>Ga0207105_1008_pt1 | contig 45199 bp, 37 predicted proteins | sample Alteio_BWMinHeat_77_FD_153569 | JGI IMG/M metagenome (GOLD analysis project Ga0207105, IMG submission 153569) | Enriched cells from forest soil in Barre Woods Harvard Forest LTER site, Petersham, Massachusetts, United States -... | ecosystem: Environmental > Terrestrial > Soil > Temperate forest >... | reverse complement strand
AGGCCGCTGAAAGGCAAAAGGCTTGCCTTGAAAAAGAACATCATAGAGACCCCACTTTTTTGCACTAAGAGCATTCGGATAGCCCATCTCTTCTTGCATCGCCATCATGGCAAACATCACTCCACGGCTTGTGGCGTCTCCTGCTGCCCATGATTTCCTAGAACCTGTGTTGGGGGCATGCCTATAAGTTCTAAGGGGACCTACATCAATTAGGGCATGGGATACAGCATCGATGATCTGACTATGATTTGCTCCTAGCATTCCTGCAACAACTGCAGTTGTTGCAACCTTAACGAAAATCACATGGTCAAATCCGACGCGGTTAAAGCTATTGAGAATGGAGAGTCCGCCTTGAATTTCATAAGCTTTAATCATAGCCGTTAAGACATCTTGCATCAAAAGAGGCGCTTTGCCTTCGTTAGCATTTTTCTGGCTGAGGTAATCGGCAATGCCTAAGATTCCTCCTAAATTATCCGATGGATGACCCCACTCTGCTCCAAGCCAAGTATCATTATAATCCAGCCAACGGATCATCGTTCCAATATTAAATGCAGCGCGAATAGGATCAAGAACATAATCAGTGCCTGGTACGCGTGAGCCGTTTGGCACAATTGTGCCGGGAATAACCGGACCTAGCAGCTTGGTGCATTGTTTAAAACGAAGAGATAAAATAGCACACCCAATTGAGTCAGCAAGGCAAAGAAGAGCTGTTTCATAGGCTTGTTCGCTGAAAACTTGGACGTTGGCAACGTAATCTGCCAGCAGGGCAAGGGCATGGTCAGGAGAATTTTTTGAATCGGTTCTCAAAACATTTTGGTGGTTATTCATATTATCCGCTGCTCTACAGGCCTCCATGGCCTAGCTTCAGGCCCAATGTAATTGCTGATGGGACGGATGAGTTTATTGTTTTGGCGCTGCTCTAATAAATGTGCAGACCACCCGCTAATACGCGACATCACAAATAAAGGTGTGAATAAAAAGGTGGGTATATTGCAAAATCGATAAGCTAAAGCACTATAAAAATCCAAATTGGGAAATAATTTCTTTTCTTGCCACATCACCTTTTCGATTCTTTCTGCGATTTCGAATAATTGAGTTTGATTAGATTCTCGGCTCAACTTTTCAGCCCATCGCTTAATGATAGCAGAACGGGGGTCGCAAGTGCGGTAGACGCGATGTCCGAATCCCATGATCAGCTGCTTCTTTGATAACATTGCATATATTTCGGCTTCGGCTTCATCAGGGGTTTTGAACTGTTCAATTAATGCCATAGCCCATTCATTAGCTCCTCCGTGAAGCGGCCCTCGTAAGGCGCCGATGCCCCCGCATATGGCTGAATAAAAATCTGATAAAGTGCTTGCAATAGTCCTTACAGTAAATGTTGAAGCATTGAATTCATGCTCAGCATACAATATTAAGGAGGTATCTAAGCATTTTCTATGCTCTTCGCTGGGTTTTTTGCCTTGGATAAGATAAAGGATATGCCCAGCTAAAGTTTCTTGCTCAGTTTGCAGGGAGACAGCTTTTCCGGTTTTATGAAAGTTATACCAATAAAGTAGAAGTGATCCAAAACTAGCAATCAAACGATCTGCAATAGCGAATTTATCCTCTCCTGACTTTTCCGGTTCCAGATTGCCAAGAATAGAACATCCCGACCGCATGACATCCATGGGATTTGCGTTTGCTGGGATCATCTCTAGCATAGCTTTTAGTGTTTTTGGCAGCTCCCGCAAGTGTTGCAATTTTTTGCGATACTTTTCCAGTTCCTCTTTTTGAGGTAACTCACCGCGCAAAAGAAGCCAGGCAACTTCTTCAAAGCAAGCTTGCTTGGTCAAATCCTCAATAGAATAACCGCGGTAGCGCAAACTTTCTTCTTCCACACCACATAGGCAAATCGCAGAATCTCCGGCTACGATTCCTGCTAAACCGCCTTGTTTTTTCTTTTCTTCTTTTGCATCCAACATAAGCTTCCTTTATGATTTTGTCTTTTGTATTACCCTGTTAGCTTTCTGTTCATAGTTCTCGTAGTCTAAAAATCCATACAATTCTTCACGTGTTTGCATTTGCTCTAGAAGCGATTTTTGCGTTCCGTGATCGCGAATTTCTTGAAAGACCCTGCTTGCTGCTAAATTCATAGCACGGCTAGCAGAAAGAGGATACAACGCAATGTCAACCCCAGCTCGAGCGAGCTCTTCAATGTTAAAGAGTGGGCTTTGGCCGAATTCTGTGATATTTGCCAATACCGGCAGACTGACTTTTTTTTTGAACAAGGTATACTGCTCAAGTTCAGTCACTGCTTCAGGAAAGAGCATGTCAGCGCCCGCTTCTTGATAAGAGATAGCTCTATCAATAGCTGTCTCTAATCCTTCGCTGGCAAGAGCGTCTGTTCTAGCCATAATAACAAAATCCTGGTCAGTTCTGGCATCAACTGCTGCTTTGATGCGATCAACCATTTCTTCTTTGGAAACAATAGCTTTACCTTGGCGATGGCCGCAGCGTTTAACAAAGACTTGATCTTCTAGATGGATAGCAGCAACGCCGGCACGAATCATGGCTTTGACTGCTCGATCGATCATGAAAGAGCTTCCCCAGCCTGTATCAATATCTACAAGCATCGGAAGAGAAACCACGCTTAAGATACGGTTAACATCTTCTAAGACGTTATCTAATGTGGTCATTCCCAGATCGGGAAGGCCGTAAGAGCAGTTGGCAACGCCAGCTCCCGAGAGGTAAATCGCTTCGAATCCTATGCGTTTAGCCATCAAAGCTGTATAGGCATTAATTGTACCGACGACCTGCAAAGGCTTTTCTTTTTCGACGAGTTCACGAAAGACAAGGCTCTGACTAGATCGCATTTTTTTCCCTTTTAGAGGATATCTTGAAGTCCCTTTATGTCGTCCTTACAGGACTCTGCTCTTTTTCATTCTTATCCCAGGCCTCTCGCTTCGCTTCGGCCTGGGCTATGTTATTATGGCCCTTCAGGCCATGTTAAAAATAGATTTTATACACAATAAAGCGTTTTCTGGCCTGAAAGGCCTTCATGCCATAGCCCAGGCCGAAGCGGAAGCGAGAGGCCTGGGTTATTTATAGATATAGTTGAGTCCTGTAGGGACGGCATAAAGTCACTTTCAAGACACCTCTTATTTTTTTATCCGATAATTGGGAATTTTAATTCAAATAAAAAATTTAATATTTTCTATTATTATTTTTTTTCGCTTTTAATCTGCACCTCATTTTAAAATATTTGTCTTTTCAATTCATAAAAAGGAATTTATGCATTATTTTTTTACTTATCTTTTTTTGTTAACTTCACTTTTGTCAACTCAAGGACAGTGTTCTGATCATCGCAGAAAAACTCATTAATATGATCACATCCGAAAGTAAAAAATTGGAACCTTGTGAAATCAAAATTCTGCCGCTGCCTTCAAAATGATGGCGTCTTATTGAACCGTTTCAATTTTTTGTTACCTTTAATGGTTGTATTTTTTCATAAAGATCTTAAATGAATTTTTCATCTCGTCCAACTTTTGATTGAATTTTTCTTTTAACTTTAAGAGTTTTATGTAATCTAGGACTCTATCAAGAAATGAGTGGTTAAGCTAGCGCGTAAGCCTCATTTTAAGCTTGATAGAGCACTAGAGAGGAATTTGCTATGTTATTGGATGATCTTTTACAAAATGTGTCTATCATCGGCGCAGCCGGAAAAATGGGCAGCGGCATTGCTTTATTGCTCTTGCAAGAGATTGCATCAACCGAAGCGCGTCTGACTGCTGGACTTGGCAGAGGGCGATTTCACCTACAGCTTATCGACGTTAACGAACAAGCATTCTACGATTTAAGGCATTATCTAAAGACGCACCTAATGCGCTATGCCGAAAGAAATATCATCGCTCTTCGCAAATATTTTGCTAATGAAGCCAAATTGGTAAGTAATCAAGACATTATTGAAGATTTTGTTGAAGGGGCGCTTGAATGCATTCGTTTTGAAACAAATATCGAAAAAGCTGCAGATTCATTTTTAATTTTTGAAGCCGTTGTCGAAGATGTCGAAGTCAAAGCTAATCTCTTAAAAAAAATTCATCTATTGGCAAAAAAAGCTCCTTATTATTTCAGCAATACTTCTTCGATCCCTATTTCCATTTTAGAGGAAAAAAGCCGCATTCAACACCGCATCCTTGGCTTTCATTTTTACAATCCTCCTGCGGTGCAAAGACTTATTGAAGTCATCATACCCGAAAAAACTAATCCCGAATTAAAAGACATTGCAAACGAGCTTGTCAAACGTCTACATAAAATCATGGTCTATTCAAAAGATGTGGCTGGGTTTATTGGAAATGGACATTTTATCAGAGAAATTGCCTTTGCCAATGAAAAAGTACAAGAATTAAAAAACCATCATGCTATTCATGAAGCGATTTTTATGATCAATAAGGTCACACAAGATTTTCTAGTGCGTCCCATGGGAATTTTTCAATTGATCGATTATGTCGGCGTCGATGTCTGCCAAAAGATTACCTCAATCATGGAGTGCTTCCTTCCTAATGCAATCAGCTTTCAAAAAGATCTTGTCGATCAAGCTGTTAAAGTGGGGTTATTAGGAGGCCAATATGCCGATGGCACTCAAAAAGATGGTTTTTTTCATTACGAAAATAACGAGCCTACGGCCCTATATTCTTTTGCTGAACGTAGATATATCTCCTTCTCCGATGGAAATTGGATCGAAAAATGCCATAAAAATTTAGGCGTTCTTCCGGAAGAGTGGCTTCCTTGGAAAAAATTGTCAAAAGATCCTCTCAAACATGAAAAAATCCAGAAGTATTTTCAAAAACTCCTCGCAGAAAACATCCTTGGTGCTAAGTTGTCACAAGAATTCCTCAACCACTCACTCTTCATTGCAAGGAACCTCGTTGCCGACGGCGTAGCCCAAAAAATGGAGGATGTCGCCACTGTTTTAGAAAATGGTTTTTATCATTTATATGGTCCTGAAGATATCCTACAAGAATCAGTAAGGAGCCTTCTATGAAGCCTTTCAGAAAAAAAATCTTTGTTGCCGCAGGCTATAATACCATTTACTACGGTACAGGTCGAAAGGAATTTGATCCTACGGCGCCTTTACGCGGCTTTGAATCCTATCTTAAAGAAACCGCCGAAGGCACTTGTTCCCAGATTCCTCATCCTGTTTTTGACGAAGGTGTTATCGGCAGCTTTATGCCGGGACGTTTTCTTAAGCAAGCTAATTTGCCCGGTTTTTTGCCTTTTATGGTTCCTTCATTAGCTGGCAAGCCCTGCACTGGGATTGAAGGTGCCTGCGGCACCGGCGGAAGAGCCCTTGCTATGGCTGTAAGGAGCGTTCTTTCAGATCTTGCCGATTCTGTGTTTGTAGCAGCTTTTGAGATGCAGAATACGATGAAAGCGGTTTATGGAGCCGATGTCTTAGCCGGTGCCGCTTACTACAATAAAGAACGCAAAGCCGGTCATGCGTATTTTTTTCCCGGAATTTTTTCCAGGCGTGCTGAAGCTTATTATGAAAAATATGGATACGAAATGGCGCGCAGAGGCATGGCCAAATGGTATGAGCTCTCTATCCTTAATGCCAGAAAGAATCCTAAGGCTCAAGAGTACCACAACAGCGCCCAAGATCTCTTTGCGCTGGGAATGACGCCTCCTGATCCAAAAAAATTTGTGCCGCACCTCAATTTTTATGATTGTTCCAAAGTCTCTGACGGAGCTTCCTCTCTCGTGGTAGTAACAGAAGAGGGGCTGCAACAATGCGGCATTGCCAAAGAAAAAGCTGTTGAAATTGTGGGAATTGGCGAGGCAGAAGCAGATATTACGATGGCTCCTGAGGATTTAACGGCATTATCAACTACGGAGCTTGCGGTGCAAAAAGCTTTTGACCAGGCTCACATTGATGTCGAAGCGCTGGCATTAGCCGAGTTACACGACTGCTTTTCTATCACAGCTTTATTGTCCCTTGAAGCCTTAGGCTTAGCACAAAAAGGAAAAGCTGCTCATTTTATTCTGGATGGCAACACAACAATTGAAGGGAAAATACCGATAAATTTGTCAGGTGGCCTAGGAGGCTTTGGCCATCCCACAGGAGCTACCGGCGTGCGTCAGATGGTCGATTTACAAAAACAGCTGACAGGGCAAGCTGACAATCAAGCCGTTTTGAAAAAACCTTATGGCTTGATGATTAGCATGGGAGGTAATGATAAAACCGTAACGGCTTTTGTTGTGAGGCCTGCAGTATGAATTTCTCTTTTTCCCAAGAACAGCTGGCAGTTGAAGAGAAGGCTAAACAATTTGCGGAAAAAGAAATTTCACCATTCCTATCAGAGCTTGAATTCGATCTTGTTTTTCGACAAGAGTTGTTCCAAAAGATGGCACGCGAAGGTTTTTTTCTTCTCACTGTGCCTAAGGCACATGGCGGAAATTTTACCGATTCATTGGCTTACGTACTGGCTATGAAGTCAATTGCAAAAGCCGATGCAGGCATTGCTGTTACCATAGCAGTGACTAATATGGTGGCTGAAGCCATTAGCATTTACGGCAGCGATTTTCAGATAAAAAAATACATTCCAAAAATAGCTGCAGGAGAATGCATACCCTTGGCTTTTGCCCTAACCGAACCTTTGGCTGGCAGCGATGCTAAAAGCATTCAGACATTCGCAAAAACTATAGGCGAAGAATACCTCATCGAAGGAGAGAAAAAGTTCATTACTAATGGCGACTTGGCCAAGTTAATGATTGTTTTAGCCAAAACAGAATCCGATCACACCAGCTCTGAAATCACTGCTTTTTTGTTGGAACGTCCCACTGATGGTCTCGAAGTCATTAAAAAAGAAAATAAGCTGGGTTTGTTGACAGCAAATCTTGCTAGCCTGCGATTGAGATGCCTTGTATCTAAAGATCAGCTCCTCGGGAAAAAAGGAGAAGGCTTAAAAATTGCTTTAAGGAGTTTGGATAGCGGACGCATTGGGATTGCAGCTCAATCAATTGGCATAGCAGAGGCAGCTTACGAGGCCGCGCTTAAATTTGCCAAAGAGCGGCATCAATTCGGGCATGCCATATGCGAAAATCAAGCCATCGCCTTTAGCTTGGCGGACATGAAAGTAAAGTTAAGCTGCGCCGAACTTCTTTTATATAAAGCCGCTTGGTTGCGTGATCAAGGCGCACCTTATACGTTAGAAGCTTCTGAAGCTAAATTATATTGCAGCGAAATAGCAAATCAAATTGCCGGGGATGCTTTGCAGATACACGGAGGATATGGTTATGTCAAAGATTGCTCGGCAGAAAAATATTTCCGCGATGCTCGCGTGACCACTCTTTATGAGGGCACAAGCGAGATTCAGCGGCTCATCATCTCTCGACATATTCTCAATGCAACGCCAGATGCTAAACGGTAGTCAGTAGCCGGTAGGAATCCAGAATACAGAATGGCGTTGTTGCATCAAATGTTTCTTACCTAAGTGATTGGGCTAAAGTGTAACCTATGTGTGTGTTGCACAACTGTGGGTAAAGCCAGAAGGGAGAGATAGCGGAGGGAATGCACGGGGCGACTGGTCTCACGGCCATTTATGCATCGCCTTTAGCATTTTGTGTTTTTATCCGGAAAAGGAAAACTATGATTTTTCTTTTGAGGTTTCTATAATTGGCTGGATCTTTTGTAAAATCCATTGGGCAGTAAGAGTGTTAAAAAGAGTGCCATTTAAGGCAGAGTTTTGCAAGGTAATCTTGAAGTCTTTTTTTTGTGTGTCCGGGTGAGCTGCTGAAGCATTCTGAGTTGATTTTTTAACCTTTATAAAACCCTCAAGATTGCAGGCTACTTTAATCTCCTCTCTGCCTATGATAATCGCTGAAATACCATAAATGCTAGTCGCAACACCCATTAATTTTCCGATATAAGGTGTGTTCCAAACGAGGGGAGTAGCTGCAAAGCCCAGTACACCTGTAGCTGTTACTATTTGTCCTCTCGTCTCCATGCTATCGAGTTCTTCCTCAATCTCGGCGAGGGTTTTATCGGAAGGAGTTAGTAGCATTTCATCTTTGTAATATGCTTCTGTGATTTGGTCTAAAATTGTGCTGTGAAAAAAAACCATGATTTCTCCTTTCATTTTTAAAAGAAATAGGATTAACAAATTCGTCTTTTGCAACCAAGGAAATTCATTGAAATGCAACTCTAATCGCTAGACATTAAAAATAAAATTGCATAAAACATTGTTCTTACTCAAAAAGGTTGTATGAAGATCTTAGTCACTGGCGGATGTGGATTCATAGGTTCTCATCTGTGCCTCCACTTATTAGCTGAGAGGCACAATGTCATTTGCCTCGATCGTTGCATCAATCGCATGATGCCTCAAGCTCAAGCAATTCTCAATCATCCCCAATGCAAAGTCATTCAACATGATGTTAAAGATCCTATCGATATCGATGCCGATCTCATCTATCATCTTGCCTGTCCTGCTTCGCCAAGCGATTATCAACGAGATCCTGTGGATACATTTGAAACGGTAGTTTTAGGAACGCTAAATATGCTTAAATTGGCTCGCAAGCGTAAAATCGCCCTTTTGCAAGCTTCCACAAGTGAAATCTATGGAACTCCCGAGGAGCACCCTCAAACCGAAGCGTATTGGGGAAATGTCAATCCTATCGGAGTCCGCAGTTGCTACAATGAAAGCAAGCGCGCGGCAGAATCGCTTTGCATGGATTTTCATCGAAAATATCAAGTTGATGCACGCATCATAAGAATTTTCAATACCTATGGTCCTTACATGCGCCATGATGATGGCCGCGTCGTCACGAATTTTATTAGAAGTACTTTGTTAAATGAGGAACTTGTGATTTATGGTGAGGGATCACAGACCCGTTCGTTTCAATATATTGATGACTTAATAAGGGGAATGACAAGCTTAATGGCGTTAAAAGATCCCTATCCCTTTCCAGTCAATTTAGGCAACCCCGCCGAAACGACGATATTGAATTTGGCTAAAATCATCATCGCCCTTACTCAATCGAAAAGCCAGTTGAAGTTTACTGCGCCTTCCGAAGATGATCCAAATAGACGCAAACCCGACATCAGTCGTGCTAAAAAGCTCCTTGGTTGGGAACCTCAGGTGCAACTAGAAGAGGGACTAAAGAAAACAATTTTCTATTATCATTGCCTTTTAAATGGTGAAGACAGCCATGCTTCTATTCTCAGTCATCATTCCCACAGCTAATCGCTATGACAAATTGCTAAATGTTATAGAATCATTGGAAAAGCAAGCTTTTGATCATGACAAATTCGAAGTTATTGTTGTAAATGATGGATCAACTGAATTAGCTTATCAAAATTTATACAAGCTTCCCGATCAGTTTGCAAATCTACAACTTAAAATACTCTCACAGCCATCCAGCGGAGCCGCTGTGGCTCGAAACTTGGGCCTTGATTATGCGGAAGGAAAATATGTTCTTTTCTTAGGTGATGACACTAATGCTCATGAGTCTTTGTTGAACGAACACTTTAAAACACATTCTCTTTACTCTAAAGTTTCCGTCTTAGGATGTGTTGATTGGGAGCCATCTCTAGCAAAAAATTCGGTCATGGCGTTCATTGCACCCTATGGGCCCCAATTCGATTATAACATCAAAAAACCCTTAAATTGCGGCTATCGGCATTTTTATACAAGCAACCTCTCTGTACCAAAAGAGGTTTTAGGTAATAATCCTTTTCGAATAGCATTCACAGGATGTTGTTGGGAAGATATCGACTTGGGCTATAGACTTGAAAAAAAAGGAATTCCTATTGTTTATCAGCCAAAAGCCCTCGTTTTCCATGATCACTTCCACGATGAATCCTCATTTGTTCGCAGACAGCACAATGCCGGCAGAAATAAAAAGGTTTTTTATAAATTGAATCCGGAATTAAAAAGCTTTAAAGATACGCTTTTTTTCTTGAAACTGCGCCTTCTTTTTTGTCTCGCTCTAAAAAGTATCGGAAAACTTTCTAAAAATAGAAATTTTTACTACTACGGACTCTTTGAAGAAGCTTGGATAAGAGAATTTTTAAAAAAATAGGCCTGTTATAATCCCTATTTTAGCAAAAAACATCAAGAGCCGTTGAGGAAAATGAATAAACATCTAGTCGATTTGCTGAAGTCAACTTGCCTTTATAGCGGCACCCAAATTTTTTCAAGACTGCTTACATTCTTTTTTCTGCCATTGACGACAACATATCTGACCCTGCATGACTATGGACTGATTAGCGCTCTGGTTATCTTTGGCCAGCTCGTCAATGGGTTATTTTCCTTGGGTTTCGGTGTATCTCTCAATCGCTTTTATTCCCAAGCTGCAGATCAAAAAACAAAAGATGGCGTCGTTTGGAGCGCATTCATCGCTCTTTTTATCCATGTGTTTTTTCTATGCCTCGTTGCAATTGTTTTTGATAGAGAAATTAGTTGGATCACTTTTGGTTCAGAAAAAGAAGTCACCTTAATCATTTTAAACACAATCACAATAGCGATAAGTACGATTACATTGCCATTCCTAAGCGCCTATCGCTTAGAGAACAAATTAAAATTCGTGTTGCTGATTTCACTGTTAGAGGTTGTCATCAACGTAGGCTTAGCTATGACATTATTAATTGCCGCGGGCTTAGGTGTTCTGGGGATGGTTGTCGCAGCATTGATTGCTCAAAGTATAACCTGTCTTATCGTTATAATTTACGCACTTCCGAAGTTGCAGTTCTCCTTCCGATGGCCGGAACTTTTGGCTATGCTGAAGCTGGGAATTCCCTATATATGGGGAATCAATTGCTCCCTATTTTTGCAATGTTCATCAAGATACTTTTTACAGTTTTTTTCTGGTCTGGATATGGTTGGTCTCTTTTTTATGGGAGCAAATTTTGCAAGAATAATCGAGCTTCCTATCCTGGGATTTCTTTCAGCGTGGCCAGTTTTTTTTAGCCGTCTTTGGATGCGGGGCGATGGCCCGGTTGTGCTGCCTAAAGTATTAAGCTATTATTTTATGGTGACGAGCATAGCGGCTTTAGCTTTTTTCGGGTTATCTAAAACCCTTGTTCACGTGATGGTCCAGCCACCCTATTATTCTTCATGGACCGTTGTTGGCATTATGGCGCTGTCTTATGTGATATGGGGAGCCTATAGTATGATTTTAACGTCATTCGCATTTGATTATCGCGGTTGGATGCAGATGGCTACTGAGATAGGATGCTGCATCTTGAATATCTTATTGAATTGTTTACTTATCCCACTCTTTCAAAAGGATGGCGCGGCTTGGGCCACACTGTTTTCGATGTGTGCTTTACTTTTCACCAGCTTAGTTTGCAATGCCTCGTTATTTCATCTTGCACAAGAAAAAATTCGCTTATCCAGAATTTTCAGTTTCTTTATTTGTGGCTCATCCTTGACTTTTTTACCGATAGCAAATAGAGCAGTTTATTTATTCTTAATGGCTTTCACTATGGTTTTTTATTGTGTAGGACTGTGGCTCTATTGTTTGAGCAAGGAAGAAAAGATGCACGTTAGAACATTCTTTAAACTGAAAAAAATTACAGCTTTTGAATAGAACTCTAAAAAAAGATGGCCTTGCTGATCATCTCTTGAGGTGCTGTGCACATCTCAAGATCGATGCCTTTTTCACTTAAGATCTGTTTTACCACACTGATCGCGGTTTCAGGGGTATTGCATTCGCTGGAAAGATGCGCTAAATGCACATGCTTCAGCTGAGGATGGGCGATTTCGCTTAGCAATTTACCGCAAGCTTCATTGGAAAGGTGGCCGCTGCGGCTTAACACGCGCTGTTTATAGACCATTGGACGAGCAGAAGCATGCACCATAGAGGGCTGGTGGTTGGCTTCTAGATACAAATAATCGCAATTGCGCAGCTGATTTTGGACAAGAGAGGTGACGAAACCAAGGTCTGTGCAGAACCCAAGTTTTAAACTCTCGGTGCGGATGGTAAAAGCGACAGGATCCAAAGTATCATGTTGGATGCTGAAAGGATGAATTTCTAAATCGCCGAATTCAAAGGTCTCTCCTGTGGAAAAGATCTTGAATTTAGGACAGTCATGGAAACAATCGACGATGCCTTTTGCCGTTTCACTATTAGCAAAGACGGGGATGCCCATTTTATAAGCCAATACTTTAAGGCCTTGGATGTGATCGCCATGCTCATGCGTAATTAAGATCGCATCGATGTCTGCTAAATCGACATTAATTTCTTCTAGTTTAGCTTTGATTGCTTTCGTGCTAATGCCGGCATCGATCAGAATTTTGGTGCGCGAAGTGCCTAAGTAGACACAGTTGCCTTTGGAACCGGAAGCGAGAGGGCAAAAACCTTTCATTGCAATATCCAAAAGAAATCTAATGGGGCCACTTTGTATCACAACCTGAGCAAAGTCGCAAGGATAAATGGTGTTGTTGCCATAAGTCAATTCTCTAAAAGGACAAAAAGAGATAATTGCAAATGTATTGATAATCCACGTCTGGGTGTCGCCACTGACCGTGGCTCTTGGTCTTATCTACAATAAACCGTGGGTTCCTGGCGTCACCCACGGCTCGATTCTGTCGTCGCTACGCGACTTAAAAAAACCGCAAAAGCGGTAAATTGCCGCAACAGCGGCTACAAGGAACCACTGCTTGATTCTGTCGTCGCTTCGCGACTAAAAAAACCGCAAAAGCGGTACATTGCCGCAACAGCGGCTACAAAAGTTAGCCGTGGGTGACGGTAGGAACCCACGGGACATATGATGACAAGTTGTGAGCCAGGAACTGGCTACATCCTTTTATGAGTAAAAAACAACCTTCTTGCGATCGCATTTTCGTTAAAAAGACAAATTTTTTGGCCAAAAATCGATTGACAAGAGCTCAAATACTTTTGCAATTACTTCAAAAGGACCAAAGTGACGTAAAGGACTTCAGTTTAATCTTTTGGTTCTATTCTTTTCTTTTTTGATCTTTTTGAATTTCAAATTTTATCAGTCCGTGACTGGCACTTAAATTTTCAATGAAATCCATGTTTAGTTGCTGAAATTGCTGGAGCTTTTCATCGATTCTTTTTTGCGTAGGCGATCGATGAGCGTTGATCTTACCACCCATCGTATGAAATTGGACATCGAAAGTGGTGAGTTCTGCGATCAGTTTTTCTTGCTTGGTTTGGAGCAGCTTAAGCTCCTCTTGGGCGATCACCTGCTTGGAGAGGCCTTTCAATAGCTCTGCATTTTCAATCAATTGATTAAGAATGCCTTCGATTTGTAAAAGAACTTGTTCTTGTGCATCGTTCATGGAAACTGCCTTATGCTGACCCACACTCTAAAAAAGTTTTCTATTTCTGTCTAGTGGTTATACTGAACGTGACTCAAAAATTGACATTTGGGCGGGTGGGTGCCAAAGCCAATTTTTAAATCACGTTCGGTATATATTAAGGTTCGATATTTAAATCTGCTATTCTATGAATAATATCCTTGAAAATCAACCATCTATCCTGTATATCTTTGAAAAAATATCCTAAAATCATATAATTAAGTGTAATAGATGGTTTATAAGCCACTTGATAAGAAGATATTCTTACGCTACATAAAATCAGTTGGCTGGTCTCTTGAAAAAGGTGGTGTTGACTGGAATCTATATGATGAAAATGGCGTCTTCTTATGCTCCATTAAAATAGCGCATGGAAAAAACACGAAAGAAGAAATTGTTGCTAATAGTGTAAATAAAGCAGAGAAAATTTTCAAAGAGAAGGGTTGGGCATGGCCTCCAAAAAAGAAAAAGAAATAGAGTTACATTTACAGTTGGCTCTTAAAGAAATCGGAGAAATAAAACCGTGGTTTAGTAAGGAATTCAATGCTTGGATTTTTTCTCATAATTTTTATCCTGTAGAATATGCAGGCGATACAGAAGAAGAAGTCATTCAAAACTATCCTCTTTATATAAAGGAATTTATTAAACATCGATTACAAGATAGACTGTCTCCTTTAATGGAGAATAAAACCAAAGGCCGTGGTGGCAAGCGTGAGGGCTCTGGTCGCCCAAGGGGATCAAAAGAAGAGAAGATTAGAGTCTATTTGCCCAAAGATATTGCAAATCTTTTAAAAGAACCTGGGGTTCTCACATATCTTCGTGGATTAATACAAGCTTGTCATCATACACACATATAAGAATTTAAACCTTATTGAGAAAATAAACCAAAAGAACTTGTTCTCGTGCATCGTTCATCTGTCTAGTGGTTATCAATAGGATTATTCCATGGATTAAATCTGATTCTTGATATAGATGAATTTTTTTAAGCGCTAATTTTGCAAAAACAAATATTGAAAATTGAAGTAGCATTAATATTTTTTAATTGAATTAAATGTGATATTTCTGTATACTTGCAACTAATTTTAAATTAAAATCTATTAAATAATTAGCTGCTTATGTTGAATATACTAAAAGCTCATCTTTCCACACAGAATGCCTCCGACATGCTGAATACTCTCGACTTTCTAACATGCAAAGTCACTTTTTATCGCGGCAGGAAATTTTACTTAGATGGATATCAGGGCTGCATCACTTTTAATGAGATCGTCGGTATTGCAAGTACGAAAACGCCCTCCGCAGAAGCAAAAGAAAAGTTAAACAAACTGCACATTATTGGAGAGAAAGAATTTAAGGGCGCAAATTTTATCGTTCGCTTGATGACACGGATTCGCCGAATTTTTGCCTCAAAAGCAAAAAAGAAAAGAGAAGAGCTGCTTAAACAGTTTGGATCGCAGCCTATTTCAGAAAACACGCCTGCGACTACAATAAAAACAACTCCTTCAATGCCAGCAGAACTAAAAGAAATTCCTGTTAAAGATGAGCCACAAAAAGAACCTACCCAAACTCAACAAGAGGAACTCAAAGAAAAATCAAAAGGAGTTCCGGCCCACAATGAACCTCAAGGTGAATCACCGAAAACACAGCAACATGAACTAAAGGAAAACACGAAAGAAGTTCCTGCTAAGGATGAAACGCAAAAAGGACCTATTCAAACGCATGTAAAGAAAGTTAAAGTTTCTTTTGCTTTAAAAAGTGAAGACCCTGGCCTTTTTGGTTCGCCTAAGCCTCTAACAGATCATGATAAAGCCTTAAATCAAAAGTACGATGAGATTCGTGATTATTTTAAGACTCAAAAGAAGCTGATTAAAGAACAACTTTGTCAAGGAACTTCATTAACTCCAGAATTGCTGAAAATTAATCTATGTACAGTGAATACGGATGCGGTAACTCTTAGGATTCGGGTTCCTTCGCTGGGAGTGGACTCTTTTGGAAGCTTCTTTGAATCTATTCTTGTTGATGCCGATCTTCCGGCAGATGAACATATCAAGCGCATAGCTGCAAGCGCGAAAGACGCGTTTCCCTTATGGACTAATGCTGCTCAGCAAGCACAAGCTTGGCTTAAGCAAGGGAAATTCAAAGATTGGCTAATGGCTTTACCCGCTTGGCAACAAATCGCTCAACACAAACTTGATGTTCGACTTGATAAGATAGAATTGGACCGGGTGAATAATGAAAAAAGTGCTGGCGGATGGGAAGCTGTATGTTGTTTTAGATTTAATTGCGCACGTAAAGAAAGGAATGTTTTGAAAGAAAAGTTATTAGCGCAACTCTCGCCACAAAATGAAGCTATTTACGAATGGAAGACTTCTAATTCTCCCCAAACCCTGCGAGTAAAAATTCCTCTTGGCGCCAATCAATCCGGGCTTACATTTGAACAGGCTTGGGCCCAGCAAGAAGATAAATTACGGCGCAAAGCTGAAAAATTTCTCTTGGTCTTTTCGGGAATAGAAAGTCCAAAGCTGAAGCCAAATTTTTTTGATGAGTGCTTTAACGGTGATTTTTTCGGATTTGCGTTTAATGGTTCACAAGAGCCTAAAAAACCTATCGAAGAATATTTAAAATCGCTTGATGAGATGATGGGTTGCAGGCTTGTCGAGCGGGCGCAAAAAAAAGATTACGCTCAATTTAAGCTAGAGTTTAAGAAAATTGTCAAAAAAGGACTTTTGACGCTGCATCCTGACAAGGCTTTGGCAGGCTTATCTCCTGAAGAAGTCAAAGAAAAAAAAGCTGCAGTGGATGCTAAATTCCAAAAATTTCTTTTAGCTATCAAACAAGCAGAAGAGTGGATTAAAACGCGTTAAAAAGACAATTCGACCAAGATTGCTGAACCAAGCTAAGTGGTCTTTTTTCTTCTATTGATCCGGAAAATAAACCAGCCTAAAACAAAATGAAAGGGTCCGGACCTTTCATTGAGGTAACAAAACTTTTAATTATAGATTTCGAACCAGTTTTAATTAAAAATTGGTACCGATAAGATGTAAAATATGACTTCTTTTTTTTTGTGCGGAACTTTAAAAAAAAAGTATATATATACTTTAATTACAAAAATCTGTATGCTTGTTTTATTATTTTTTTATTTAGGCATACCAATGGCAACAATTACCTTATTCACTCCAATAAATTATGCAAGACCAAAATCTTGTGGTGAAGGAGCCCTTTCGACATTAAGTAATTATTTTTATTTAGGCGGAACTCAGGCTACTGTAGTTAAAGGCAATGAAGTCCAGTTAGTGAATGGAAAAGTCTCATGGTACACGAAAGCCCTAAAAGTTACCTCCTATGTCCTTCTATTCCCTCTGACTTTCTCTCTGCTCTCTATCCATCTAGTTCTCCGATCTCAGCATCGATTTACTGTCATTCCTTCATCAAACAAAAAAACTAGCCAAGCATCTATTTCAGCAATACCTGAAAGAAAACTCTCAGCAACAACCTCTCCTACTATCATAACAACCGAACAACCAAAGGTCATCACTCCCACTCCTCCATCAAGCCAAGAAAAAAAAGAGTCCATAACGATTCAACCTTTTGCTGCAACAATAACCGCACAAGCTGTAGAACGAGTGCATCATGAAATTATCCCAATTCCTCCAAAAGAGGATCCTTTCCGGCCGTTTACACTAAAAATCGCAGAAGAACTTTTTCTTGTTAGTTCCTTAGAAGAAATGCGACAAAAAGCTCGCGAGATAAGTCGGCAAGTTTCAGATAGGCATATCCAAATTCGTATTGACATTCCCTCCTATGGCCTCGAACACGTACAAGCGATGCTGTTATTAGATGAATTACGGACTGTTTCTGAGGTTATTACAACGCGATGGAATGATCTCTTTTATGTTGTACCAAAAAGAACAGAGGAGATGCGAGAAAACCTTACCATACGTCGATATGACAATGGGGTAATTGAAGAGGTTCGATCTATAGGGGAAATTGGTTGGGATTATTGGGAAGGACGCAGGCTTTATCCAAACGGTGTAATAGAAACGGGAAGATTTGATGGTTTCTGTTTTCATAAAGGAACCTGTGTAGAGAAGGAAATGACGATATATCGCCTTCCAAATACTTTAGTGAATAGTTATAGTCTAAATCGTAGCTTAATGTACGCTGACATCGAAGGGGAAAAACGACTCATTGTCATACATAAAAAAACTGACTTTGTTGATGGGGATAACGATTATGTTCAATTGAATGAAAAGCTTATCCCAACCCTTGCTCAAATATTAAACGAAGAAAACGACATTCGAGGAAAGAACCTACAAGAGATATTATCAGGACCTATTAATTGTGAGGAGTTTGTTAAATTTCTGTTTGAAACAAATTCGATTTTCTCTCTGCGGCCCTATCCATTGCAAATTCTATTAAAGATAGTCCAAGAGAAGGGATTGGCAATAAATTTACGTCAGGAACATCCAGAAACTAAAGAAACGCTTCTTGATTGTTATTCAGGAAATGCGAAAATTCTAATAGCTTTACTTGCTATCGATCCTACTTTAATTCAGAGAACAGAAGGAAGCGAAATTGCGTTTGTTCGAGCTCTTCTAGCTGGAAATAAGAAAGGAGCTTCCATATTGTTTAGCACTATGGAAGAACAGAAAATTGCATTACTTCCTCGAGAACTCCTCTTTAAGAAAGTAGCATTTTCTGAAGGTGAGGTGACCTTAGAGGAGTTACAAACTCTTTCTCATCAGGACCAAGAAATCGTCTATCGACTTGCTAATACTCATTCTCAATTAAGTGTTGTGGGAACCATGAGAACGTTGGGGTTTGGTAGAAGCGAAGAGTTACTTATGCGCGAAGGGCCATCGATTTTTGGATGCAATATGGATGCTCTCGAAATGCACAAATGCTTGCAAGATTTTTTAATACGCTTGCGCTCTCAAAAGCTTCTTCTAACACAATCTGAATTTGACCAACTCCCTGCAGAAAATTACATAAAAAAAGAAAGAGATATTGGTCGCATTCTAGGAAGAGATTACATTGAAAGAAAGGCCAGTGAACTCGGCTTAAAACATGTTAAAGTGCCAAAAAAAATGATCGTTATCGATGATGATAATACCAATCTAATGCTCCGTACCAGTTCAGATCTTCATATTGAAGCCCCTTCGGAAGGTCCGGATGGCAATGGCATCACCGTTTATGCAGAACGAATTAAAGAAGTTAATAGAAAAATAACTTCTGAAGAAGCTTACGAACTACTCCGTCTTTTTGAAGCAACGGGATTTAGCGACATCCATTGGGGAAATATCATTATAGCAAACGATGGTGTCTACATTATCGATACCGAATTTACAAATTTTTGGATTGCAAGGTTCTATTTTGAAAAGGGAAGACAGTATGCTGAAATGGCAAAAATTGTCCATGCGCTTCCTGTGGAGCAGCAACAAACGTTATGTGATGGATTGAATGTAAAAGTTAAAACTTATCAGGAGCAAGAAGAAGAACTTAACAAGCAACGAATGAACCGCCTAAGAGTAGAGCAAGTCGCTCTACAGAAAACTGGTTGCTTCTATGGTCCATGTTTTACCTTTCCGGTCAATGAACTAATCACCTAAGTTTTAGACTAGTGAAAGGGGCAGCCCGGCCCCTTTCACATAAACAAGGAAAGCCGGCCGATGTATCTCTTCTTTGCGAAGAGTTAAAACGTCAAGATGATGAGGAAATAATCGAATCGCATCATACATCGCTACATTATCATACCGCCCCATGGGAACCTTTAATCCCTAAGTTGATGTTAAAATTTGCAAAAGTGTAAATAAAACCTACTATTTTTTACAAGGATTATCAAAAGAATTGATGATAATCCCAAAATAGACTAGTATAAAGAAATAGACTAGTTGAAAGGATTGGTATGAAACATTTTGGTGCATTTGAGGCAAAGACTCATTTTTCGGAACTTTTAGGAGACGTAATTAAAGGCGAAAAATTTATAATTACAAAACATGGTGTCCAGGTTGCTATGATTATTCCTTTTACTAAAGCAGAGGAAAACATTGATCCCGTGAAAGACGCGATACGAGCATTAAAAAAACTTAGAAAAGGGATTACTCTTGGTAAGAAATTTTCAATTAGAAAAATGCTTGAAGAAGGCAGAAAGTAAAGAATGGCGAAAAATCTCTATGACTTTGTGCTAGATTGTTCGATTACTATGGCGTGGTGCTTCGAAGACGAAAGCAATGATTATACAGATGCTATTTTAGAAGATCTCAAAGATGCAACTGCTATAGTCCCAACAATATGGCCTCTAGAGGTAGCCAATGTTTTATTGCAATCTAAGAAAAATAAAAGAATAACAGAAGTTCAATCGGCGAGTTTTATCGATGCATTATCGGCGTTGCCCATTGTCGTTGATCAATCCACTACGTCTAGGTCGATGCATAGTATTTTTGTGTTAGCAAGGCAATTAGATCTCACAATCTATGATGCAGCTTACCTAGAATTAGCTATAAGAGAAAAAATCCCTCTTCTTAGCTTAGATAAGGGGTTAATTAAAGCCGCGAAAAAATTGCATATTCCTCTTAAAAAGCTCTGATAAAATTACTCATTCATCCTCAAAAGACTTACCACTTTCAGTAGCCCCTTGCTTGGCGACGAGGATTTTGCGAGGCTTAGCTCCTTCAGCAGGTCCAACGATGCCTTTCATCTCCATCTGATCGATGATGCTTGCCGCACGGGCATATCCGATTTTCAGCTTTCTTTGCAAAAAGGTTGTTGAAGCATTGCCGGTGCTTAAAACGGTGTCGACGGCTTGATCATAAAGACTATCTTTTTCCTCTTCTTCAGCGGAGTCTTCTTCACCCGCGTCGCCTCCCAAGTATCCAATTTTATCAAAAGATTGAATCACATAGTTAGGAGGGGCTTGATCGCAAATGACTTTGACCACGGCATTGATGTCTTCATCGCGGATGAATGCACCCTGGGCTCGAATCAAATGAGAGGTGCCTGGAGGAAGAAAAAGCATGTCTCCATTACCGAGCAGGGATTCTGCTCCTGTTTCGTCTAAAACAATTTGACTGTTGACTCGGCTTGCCACCTTAAAGGAGATGCGTGTGGGAAAGTTAGCTTTAATTAAACCCGTGATCACCTCGCGAGAAGGTCGCTGCGTGGCAAGGATAAGGTGAATTCCGACAGCGCGAGCCATCTGGGCAATGCGTGCTATTGGAGTTTCGATATCGCTGCTGGCTACCATCATGAGGTCGGCCAACTCATCGATGATCCCCACGATATAATGCATCTTAGCTGGAATTTCCCTATCTAAAGACTCTTCTAAAGCCTTATCGATTGTACGTGTGTTGAAGGCTTCGATATTGCGGACACCGACTTGTTTGAGGATCTCATAGCGATTTTCCATCTCTTTTACAAGCCATTGCAAGGCAGCACAAGCTCCTTGCGGCTCCGTGATGACCGGCGCTAACATGTGCGGAAGATTAGTATAGGGCGTTAACTCGACTTTTTTGGGATCTACCATAATGAGTTTGATCTCATCAGGTCTGGCGTTTAACAGAATAGACATCACAATTGTGTTGATGCAAACAGATTTCCCAGATCCTGTGGCACCGGCGATGATGCAGTGGGGCATTTTGGCGAGATCATTCATCACATAGTCACCATTGACTGCTTTGCCAAGAAGGATGGGAATATGAAGTTTGCGGCCAGACTGCTGATAGGCGCTTAGCATATCTTTAAAGGCCACCTCTTGAGGTTGCGGATTGGGCACTTCAATACCGACTGCAGCTTTGCCCGGAATAGGAGCAATGATGCGGATAGATTTAGCTTCCATATTCAGAGCGATGTCATCTTCAAGAGCTTTGATTTTTTGAACTTTCACACCAATAGCAGGATGGACCTCGAATGAAGTGATGGTAGGTCCGCAATTGATTTGGCCAACTTTTGCTTCGATTCCAAAGCTCAAGAGAGTCTCTTCCAAGACTTCGGCTTGTCTCTTTAAGTCGCGTTTTAGAGAAGATTGATCGAATTTTTTAGGATTGGTCAAAAGAGTTAATGAAGGCAGTTGATAAGCGCTAAAGTCGCCATTGTAGACGCGCTGCGCCGCTAACGCAGCCTCTCGTTTGCGTGGTCCCTTTGGAGCAGTTTTTGCTTCAGAAGCTAGCGTAGGCTTTACCTCGGTCTCAGGAGCAGGCCTTTGAGTTTCGATTTCTTTCTTTGCGATGTTTTTGACAGGTTCCTCTTCGAGGGGTTGGGGGTCGGGGTCCGACAGCTCTTTTCTTGAGAGGGAGGGACGTATGAGGGGATTTTTTTCCGGTTGAATAGCAAGGAACTCTTGAGAATTGCCGGAAGAGCCATCGGGAGAGGTTGACTGAGGCGTAGCAGAAGTTCTTAATTTGACGAAGCGCAGAAGATCGCTTTCTGCAAAAGGGACTTGTGAAGCAGGTGCTTCTGCTTTTTCTTCTTTCTCTTCAGATGTCTTTTGAGGAGTTTGTGGTTTGTTGAAAAGGGCTTTGAATTTAATAAGCCCTTCGATAATTTTTTTAGGACTGATCTTGGCAAGAAAAAGGATGCTTGCTAAAAGAGTGCTTCCAAAGATCAGCATCGTGCCCGCGATATTAAAGACGTGGGAGAAATTCAAGGAGGGCAAGTCGCGGTATAAAAAATAAAAAGGAGCGCCTCCCAAGTGATAGCGAAGCTTTCTTTGCCATAGAAAAGGGTAAAAAGAGCGATTGAGCAGATCATTGAAGTAAGGATATTCATCTTCGATGACACTCAGCAGCATACAGAGCGAAAAAATAAAGACTGCGAAATAGAGTGTTTTTAGCGGAAGATAATTGAGAGACTTTTGAAAGAGCAAACGCCAGCCGATCCAGCCAAGATATAAGCTAATGAAATAGCATCCTAAGCCAAAAGAAGCATGGAAAACCCAGCCGGTGCCATAGCCAACTAATCCCAGCCAGTTGTGCGACTTCTGCGTAAAAGCAAAACTCAGCGAGCTTAATAAGATGGTGATAGCAATAGCGATGAACATCAAACCCCACATTTCAGGAGCGTGGTTTGATTTTTGTTTATCGCTTGAGGATTTTGTTGCGCGTTTTTTTGCCATGTCACTTTCCTATACTAGAAATAAATCATTGTGACAATTCCAATAATGAGACAATACCATACGAAGTAGATAAATTGATTTTGCACCGCTAACTTCATTAAGAGTTTCAAGGAAAAGTAGCCAACTCCGAATGAGGTGAAAAATCCGGCAGTATACTGCATCCAGCCAAGGGGCGCCACAAGGGAGTGTTTCTTGAAGACAATTTGTGCCGTTTCCAACGTAATTCCCCCTAGGATTGCTGGAATAGCCAGCAAAAAAGAGAACGTAACAGCTTCTTGTGGGGAGTAACCTAAAATACGTGCAATGGAGATGGTCGATCCACTGCGCGAAACCCCCGGTAAAATGGCGATGGCTTGAAAGACTCCGATAATGAAAGGATTTTTCCATTTGCGCTTTTCCAAAGTTTCTTGCGAACTTGTGGAGCCTAAGCGAATTCCTAGATAGAGCAGCAAAGCACTAAGCAAAAAACAGTAGCCAAGGTATTGAGGTTGATCGAATACGTTTTTGATCTGCTTTAAAATCAATACTAGGGGAAACAACGGCAGTGTGGCAACAATCACTTGGAGCAAACGCGAACGATCCGTTGTCATCGTCTTTTGGATTTGACTAAAGAAAATCAAAAAAATTGCACATAAGGTTCCGAGATGGCACACTAGATCGAATATGATATATTGATTGAGATTTTCAAAACCCAATAAATTTTGAAATAGGGTAAGGTGCCCAGAAGAGCTAATGGGCAGAAACTCGGTAAGGCCTTGAATAATTCCAAGGAAAATCGCTTCTATAGTCGACACAATTTTTAGATCCTTAGAGCTTTGTAAATAGCCCCTTAGCTTATTAATCTAAATTTGAACATGCCCAGGAGATTTTTTACAAGGTTTTGAGTAAGTGTAGAGATGGGCGATCGACGGGGCTCGAACCCGCGACATTTGGATCCACAATCCAACGCTCTAACCAACTGAGCTACGACCGCCATAGGCTTTTTTGAATTATGCAGCTACTATTTACATAGTTCCTAAAGCCTAATAGATTTACTCAAAATGCCTATTTAGGTCAATCTGAAAAAAATGATTGCTTCGTTGGAATGAAACCCGATAAACTTCTTGACGCTTTAAATACCTTCTTGTGGATTAAGATATGTTTTATTTGAAATTACTCATTTTTTTCTTGCTTGTCCATGTGCACCCTTTGAGCGCAGCCTTTGTTTCCCATGAGGAGGCTAAGCATATCGGACAGCTGATTTGGAAAAATGAATGCGGAGGCAGTCTGCTGGGCCTTACTTCCTGGAATGAAGGCGAGGAATTTGCTTCTCTTGGCATCGGTCATTTTATCTGGTATCCTCACGGCTACAATGGTCCTTTCAAGCAGATGTTTCCCGAATTGCTTAAATTTTATCAAGCAAACCGCGTAGCCGTGCCTACGTGGTTAATTGCCGCCCATGGGTGTCCTTGGAGCTCACGTGAGGCTTTTTTGGAAGATCTGCAAAGCGCTAAAATGCAGGAACTGAGAAAGCTTCTAGGGGACACGATAGAGCTACAGGCAATTTTTATCTCGCAGAGACTGGAAAAAACTTTGCCGGCCTTGACGAAGAATCTTTCTGCTAAGGAAGCCCAACATGTGCAGAAGCAGTTTTACCGCGTGGCGCAAGCTGTCATGGGCCTATATCCCCTTATCGATTACATCAACTTTAAAGGCGAAGGCGTCGACCCTAAAGAGAACTACAAAGGCCATGGGTGGGGTCTTCTTCAGGTCTTGCTGCTTATGTCAGATGATACAGCGCATCCCATTGAGGAATTTGTCTCAGCGGCAAAGAAAGTTTTAGCGCAACGTGTGAAAAATGCACCTTTAGACCGCAATGAAGAGCGCTGGCTCAAAGGGTGGTTCAATCGCCTCGACACCTACAATGCAGCCAGCAAAAGAGCTAAAGCCAAAGAATTCATCAAACATAGCGGACTTGGAATCTAAAACGGTAGCCAGTAGTCGGTAGTCGGTAGAAAGACATGGTCTCGACTTTAGTTTTTTTTTATCGCAAAACGATAAATTGCCGCGACAGCGGCTACAGAAGTTAGCCGGGGGTGACGGAAGGAACCCCCGGTAAATTTCAGATGGAATATGGAGCCAGGAACTGGCGAAGCTTTTAACGAATGTCGCCAGTTTCTGGCTCTTCAATATACTCTGGAATAACCGGGGGTTCCTTCCGTCACCCCCGGCTAACTTCTGTAGCCGCTGTCGCGGCAATAGATTGCTTTGCGATATATAAAAACCTTGAAATCGAGACTCTGTCTTTCTACTGGCTACATAAAAGCAAAATCTTGAACTGATTCTTTGCGTTTGAGAACAATATGACGAGCGACGATGCCAACAAAAAACACAGAACATAAGTAGATGAGAAGAATCTCACTTGTAAGTTGGGACGTGCGCAAGGTGATATCCCACGTTGTAGGAAGATTGTAAGCGAAGTTGAGCATGAATTCGGTATAAAAGGAATTCAGGGTGTGAATAGTGTCTCCAACAAAGGGAACAAGCGAAAAGAGAAAACCTAAAATTAATAAAAGCATTGAGATGCTAACCATGAAGGGAAAAAATAAGTTATAAAGCAAGCTCAAGAGGGGGAATTTGTGAAAGTAATATAAGCTGATGGGTAGAGCAATCAGATTCACAGCTATTCCAAGGGCAGCTGCCTGTCGAAAAGAAGCTAAAATAAAATAACAATGCTGATCGAAAGTGCTCAATTTGATGGCTGAGCTTAATGCGCGTTTATCAAAAAAACTTTGCGCAAGCTCTTGCGTTGTTGTAAAGAAACACAGAATCGCTGCCGTGGTCAAAAAACTAAATTGAAAGCCAATATTTTGATAAAGAAAAGGATCGATCAGAAGAATTATCATCATGGCGATGCCCATGGAATTGAGTGCGAAGCTGCGTTTGCCCAAAAGAAATCCAAGGAGAGCAATGGTAATCGAAGCCCAAGCTCGTGTGATAGATGGGCCGCATCCTAGAAAGATGAAGTAAGTTGTCAAAAGCAGCATCAGAAGCATGTAGGCTAGGCGCTGCGATATCATCGTGCGCAGAATCACACTCAAAATCGCAGCAACGATGGCGAAATGAAATCCAGAGATTGCCATGATATGCTGCAAACCAAAGCGAGCGAACTCAAAGGCCATAATTTTGTCATCGAATTCCCCTGTGGCAATGCCTGCTAAAAAGGCAGCACTGCGAGGTTTAAAGATATGTTTTGAGATATAGTCTGAGACGGCTTTTTTTGCGTTAAAGCGATATTCGGCCAAGCTCCAACTTCCTTCAATCGGAAACCAGGGATCATTCTTTGCTATTTTTAAAAAATAATTACCCGTGGAAGTTTGCTTTAAAATGCCTTGAACTCTATAGACGCCATCAGCTAAGGGGCGTTTGATTTTATGATCTTGCGGCAAGCTTATGCTGTAAGGAATGTTATAGGCAGATAGTGCGGATGAACGATCATCTGGAATGAAGGTTTTTATCGTTCCTCTGTAGATCCAATTTTTTCCAAAGGAAGTTTTTTTTGACGTTAGCGATGATACATCGATGTAGGCTATTCCTTTGATGCCATCTATGGGAAGATGCTGAGGATGTTTGACATGGACTTTGACGAAGATAAAAACGCCAAAAAATAGAAGGAGAGCAAGAAGCAAACGCGAGACGTTCTCAAAGTTTTGCTTTGCAAAAGAAATGAGAAGAAAAGAACAGGGAATCAAAAAAAGCCAAAATTTCTGATCCAGCGCTAAAGATATCGCTAGGAGAACAAAAAGAGCGTAGAGAAGGGCCGGATGCTGCCTCCAAAACTTTGCGAAAGCTTCGTGCACCAGAGCTATCATAGAAAAGGTAATATTATTGGAGTATATTTAAATCTGCACTTCAAATATGACATCAGAGGAAGCAAATGCAGAACCGTAATTTTTTTGATCTTCACCCTGCATATGGGGGTGAGCAACTTTTTCAATATCTTTTTGCAAGGTGCGCTTGGAATCAAACAGTGTAACATTTTGCGGTGTCTCAAATTCTTGAACTTCAAATGACGAAGGAAAAGAGGGCGGGATTTTGCTTCGAATGCTTAAAGCATGCATCAGAGCTTGCATGCCGGCAGAAAATTCTTTGTCGAGCCCGGAAGAGGATCTTTGGCTCGAAGCGATAATTAAGTGATTATAAGTGACGAAATTTTTATCGACTAAGGCGATCTGCTTACCTTTTTTATCCAGCGTAGCAATCGGTCCGATAAAAATGAATTCAGCTTCCTGCATATAGCGGAATCCGTGACTATTAAATGCACTGATGATATCTTCTGGTGCTATAGAATCTTCTTTTAACCGGTATAAAATCGGCGGCAAGGCGTGGTTGGTTTTATCAATAAGCACAACATTTGCAAAAGAGTGCTGAGGAGCTTCATCCTGACTTTTTTGCAGATCTTTGAACTCTAGCCTATTGGTAGAAACTCTATAGTAATCCATTACTAAATTATCATCCTTAACTGTTTAAGTTCCTTGCGGTTATTTTAACTATTTTAAAAAAAGATTATATCAGATAAATATTTTGCTGTCTAGTAAAATCTTAATACAAGATCGTAGCTTTTGAGCCAAGCAAATTTTTCTGATTTTACCCCCTATTTAATAATCTTCTTTGAAATAATCAGAATTTTGTCTCGGCTAAATTCAGTATTTTGATACAAAAGGTTTTTCAATCTTCATGTCACGAGATGTGCCCGATGGACAACCATGTCAACGACTACTTCTCTGAATCTTCGGATCAGACGCCTAAGGGCAATTTTCATAAAGTTATTGCTGTGCATAACTCGCCGGAAATTACCTGGAAGTCATTTTCACAAAAAATTCCCGATTTATGCAAAGGATGGTTTGAATTAGTCCATCTTCCTTCTAAAGATAGAATCGAGTTTACACGCGATTTTTGGTTGACGAAGCTGCCATACCATCCTAATCTCAACGATTTTTTAATCCGATTCTTTGATTCTGTGGATGATATTGGACTGTTCATTACCCAACAAAAATTCGACGATCCTTTTGAAGCCCATCTAATTTACAATTTAAAGGGTGGAAACAGCTTTTTTCGCGGGGCTTGTCCTGCTACTGAAGATAGAATTATGAGATTGCAGAAGTTGTTTCCTGATATCATTCTCCCGGATGATTATCTTGCTTTTCTGCAAATTCATGATGGATTTTGCAAAACTACGGATTGCACCGGCATTATTTCCTCTAAAAAAATGGAGGAAACCTATCAACGGTTTCAAGCTCTTTTAGCTCAAGAAGAACCCCCTCAAGAAGGCTATGCTCAGCAATCTTTCGATCCTAAGACATTGATCCCATTTTACGAATCCTTCGGCATGCCTTTCTTCCAATGTTTTTGGAGTGAATGGTATCCAGAACACGAAATGGGCAATGTTTACTATTCAGGACTTACAAAAACTATTTCCAATGTTAAAAATAACAACTCTAGCATTGAAAATATGGCATTTCAAACATTTACCGACTGGCTAATGTTTTACCTCGAACGAATAGAATAAACCCCTTTTTTCATATCACTCTATGTATCTCGTTGAAGATCTCTATAAACAACATGGCGAAAGGCTAGGTTTGGAATTGGTAGCCGGAAAATCCGGCATGAAGCGTCGGATCAAAGTCCCCGAAGCCCATCGCCCTGGCCTTGCCTTAGCCGGTTATCTTAAAAGCCATGCCGGCAAGCGCATTACTATCTTTGGAAAAGTGGAGATAGAATATTTACGCGACCTCGCTCCACCTGTGCGCGTAAAATGTTTGAACGACATTTTATCCACACCAACCCCTGCTGTAATCGTCGCAAGGCGCTACCGCCCTCCCAAGGAGTTGATGAGCCTATGCGAAAAACATGCCATCCCTCTTTTTCGAGCAAGCATGACGACAATGAATCTCTTAAGCAAATTAACTTTGCTTCTGACAGAAGAATTTGCCCCAAGTATGAGTTGCCATGGCACATTAGTCGAAGTCTTTGGTGTTGGCGTGCTTATTCAAGGAGATTCTTCCGTCGGCAAAAGCGAAGCTGCCTTAGGATTAATCGAGCGAGGCCATCGCTTAATCTCCGATGATATCGTCAAAGTTAAAAAGCGCGAAAGCAGCTATTTAGAAGGGTTCGGTGCTGAATTGACGCGCCATCATATGGAAATCCGCGGCATCGGCATCATCAACGTAGCACATTTATACGGAGCTGTTTGCGTGCGTGATAATAAAAGCATTGACATCGTTGTGAAATTAGAAACTTGGGATGATCAAAATTTTTATGACCGAGTAGGGCTCGATGAAAAATATTGCGACATGCTTGGGGTAAAACTGCCGTTTCATATTTTGCCTGTCAAGCCCGGCCGCGATGTTGTTTTGCTGCTTGAGACTATAGCCTTAAATCACCGCTTGAAGGGTATGGGATACAATTCTGCCAAAGAATTTAATGCGAAATTGCTGAATATGATAGCGACAAAGACAAAAAGAAATTAGAGAAAATAAAAAAAGGTGAAACTCTGTGAAACTTATTCAAAAAGTGCAAGTGAAAAATATGATGGGATTGCACACTCGACCGGCCACAGCCATCGTCAAGATGTTGCAAAATAGCAAATGCGATGTTTCATTCACTTACAAAAAAGCCACGATTAATGCAAAGAGCATCCTGAGCATTCTTATGCTTGCCGCTAGGAAGAATTCAAAGATCACAATAACAGTAGAAGGTTCTGACGCCGATGCGACAATGGAAAAGCTTTTGATTGCTTTTGAAAACGAATTTGGAGAATGAAAATGCCTACGAAACTGAAAACTCAGGAAATATTCCTTAAAGGCACTCCAATAAGCCGCGGCATCGCTATTGGAAAGCCCTTTTTTTTCTCTTTAATCGAAGACTCCAATCCCGAATTTACAGTAGCTCACACTGATATAGGAAATGAAATAGAGCGTTACAGACGAGCCATAAGCAGATCAAAAGAGGATATCGTCTTGCTTCAGAAGAAGCTTGAACATGAAAAAGTGGTTGAAGGCGCCGGCATTCTCGAAGCCCAAGTGCACATCATGCAAGATCCCATGATGACGACTCAAGTCGAAAATGAGATCCGCCACACACGTAAAAATGCCGAGTCTGCTTTTCAAAGGATCATGAAACAATACCAAAAAAAATTCAACGCCATTGCCGATCCTTTCTTTCGAGAACGTTTTAAAGATATTCAGGACATTTCCAGGCGCGTAATGGCTTATTTGCGCGAAAGCGTGCGTGTTTCCTTGGCGGATATCCCCCCCAACTCGATCGTTTTTGCAAGCGATCTCACGGCATCAGACACAGCCGAGGCCAATGCTGCCAGCGTGAGCGCTATCGTCAGCGAAACGGGAGGTTCCACTTCGCATGCTGCCATCGTTGCTAAAGCAAAAGGCATTCCCTATGTGACCAGCGTTAAATTCAATTGGAAGGAAGCCCCGAAAGACGCTCTTATCATTGTCGATGGAAGAACGGGGGATGTCATCATCAATCCGGCGCCTGAGACTTTGCAAAAATATCAAGTTCTACGCCAGCAGCTTCTTACCCATCTTCACAAGCTTGGAACTTCAGGCTCTTTAAAGGCAGAAACTTTTGATGGCTATAGCATACGCCTGTCAGCAAATATCGAGATGGCTAATGAGTTAGAATTGCTTCATCAATATGGCGGCAATGGTGTCGGATTATTTCGTTCAGAATACATTTTTCTTTCGAACCAAAGCTTTCCTTCTGAAGATGAACAATATCAGATCTATCGGCGCATTGTTGAAAAAATGCATGGTCTTCCCATCGTGATCCGCACCTTTGATGTCGGCGGAGATAAAAAAATGGCCAATAAGCAAGCTGAAGAAGAAGATAATCCCTTTTTAGGCTGCCGTGCCATACGCTTTTTGCTCAAAGAGCCCGAAATTTTCAAAACACAGCTCAGGGCTATTTTGCGAGCTTCAGCTTACGGTGATGTTAGCGTGATGTTTCCAATGATTTCTTCTTTGTCAGAATTATTGGCTGCTAAAAGCATTTTAAAGGAAGCTCAGAAAGAATTAAGCAAAAAGGGTGTGGTTATTCCCAAGCCTTTGCGAATAGGCTGCATGATCGAGGTCCCATCAGCGGCAATCATCTCGGACTTATTGGCAAAGGAATGCGATTTCCTCTCCATTGGAACAAACGACCTCGTGCAATATTCCCTAGCTGTTGATAGAAGTAACCATGCCATGAGCAGCTTATACACACCTACGCATCCAAGCGTAATCCGGCTGCTGAAATTAATCGTTAATGAAGCCAACAATCACAGCATCCCAGTCACCGTTTGCGGCGAAGTTGCTGCAGATCCTCGCTTCACTCCTTTGCTCTTAGGCCTTGGCGTCCATGAACTTTCTGTCGCTTCCCGCTACATCCCTTTAGTTAAAAACGCTATTCGCAGCACTAGCATTGTTGCTGCAAGCCGCTTAGCTGAAAAAGCCCTCATTCTGCCTACTGCCTATGAAATTGAAGAATTGCTCAACCAAGAGTATCGAAAAAATGTTCCCGAAGATTGCTTTTATAACTGCTAAGAGATCTTTTCTATGTACAATTCTTTAGATTTTCATGCTTTGCCGGGTTTAGCATCTCCTCACTTACAAACGATCATGGCTGTATTTGGCCAAAAAGGTGCCCCTCCGCCTTCACAAAAACTGCTTGTAGCCTTAGAGGATGGCGATCAATTGTCTTGTCAAGTTTCCATTCCACCTGGATGGAATGAACAGCACAAGACGATAGCATTAATCCATGGTTTAGGGGGCAGTCATGAATCCAACTATATCGTAAGAATGAGCCGCAGGCTTCACGCGGCCGGGCGCAAAGTGGTTAGGATAAATCTACGTGGATGCGGTTCAGGTAAAGGACTTGCCTATCTTCCTTACAACGCAGGCACTAGCCTAGATATCTACAGCGTTCTTCAAGAATTGAAGAAACAGGCCCCTAAGTCTCCCATTACATTAATCGGCTATTCTTTAGGTGGAAATATCGCCTTGAAATTGGCCGGCGAATTAGGCGATACTCTTTGCACCTATTGCGATAGAATCATTGCTGTATGTCCTCCGGTCGATCTTTTTCACACTGTGCAAGCTCTAACCAAAGGCTTTAATCGCTTCTATGAGCGCTATTATTTGGGAAACTTACTCAAGCAAAGCCCTCATTGGGTCATGGATCAACGCATCGATTCTTTACATGAATTTGACGACAAAATTACCGCCCTTGCGTGGGGATATGACTCTGCAGAAGATTATTATGATCAAAGTTCAGCGATCCGTTATGCTTCTTCTATAAAACAGCGCTGTGACATCCTTTTTTCTGCTGATGACCCTATTATCGATTATCATCGCATTGAAAAAGCCATGATTTCGCCTTATACCACAGTTTGGTTGGCCAAAGGAGGAGGGCATAATGGCTTTCTAGGATGGGCCGGCAATAACGGCATCTATTGGTTGGATAATCAAATTTATCAATGGATCAGCAGCTCTTAAAAAACACTTAATCTTCTTTGGCGGGCGATCTCGGCGGCGACTATGGCGAAGGCATTGGCGACGTTAAGAGAGTTTTTTCTGCCTCGCAACGGAATCTCGACTATGTAATCCGCTAAGCCGAGAGCATAGTCTGAGCACCCATATTCCTCGTTGCCCATGACTAGGGTAAACGTTTCAGGAAAAAGAAAATCGCAAAGAGAAATGGCCGAAGGGCTTGTCTCCATAACGATAATAGGTTTAGGAAGGGCATGCAGCGTTTTGCCTTGATGGCATTCTACCCATTGGTATGATCCCATCGAAGCATCTTGTACCTGCTTATGCGATACTTTAGGTGTACCTTCAGAAAAATAGACGCTCCCAAGAGCTAGGGCTTCTACCGTTCTTAAAATACTGCCGACATTATGGGCAGATCTGATGTGATCGAGATAAATGGCAATAGGCCAAGGCATGGCACTTTCTTGTCTATCTCCTTGGGTCATAACAGGGAGCAGATTGTGCTCTTTCAGGCTTACTCCTGCATCCCGCAGATGCTCATGATAACGATCACATACGGTTTTGGCTGTGCATAAATCTAGAGGAATTTCATTTCGCCAGGCTTGAATCTCATTGTAGTGCTGCCACAAATGCGAAATATCCTGCTTTGAAAGCAGTCCCTCATAGATTTCACGAAGCAATTCAGCACATTTTTTATGTCGCTGCTTCTCGTGAAAGCTTAAGAACCTTCTTTTTGTGAAATTCACCCCTATTTGCTGCTCTCAGCTTTTTTTACGAGATATTCTTCCAAAGTTCCATCGAATAAATGGACGCCATCGGCTTCAAATGCAATGATTTTTTGTGCCACAGTATCGATAAGATCGCGGTCATGGCTTGCGACAACAACAGTGCCTTTATAATCTGAAAGACCCCATCCTAATGCCGAGACCGCTTCCAAATCCAAGTGATTGTTAGGCTCATCTAATATCAAGATATTGTGTTCCGTGAGCATCATGCCTGCTAAAATGAGGCGGGCTGTTTCTCCTCCGGACAAAGCCATTACCGGCTTAAAAGCATCGTCGCCGCCAAACAACATTTTTCCCATCACGCTGCGGATGTCTTGGTCATAGACCCCAGGCTTGCGTTCTTTAAGCCAGTCAAAAGCTGTTTTAGTGCCTTTTTTGTCGACGATCTCCGAGTGATTTTGGGGAAAATAGCTTAGAATCGCTTGGTGCCCTAACTCGACTGCGCCATGATCGGGAGATAATACTTGCGCTAACATTTTCAAAAGGGTGGATTTACCCCGTCCATTGGTTCCTATGACGCCAATGCGGTCGCCGCGCATGATTTCTAAAGAGAAATTTTTGATAACTTGATGGTTGCCGTCGTAGCTTTTGGCTATTTTTTCAGCTTTTAGGACGACTTTTCCCGGGGCTTTTTCTGTGACACCAAAGCGGATGTAGGGCCTTTGAATATTGGATTTTTTTAACTCCTGAGGCTGCAATCGGCTAATTTCCCTCAGGCGTGACTGCACCTGGCTTGCACGTGTTCCCGCACCAAAGCGCGAGACAAATTCGCGAAGTTGAGCGATCTTTTTTTCTTTCGATTTAGCTTCAGATTCTGTTCGATCGCGCACCGATGTCTTTGCAACCACCATGTCATCGTAGTTTCCGGGGTAAATGATCACCGTTTCGTAGTCGATGTCAGCGATGTGCGTGGTGACGGAATTTAAGAAGTGCCTATCGTGGCTGATGACGATGAGCGTGCCTTTATAATTATGTAAAAAGTTTTCCATCCAGCCGATCGATTCCATGTCTAGATGGTTTGTAGGCTCATCCAGTAATAGAGCTTGAGGTTCGCCAAATAGCGCTTGGCAGAGCAATACACGGAACTGCATATCGGTAGGAATTTCATTCATCTTCTTGCTTAAGTATTCTAGAGGAATGCCCATGCCTGACAGCAGAACTTCTGCATTGGAGTCAGCAGAATAGCCGTCTTCTTCAGCAATGATACCTTCTATTTCACCAAGGCGCATGCCTACATCGTCAGACATCTCTACTTCATAAAGAGAATCGCGCTCTTTCATCGCATCCCAAAGGCGTTTGTTGCCCATGATCACGACATCAAGGACGACGTCGTTGTGGAAGTCTTCGATATTTTGACGAAGGATACCTACGCGGTCAGGTAAAGTCACGGATCCGCTGGTCGGATCTTCTAAGTCCATGATGATCTTTAGCAAGGTCGTCTTTCCCGCTCCATTGGGCCCGGTTAAGCCATAGCGGTTGCCGGCATTGAATGTAACCGTGACATTTTCAAAAAGAACGCGGCTGCCGAAGCTTTTTGAGATTTGATTTAAAGTGATCATAAAGTTGAATTCTTTTTATGTTTTAGTTGAGGAAAGTATACCAAGAGAAACGCTAAATGCTCAATGCTAAATGCTAAAGTAACGAACTTTTCTTTAAACTACCGAATAAATTTTTTTATTCGTTTATCATTTAGCATTTAGCGTTTAGCATTTCTCCCTCACGCTCTGGGGTGGGCGTCGTCATAGACTTTTTTCTTAAGGGAAGTTGACACCTGCGTGTAGATCGTCGTTGTAGCTAAGGCGCTATGTCCTAAAATCACTTGAATGGTTTTGAGGTCCATGCCGTTTTCCAACCAATGCGTTGCGATGGTGTGGCGGATGGTATGCGGGGTGATTTTGCCTGCTAGCCCGCTAGCTGTAAGGTATTTATCGAAGCTGCGGTCGACAGAGCGCGTCGTCAGCCTAGTTCCATGTTTGTTTAAAAAGATAGCATCGGGGTCAGCTTCGGCTTCATGACCATCGACACGCTGATGGCGCTCGAGATGATCTAGATAATTCTTTATCCATTGGGCTGCATTTTTTGTGATTGGGACGATTCTTTCCTTTTTGCCTTTGCCTTTAAGCTTGATCAGCAAGTTTTGGGGATCGAAGTCATGGCGATTTAAAGCCACAAGTTCACTGACGCGCAATCCTGAACTATAGAATAACTCTATGATAGCGCGGTCGCGCAGGCCTAAATAGGTATTGATGTCAGGTTGTTCGAACATCTTCTGAACCTGGTCGTAGGAGAGGGAAGAGGGGATTTTCTTTTCTAGTTTAGGGGTATCGAGTTCCTCTGTAGGGTTTATGACAATGAGATTTTGCGAATGAGCATAATTAAAAAAAGTGCGCAGCGACGAGAGGCGCCTTACAATGGTTCTTTTATTTTGATTATTGGCGCTCAGATCAGCTAAAAAGCTGCGTATGATTTTTCTTTCGATTATGGCAAGAGGAATGAGGCCGTCTCGAGTTGTATCGCGTTCAGAGTAGCTTTTATCATGACTAATTTTTTCAGGGATTTCTTCGGGTTTGCTTTTTTTTAAAATCGCATCTTCGAGGTATTTCTTTAGGGAATTTAAGTCGATGGCATAGTTGCGGATGGTATGCTCAGAAGCATTTTTAACGACTTTTAAATACTCAAGGAATCGGTAGGCGGCCGAGATAAACATAAAAACACCTCTTCTATATCATAACTGCGAACACAAATCTACCACAGAGGACACAGAGAGAAAGAATGAGGGATGAGGGATAAAAAATAAAACGAGAAAGATTAATTTTATAGTTTTTTTGTTTATCTCATCCTTCCTCTACTCTTCTTTCCTCCCTGTGTTCTCTGTGTCCTCTGTGGTAAATTTGTGTTCGCTCGCCGTTACGCCATTTTTCGTATAGCTCAGACTAGTACTTTGGAAAAGGAAAGGTCTTTAAGTCTTCAGCTACAAGCGTATTAGGGAAAACGGCACGAGCTTCGGCTTCAAATTCCCTGAGATTGAGGTAACGAGCTGAAAAGTGTGTCAGAATAAGCTGCTTAGCATTAGCCTTGGATGCTATGGTTGCTGCTTGTTTAGCAGTTAAATGCAGGTGCTTTTCAGCGAGATCCTTGTGTTCCTCAAGGTAAGTGCTTTCACAAAGAAGAATATTTGCGTCGCGGGCAATATCAATGGCATTTTGACAATAACGCGTGTCAATGACAACAGCAATGCTGTCGCCATGGCGAATCCAACTGACATCGTCTAAAAGAACTTCATTGCCGCCGACAATGATTTTTCCTTTTTGCTGCAGCTCTTTAACGAGGGGACCACGGATGCCATGCGCTTCTAAAGCAGTACGATCGAATTTGCGAACATCGGCCTCTGTGATGCGCCAAGCGATATTATCAACCCCATGTTCTAAGAAAGCCGCTTCGATGCGGAATTTGCCATCATCTTCGACAAGACCGGCTTCTGAGACAGGATGTTCGATGACATTGATGATCTCGTGATAAATGGTTCCATAACGCAGGCGATCGAAATATTTTTTGCCGCTAGCAGGATAATAACAATGGATCGGATGAGTGACCTTATCAAGATTAAGCCGCATGAGGATGGATCCAAGTCCAAGGCAATGATCGCCATGAAAATGCGAAACAAAGATGCGCGAGATGACAGTCGGAGCAATATTGGCGAAGATAAACTGACGCTGCGTGCCTTCGCCGGGATCAAATAAAAAGCCCTCTTCATTCCAGCGGAATAGATAAGCGCCATGGTTGCGATAGCGCGTAGGTTGTTGGCTTGAGCTGCCTAATGTCGTAAGATCTCTAACAGTCATGAGTTGCTAAAACTTGCGTTGTTTTGGATTCTCAAATGCTTTGCTATCTTTTCCCGAATGATAGCGAAAGTTAACAGAGCTGGGTTGGAAGTATATCTGAAGAGATTATTCCTGATCCACTATAAATTTAATGATAAAAGGACAAAATGCATAGTCTCATTATAGATTTTTTCTTATCCCCCTTTTTTCTTCTCAACTTTAATAGATCCCAAGTCTATTTCATATTGGGGATGTTTGCTTAAAAGGATTTTCCTTAAGTTTTTGATTCCATCGTCAATATTTTCAAAAGACGCTGCTGCTTTTTTATTTTCAAAGCCAAAAGCCACGGCGTTTGCTAGTTCTGGATCAAAGGATACAAGCTTGGAAATATCGTTATGGACTTTGTAGAGGGTAACTACAAAAGATTCATTTGTTCGCTTATTCTGAATCTTTAGAGAAACAAATGGACGTCTCGCCTTATCTAAACCCTTCATGATAGGATGAGAGAGGTCTTCCGGTTTTAAAAAGTCGATGGATCCATGTTCATAGGCATGGTCAGGAGGATTCTTGAGCTTGTCTAGATCAAGCAAAGGGAGACGATTAAGCCCCTCGTTTTGAGCAAAGAGTTTTTTGAAGACATCAGTCTTAACACCATTGAAGCCCTCCATGACTTTTTCGTTCGTGATGGCATCCACTTGAGCAGTCATACTTTTTCCAGGTTTAGCAATTTCTTTTTGTTGTCCTTGCTCATGTTTTTTTGTTTCAAATCCTTGATATTTATCCTGGAGGCGGATGAGTCGATGCATTTGGGTGAAAATTTTATGCTGCATCTCAGGATTTTTTATATGAGTTGAGAGTTTTACCAAAAAATTGATTGCTGAGGTAAGTTCGTCGGGTTTTAAGCCGCTTTTGTTTGTTGTGCAGTGTGCTTTACAAGACTCATAAACTGCTGTAGCTACTTTGTCGGCACGAAGGTGAGTGGGATCAAATCGATTCATCGACAATGTTCGAAAAATTTTGCTAAAAGCTTTTAGAGCTCTTCCCTTCAAAGTATTCTTAGCGATTAATTCAAATTTGTCCGTGACGAACCAATCAGGTTTATTGAGCAGCAAGATATTTTTCCTGAAATCGACCGAAGCTCCCATAAAATACTCCTACTACAATCTTTATAGTTTATTATAATCCCTCTTTAATTTGTAAAGATAGATGTTTTTATAGATTAAAATATTATTAAATAATTTAAATTTCTCTTCGAGGAGCAGATAAAAGACTTTTGTTTTTTTTACAAGACATTGTGGTTTAGTAATATAAGCATTTTGTCGATTAAAATTTTAGTTTTTTTAATTTTGTAAGATGGTTATGAAATTATTTAAATTGCTTTAAATCTATTATTTTTTTTAAATGTAAAAACAAACTTCGTTAACCGGAGGAAAAATATTTTATGGGTCTGTATAGGATATCATCAACTACTGCCAATCTAACCGCGGCATTAGCATGTGTAGAATCTATTGAAAAAGGCTTGCAGAATAATGTTCATCAAAAAGGAATTGAGGCCGCACAAGTAGCAATCGCTGAATTAACTCGAAGGAAAGAGAGCTTTGTGAAGTTGATCAACGTATGTAAATCAGACAATAGTAAAATTCCTGATGAAAATATAGCGAAGTTTGATGCGCATAGACACACATATGCTGTTGATTTAAAAAAAGTAAAAAAAATTAAATGTCAGCTTGAAAAAGAAAGTAATGTCAAAGAATTTGTTAAACTGGAGAGGATTCTAAAAAAATATTCCTATTTCAAAGAAAACAAAAATATTGAAGCCATAACACAAGCCTTTTCAAATGCAAATGTTAATGAAGAAAAAATTCTTGAAGAAACAAACAAACGTTGGTCTGAGCTAAAGCATTGCATTGTTCAAATCAAGAGTCGTTTGAAACCAACCGATAATAAAATCAGCGAAATCATCCTTCGTTTCTTTAGCTCAGTAGAGAGTAAAGAAAACCCTGACGATCAAATTATCACACGTATTAAGACGACCTTGGGCTGGCTACAAGCTTTAAAAACTGACAAGAGAAAAACAAAGAATTTGTTGTCTGAAATCGATAAAATATCGAATGATCATGGCAAAATGTTGGAATGCATCACCAAAATTTTGAATTCTGATAAGGCAAAAAATAATTCGTCAAAAGAATTTGCCAACGCCACAATCCGAGAAACCAAAGCTAAGATCGATAAGCTTAAGGATCGTGAGAAAGTCGCTCATGAAACTGTCCGCGTTAACACAAAGAGTATTGAGGTTTTAGTTAATTTGAAAAAAAATCTTATTCGTCAAAAAAAGAGCGAAAAAACAGCAGCTTTATCTAGCATGCATCAAGATTTCAAATCAGCTAAAAGAAAACTTGATGAGCTAGAAAAAAAAATTCAATTGTTGGAAGAAAAGTTGCCTGAATTTGAAAGAGAGGAAATTAGCAAATCTTCAAGAAAAATTGCTATTTTGGAGTTACAGGATAAAATTCAAGCATTTAAATTGGTTCGCGATGAACTCATTTTTTCGGAACCAACGGCTCTAAATCAAATAAAGTCATTTCAAGAGGAAATAGATAACAACTGTGAAAAACTACACAAATTAATGCCTTCTTCAGTCAAAAAATACATGGCAAATCTTCATCATCTGAAAATTGAACAAGAGCAATTAAAAGAAACAATTTTGACCCATGCGCCACTAAATGATATCCATTCCCAATTAGTCAATTTCGTTAACTCGAATCAAACTTCTTATGCTATAAACTTAATTCAAAAACAAATTGAGCTATGTGAACAGGTTGTCGCAAACAACAATTTTAGAGTTTCACGTTTAAAAAATAAAATTGAATTTGTAGAGAAAAATCTCGCCAAAACTTACACGCTAGAGCCTTTTTTTGAAAAATGGAAAAATGCAAAGCCGTTAACATTCGACCCGGAGCTTTTTAGTGTCGGTGATTGCAAAAAGATCATTCAAGAAATTGGACAAGAAATTAGTAACTCTTATGAAGTAGTAAGCTTATTTGCTTCGCAGAAAACTCCTCCAAATATGAGTCCTATGAGAGGACGAGGCATTCCTAAAGCAAAAACCGCCCTTGAAGTGTTAAGCACCTAATGAAAGAAACGCTAAATGATAAATGCTAAATGCTAAACGGTAGTCGGTAGTCAGTAGCCAGTAGGAAGCCAGAATTCAGAATCCAGAATGGCGTTGTTGCATAAATCTGTGAAAGAAGATGCCGTTCTTTCAGAACTCAGCTTTTGCTTATCCTTTTTCCCAGGCCTCTCGCTTTCGCTTCGGCCTGGGCTATGTTATTATGGTCCTTCAGACCATTGAAAACACAATCTTTTTAAAAATGTACTGATTTCATGGCCTGAAAGGCCTTCATGTCATAGCCCAGGCCGAAGCGCAGCGAGAGGCCTGGGTATCCAAGAGGGAGGATTGAGTTCTGAAAGAACGGCATTAGATTTATGCAACAACGCCATCCAGAATTCAGAATGAACGACAGAATACCAGAGAACGTCGTATAAATGGTTGTGAGTTCAGTCGCCCGTCACTGCGTTCTGGGCTCTAATTCTTGGTTTTGCAAATCCAGCGCTCCATCGCGCTAAGGCGCTCAGTCACGCTGGCTATGTTCGGGCCGTCCTACGTTTTCACTCCGGACTTAGGACAAAAAGATGGTAATTATGCCCTAGAGCCCGCCTAGGGCGATCGATCAAAGCCCACTGTGACTTTGTGATTAGCGAAGGAACTGTGGGTGATGTTAACAAAAAAAAGAGCCCAGAACGCAGTGACGGGCGACTGAACTCACAACCATTTATACGACGTTCTCTGGTATTCTGCCGTTCATTCTGAATTCTGGATTCTGAATTCTGGCTTCCTACTGACTACTGACTACTGACTACCGACTACACTTAGCATTGGTTTTTAAGCGTTCTTCCAGGCGAAGAAGTTAAAATGGCCAAGGATAAAGCCTAAGACAGCTCCTGAGAGGTGGGCTGTATTAGCAATGCCGGGAGATAGTGAGAGATCGCCATAGACTTCTAAAAAGAATGACGCCGTTTGCAAAGCAAACATGGCAAGGATGAAGATGGCGATAAAAGCAAAAGTTGCTCCCTGAAGTTGGTAGCCCTCCCATGCGGCTTTCCGCTGTCTTACCCAGATGAAAGTTAGCATGGCGCAGAGAACGCCCGAGAACCCGACGAAATTGACACCCGTCATCAAATATTGGCATGTATTGGAAAAAATGCCGGTCAAGATAATGAATAAAAGATATTTCCATTTACCCATGCACTGCTCCATCTGCCTGCCTAAGACGATGAGCCAAATCATATTAAAAAAGATGTGAAAGATATCGTAATGCATCAGACTTGGAGTAAAAAGACGCCATATTTCCCCCTGCCTAATTTTTTCAAACATAGGAGCATTAAAATCCCATTGCTTTTGCAAGTTTTTTAGATGCAAAACAATTTTTTCATAGAGACCTTGCCAATATGGAGTATGGTAGAATTGTTCTAAGAGAAATTTTCCTTGGGGTGGAAGATCATCGATATTTTGCAGTTTATCTTTTCCATAAGCTTTTGCGATTTTGTCAATGATTTCGAAGGCTTGGGGATAATCATACAAGAGCTCTTTTTTGATCGGAGAAGAAAATACCGCGATGTAGGGGATTGATGGGGGGATTTGCTCCAAAGATGGTGTTGTCAGCTGATCTAGGCCGAAAATAATGCCGCATAAGATCAAAAGATACAGAGTGACTACACCAAAAGATTGACGATTTAAGACAAGGCCTTTTTTGGTGGCGTTGGCTAGTCTTTGAGGAGCCTGCTTAATCGTTGTTTGCACAGGTTCTAAAAAGGTTTTTGCAGCTCTTTCGCGCATTTGAAATTTCTGGTCGCTGGGAGATTGAAAGAACTCATCGGCAATTTTGCTAGCTTCAGCAAACTGATCTTCATCATAAACCCAGATTTTACAGTTGATGGTTCCGTAGTCGGAGCTTCCCCAATCGGTATTTGTTTCGACTTCTAGCTGATTTTCGATCCCTTTGCGCGCTAAAAAAGAGGATAGAATCTGACTTTGCTCTTCGTTTGTCAAAGTGGCGAGCAAACGCATTATTATTCGCCTTTTAGACTTTCGATTTTTTTGAGAATTTGAGAGGTAGATAGTCCGGGAACTAACTCAACGATATGGATGAATCCGCCATGGGATTTCACCGTCTCGGCTTCGATGCAATTTTCTCCATATTCAGGACCATTGACATGAACATCTGGCTTGATGATGGCAAGTGTTTTGCGAGGATCAGTTTCATCAAACCATGTGACGAAGTCCACGAACTCTAGGGCAGCCATCATCTGCAGGCGGTACTCTAAAGGAATGATGGGACGTTTTGGACTTTTGTATTGTTGAATCGATCGGTCGGTGTTAAGAGCTACGATTAAGATATCGCCTCTTTTTTTGGCTTCATAGATAATATGCAGATGCCCTGCATGCAGCAGATCGAAGGAACCATTGAGTGTTGCTATTTTTTGCCCTTTTTTTCGCAACTCTCCTATCTGGCGCTCAAGATGGCCGGGTGGAATGAGTTTTCTCTTAAAAGCAATAGCCCATGGTTCATGAACTGGCATAATTAAGCCTCGTTATTTTACATTCATTCGCTGAAAGCAATCTTAAAAACCTCGTCGTAATGCTCGACGAAATGAATAGCAATACCTTTTTTAATGTAATCCGGCAATTCATCATAGTCGCGTACATTGTCTTTAGGGAATATCAAAGTTTTAAGTCCGGCGCGCCGCGCTGCTACTAGCTTTTCTTTGAGGCCACCAATGGCCAAGATACGCCCCGTCAGAGTCAATTCTCCCGTCATCCCCAGATTATCGAGGACCGGAGTTTCCGTCAAAAGAGAAAGCAAAGCCGTCACCATGGTAATCCCTGCCGAAGGGCCGTCTTTTGGGGTTGCTCCCTCGGGAATGTGAATATGCACTTGCGATTTTTCGAAGAAGGTATACCCCGGAGCATATTTAAGCATGGCGCTATGCAGATAACTCCAAGCAATCTCAGACGATTCTTTCATGACTTGGCCGGCTTGACCTGTCAGCTTCATTTCCGTTTTCTCGGCGGCTACCTTGATAGTTTCGATGTAAAGAGTCGCTCCTCCCATTGCCGTCCAAGCAAGGCCCATGCAGACTCCAATAGGCGTTCGCTCATAGAAGCGGTCGCTTGTGAAGATGGGCTTGCCAAGGTATTCCGCAAGATTGACCGGGGAAATTCGATTTGACTTAAGTTCCGGAATAACTTCTTTGCTTTTCTTGCCTTTAACGCCTTTTTTCTTCGATTCTTTTTCCTTTTCCGCCAGTTGTTCATCCTTCACAATTTTTAAGGCGACTTTGCGCATGATTTTTTTCACTTGGTTTTCCAAATTGCGCACACCGGCTTCGCGCGCATAACCATTGATGATTGAGCGCAGGCCCTCAGTTGTGAAAGTAAGCTGTGCCGCTTTTAGCCCCATCGATTTGCGGTTGCGGGGGATAAGGTATTTTTTTACGATCTCGATCTTTTCTTGCATGATGTAGCCTGAAAGCCTCAAGATATCCATGCGGTCTTTGAGCGGCTCGGGGATCGTATCCAAAACGTTGGCTGTTACAATGAAAAGAACATCCGATAGGTTGCAGCGCACATCGAGGTAATGATCGAGGAACTCGCAGTTTTGCTCGGGATCCAAAACTTCTAAAAGCGCCGAAGCCGGATCGCCATGATAGCTGCTGACCATCTTGTCAACCTCATCAAGCATGATGACAGGATTCATCGTTTGACAGAACTTCAATGCTTGAATGAGTTTCCCCGGCATAGCGCCGATATAGGTTCTGCGGTGGCCCTTGATCTCGGCTTCATCGCGCATGCCCCCGACAGAGAAGCGGTAGAATTTGCGGCCAAGCGCCCGTGCAATACTTTTTCCTATGCTGGTCTTGCCAACACCTGGAGGCCCTACCAAGCAGATGATGCTTCCGCGGACGCCGCCGGAGAGTTTTCCTACGCTGATAAATTCCAAAATGCGCTGTTTGATATCCTCTAAGCCATAGTGATCTTCTTCTAAGATTTTTTCAGCTTTGCTTAAATCATGGCACTCTTCGCTGTGAATGCCCCAAGGAATTATCGTTAGCCAGTCCAGATAGCCGCGAGAAACGGCATATTCTGCAGACTGAACTTCAAGTGCGCTCAGCTTTTCCATTTCATCGTGAATAACCTTAAGAACGTCGGGCGATACCTTGCGCTGCTTTAAGCGCGTTTCGAATTTTTCCCTATCGAGTAATTTATCGTCTTTTTCAATGCCCAATTCTTTTTTTATTGTCTTAAGCTGCTCTCTTAGGAAGAAATCTTTCTGACTTTTGGAGATGGTAGCTTCGATCTTCTGATTGATATTGTGCTGCAGCATGCTAAGATCGAGCTCTTTCTTAAGAAGAGCTAAAGCTTTATCGATACGGCCGGGGATATCGAAGGTTTCCAAGACCTCTTGCAACTCCTCGCGCGACGCCGTTGTCAGGGCTACTGCAAAGTCGGCCAATTTGCCGGGCTCGGTGAAATCGGAGTGGCCAAGAAAAATCTGCAATTCTTCTTTGAAAAGGGGATTTAGCTTAAGGAGATCTTTAATCGTAGAGATGATGCTAATGGCGTAAGCTTTAAGCTCTTGCGTTAGGGTTGGACTGTCTTCGTAATAGGTTACTTTGGCTTTTAAAGTCTTAGCTTTTTCAAGCGGTTCGACAACCTTAAGGCGCTTCTCCATATTCAAGATGACTTGCGCACCGCCTTGTTCCATGGGAATGATGCGCAGTACCCTTGCTAAGACTCCGACCTGATAAAGATCTTCAAATTTTGCTTTGTAGATGTCTTGTGTTTCAGATTTGGCCAACAAAAGGCCGACGCACTTATGATCTGATTTGGCAAGAGTTTTTAAAACTTCATAAAAAGGACCCGGTTCAATGACGATAGGGGCTGCCATTCCAGGGAAGAAAGGTCGCCGCAGCAAAGGGAAAATAAACAGATCTTCCGGCGCAGAGACCCCCTTTTTCATGGCTTGCTGGCTTTCGTCCAAGGAGTTAATGACGGCATTTTCCAATTCTAAGTCGAATGCATTGTCTTGGCTTTCTTGATTCAAGTTTTCCTCTTACTGGGTTTGAATTTTGATCAGAGAAGAAATTTTAATAGGAAAGCAGATACTTTTCAACAAGAAGTGTTGCTGATTTAAAACTCATGTTAAGTGATTATAGCGAAACACATTCAAAATTTAGATTTTTGACTGTATTTCGGTATACCTTTTGAAGCTTGGCTTTTTTTGGCTTCAAAAGTTTTCCCAATTGACCCAAACCTTGCAATTAGTGCTTTCTCGAACTTTTTTAACTTTGACCTAGGTTAGAGTATATTTTAACTTCGTTTGGTTGGCATTCTTGCACAAAGGAATGAGGCTGTGAAAAAATCCAAAGAGACACAGATTCGATCTCGATTTCAAGCTTTTTTTACCGTAAAATGCCAAATTGCCGCGACAGCGGCTACAGAAGTTAGCCGGGGGTGACGCAAGGAACCCCCGGTAAATTTCAGATAGAATATGGAGCCAGGAACTGGCGAAACTTTTAACGAAATGTCGCCAGTTCCTGG
>Ga0207105_1007_pt1 | contig 46619 bp, 39 predicted proteins | sample Alteio_BWMinHeat_77_FD_153569 | JGI IMG/M metagenome (GOLD analysis project Ga0207105, IMG submission 153569) | Enriched cells from forest soil in Barre Woods Harvard Forest LTER site, Petersham, Massachusetts, United States -... | ecosystem: Environmental > Terrestrial > Soil > Temperate forest >... | reverse complement strand
GCACATTCAAAATTTGGGTTTTTATGGCCAAAGCAAAGTTGATGGGGATTCTCAATGTCACTGACGATTCTTTTTATGATCAAAGCCGATATTCTGTTTTCGAAGAGGCTGTGGCGCGAGGTCTGCAAATAGCTGCAGAAGGTGCCGATTTGATTGATATTGGTGGGGAGTCGACGCGGCCAGGAGCGCCCAGTGTTCCTGAAGAGCTAGAGTTAGAACGCGTAATACCGGTCATTAAAGCTCTATGCATGAAAACAGCCATTCCTATTTCCATAGACACTGTGAAGCCGCATGTAGCAGTTGCCGCTATAGCGGCGGGAGCTTCGATGATTAATGATGTTTCCGGCTTCCGAGATCCGGAAATGTGCGAAGTCGCCGTTTCATGCCAAGTGCCTGTTTGTCTGATGCATATGCAGAAAACTCCCAGTATAATGCAAGAAAATCCTTGTTATCCACAAGGAGTTGTCAATGAAGTCTGTTCTTGGTTCGAAATACAAATAATAAAACTCATAAAATCCGGAATCAAAGAAAAAAATATCATGATTGACCCAGGAATTGGCTTTGGAAAAACAATTGCTCATAATCTCGAAATCATACAGAATCTGCACAAATTCAAAGCCATGGGATTTCCGTTGCTCTTAGGTGTTTCGCGAAAGTCATTTATGAGCAAAATCTTGAATAAACCTTCAGGGCAGCTGATACATGAAACCGTAGCAATGAATGCTATTGCGCTATTGTCCAAAGTCGATATGATACGCGTTCACGATGTCAAAGAACATCGTGGAGTTATCGATCTGCTAGAGCAATTCATGAAACATGGAAATGCAGAATAGTTCAGGCAATTTTTATGAAATTGTTTCAAATCATGGTACCCGGTCTGGAGATTTTGATCATAGCCATTATGGTCTATTATCTTCTCTCTTTTTTTTGGAATACCAGAGCGATGGATCTTATCTTTGGTTTGTTGGCATTTCTGGTCTTCTATGCTTTTTCTATATGGTTTCATTTTCCTGTCGTGCAGAAGCTGATGCTCTATTTTGTCAATGTTGCTGTGATTGCTGTATTAATCATTTTTCAGCCAGAGTTGCGTTTGGCGTTGTCTAAGCTCAGCGTTAAAGGCAAAAAATATCGGGAAATCACCGAATTTGACAAGTTTCTTGATAGCATTTCTCAGTCCATCTATCGCTTGGCTGATCGTCGTCTCGGGGCTTTGGTCGTTTTAGAAAATCAAGACTCTCTTGATGAATTTGCTAATAAAGCCGTTATGTTGAATGCACAATTTTCACCGGAGCTTCTAGAAACGATTTTTATCACGACAACACCGTTGCATGACGGCGCTATCATCATCAGAGGAACTACAATTTTATCGGCAGCGACTATTCTTCCCCTGGCTGACGATACGTCGCAACTAGCAAAATCTCTCGGTACACGTCACCGTGCAGGGCTTGGCATCAGCCAGCTGACGGATGCGCTCATCATTGTGGTTTCTGAAGAAAGCGGTAAAGTATCTATTGCTCGGGATGGAATTATGACCAGAGGGGTAAAAGTAGACCGCTTTAAAGGAATTATCAGAAGCATATTTACACCGCCTCAAACGACAATGCAATCCGGTTTTGATTTGATAGGAAGTCTAAAGAAATGGAAACGTTAATTTCGCGCATCTTCTTGAATAATTGGCAGCGTAAAATTGTAGCTTTGATAGCTGCCATTGTTATTTGGTTGTTTGTCAATCACTCGATTATCGAGACAAAAACCATCCCTAACGTTCCGATTCGCATCATCAACCTTCCGGCAGATAAAACAATTGTGGGATTACTTCCCAATGGCATGTTAAGCAAACGTATCACATTGACCTTAAGCGGCACCAAAGATGTCATCGATGAAATAGACCAGGGCGATTTAGAGGTTCTTCTTGACGCCTCGATGACTGAACAAGATGAATGGGTCGTCCAAATTGGCAAAAAAAATCTTGTGAGCCTAAATCCAAACATCGATCTTCTACATCACATTACTCAAGTCTCTCACACAGAATTCGTCATTAAGCTTAGCCGGCTCCTAACAGCAAAAATCCCAATCACAATACTGCCCCCGGTGGGAGACCCTCCATCAGGATACGAGTTTCTGGATATCTGGCCACGGACACTGTTGCAAACGATTAGCGGTTCAGAAGAAGAAATTAAAGCGCTAAAAAGCAGAGGACTCGAGCTCACGTTCGACCTAAGTGAAGTTACAAAAGCTGAATTAGACGGTCTCAAGACTATGGGGCAAAATTTCCATCAGGATGAGGTCAGCTATCCTATCCCAAACAAATGGAAACAAGTAGCTATTCCCTTTCATAATTATACTTTAGAGGAAATTAACGATCCGGATGCGCAAAGTTTACGTATCGATTTTTTAAGAAAACAATTTCTTCCTATTGAAAGGGAAATTCCTATCACGGTCTTTTTTCCTCTTCAAAATAGCGACACGATCAAACCAGAAAATTATTCCTTGGACATTAGCGGCAACATTACCAAAAAAAATGACATTCCCATTCTATCGATTCCGCTTTATACCCGTGATGTAAGCCAACTTTTTGTAGAAACTGTCAAAGACTACTTGCAAATTGTCATCGTAGCTGCTCCTCCGGAAGTTAGACAAAATTTAGAATGGAGTCTTGAAATCATCAATTCACAAGTCTTAGAAGATACTTACGTTGCTTTCTTTCTCGCAAATGACCCGGCGACAAACAAAAATGGACAGAGCGCCTTTTACAAACAAAGAGAACTCTCATTGCGAAAACGCTTTCAAGAATATGCCCATCGCCTTTCTCTTTTTATTTCCAAAGATAAGAAATTGTCATTAGAGAGTAAAATTGAAGGTAAACAGATCAAAGTTAAGTTATGAAAGTTACCATCCTTAAACGAAATCTTTATCAGCTGCGTGGCAAAGAAAAATATGCTCTGCAAATTGCTGAAGCTTATGCTGCAAAGGGTTGTCATGTCACAATATTAACTTCTGGGGAATTATTTAAAGATTCTTATTCAAGTTGCGGTATTGTTAATCTGATGCCTGAGTCAGTCAATAGTTATTCCGCAATACGTCGTTTCAACTTCGAATGTGAAAAATGGGTAAAAGCAAGCAATCCCGATATTGTCCTTGGGATGGATTATAACACTTTTCAAACATATTTATTTGCCTGCAATGGAGTCTACGCAGCATATCTTCAAAAAAGTGCGCTATTTACCACTTTTGGACAAAAGCTTGCCAATTTTTTTAGCCCTTTACAACGTCGCATTCTCAGTTACGAGCAAAAAACCCTTGACAGCCCAGAGTTGCAAGCGATCCTATCTCCTTCTTCAATGGTGCGAGATGAATTTTTGATTCACTATAAGATCGACCAAAAAAAAGTAAGGGTCATTCCCCCAGGCATTGATTTGAATGAATCTTTGCAGGACTTTGAAAAGTGGCACATTCGGCGAGACTGGCTAAAGCTGACCCGGAATTTAAGCGAGACTGCATATCAATTTCTTTTTCTAGGAAATGGGTACGAGAAACATGGATTAAAATACCTGCTGGCAGGGCTTGCTTTGCTTTCATCAGAAAATTTTGAACTCTGTGTCATAGGTAAAGATAATAAAATGCACCAATTCGTAGAACTTGCAAAAAAATATAAGATTGAAAATAAAGTCAAGTTTTTTGGGTATTGTGACAATGTCAATGAATTTTATCAAATTGCCGACGCTGTCGTCATTCCATCAATATACGATCCTTTTTCAAACGTTACCCTGGAAGGACTAGCAATGGGAACATTCATCGTGTCATCAAGGAATAATGGAGGAAAAGAACTTCTCAATTCACAATCCGGCATCTTAATTGAAGACTTATCTAATCCTGAATCGATGGCCGCAACCCTCAAAACCGCCATGACCCATCGCAAAACCATGGAAAGCGCTAAACGCATTCGCGATAGAATGACTCATTATAATCTGAAAACACAGATAGAAAAACTCATTTCCGAGACCGTCGATACCGCAGAGACCGAAAAAATTGCCCGCATCCTATGGTAAATCATGCCTTCAGAACGTTACTTTCATGACAAAAAATTTGTAGATAAACAGGTGATTTTAGAGGGGCTAGAGTTTCATCATTTGGCCCATGTCATGCGCTCTAAGGCTGGCGACACTGTCGAGTTGGTTAATGGACAAGGTGAATTAGCTCAAGGTATCATAGAAGCAATCAACAAAAAGAACGCTCTTCTAAATATTCAACGAGTTGTTAAAGAAGCTCCCCCTAATTATGAAGTTGTTTTAGCACAAGCTGTTCCTAGAATGGGGCGACTAGATTTCATTGTAGAAAAAGGAACTGAGCTTGGTATGACGCAGCTTTTTCTTTTTCCCACGCAGCGAAGCGAAAGAAAACAGCTAACAACGCATCAGTTGGAGCGTCTAAAAGCCATTGCTATCGCTGCGATGAAACAGTGTGGACGTCTTTATCTCCCACAGATTTCAATATGCAGTTCAATAGCTGAAGCATTCAAAAATCAATACATAGTATTTTTTGGCGATGTCATTCCCCAAGCTCTGCCTCTTGTAAAGGTTTGGGCTGAACAGAAAGAAATTAAGGCCGGAGTCGAATTCTATATCGGACCTGAAAGCGGCTTCAATGATGATGAAATCGATCTTTTAAAAGGAAAAGGGGCTTTAGGTGTCAAATTGCACGGAAATATTTTGCGCACTGACACTGCAGCATTAACCGCCCTAAGTATTATTCAGCAGTGGCTGTTGAATTAATACCCAGGCTACATTTGAAACATCGATTGAATTTGTAAGATATTATTTGGAGTCGGTTGCCAGCTGATCTCTTCCAAAAGAAGACGGCTCATCAAGACCTCTCTATTTTCAACCTTAAATTCTTCGCGTTCTAACTCAAAGTACCAAATAGTGTTATCTTCAAATAAGCGAAAGGGTTTTTTTATTGATTTTGCAAGTTGAATGACAGCAGCACAAACATCTGGCCATTTTGAAGGATTAAAATCATGACCGCACAAGATTCCGTGAGGATTCAATTGCTTTGACCAAAAAGCAAGATCGTTATCGACATGTGGCTTTAAGTGATTTCCATCGATAAAAACTAGATCAGGTCGTAGGTTTTTATCCCATGTCATAGTGGGTGAATACCCTTGAATAGGAATGATATTACTGCAATCCTTTACGTATTCTTTAAACTCATCTAAAGAGGCAGATCGATCCATCTGCGGTAATGGGTCGTCCTTATTACCTTCCCAGGAATCAATACAGTAGACCGTTGCTGAAGAAGGCACTGATTTTGCCCACGCCCAGGCCGAGCGACCATAGTAAGCTCCCACTTCAACGACAGTGCCATGTGGAGAAACACATGCTGCAAGCGCTTCTATGGCTTTAAAATCACGCCCATACATATGGCCTGGAATATCTTCTCGGTAAGGCATTTGCCAATACATCCCTTGATATGATTTTTTTCACACAACAACGCCCTTATAAACCAAGGCTTTTTCAGGATCAAGGGTGATTAACTGACCTTCTTTTAGAATGCGGCAGGCTGCATCAGCTCGCACTAAAACAGGCTTGTCTAGTTCATTAGCAATCTGCATAAGGTATTTCTCTGATTCTGTATCATTGATATGATTTTGTAAAATAACACCACTGCACTCCTTAATGAAAGGAAGATAGGAAGCGTCGCAGGCTGGGATGACTAAAATCTGATCTTTGACAGCATAGGGTTTACGCTCCTCTCCAGAAAAGACCAAAACAGCGTTTCCATAAACGCGATTTCCACGGCCGCAATGGCCTCTCACCAAAACATCGCCTATGCTTTCAACAATCATCATATTTGTAGTCCCTGAAATTCCAAAAGGCGACCCTGCTGTAACCACAACTAGATCACCATAGCTCACAAATTGATTTTCAAGCGCATAGGTACTAATGTTAGCAAAAGCGTGGACGAGATTTTTATCGTCCTCTTCACTTAAGTAGGGAAAGACACCCCAGTTCACAGCCATCTGATGATAACATTTTTCATTAGGTGTCATCGCAATGATAGGCATGGCAGGACGAAGCCTCGATAGCAGACGCGCAGTCGATCCTCCGCTAGTAAAAGCAAATATCGCTTTAGCATTGGAGCTGTAAGCTGTTTTTACTGTGGCCAAAGTCACTGCAGAAGGGACATCATGATAAACAATTGGAGCATGCAAATTAAAAAATGTGCGGTAATCGAAATCTTCTTCAGCTTCTGTGATGATGCTTTTCATAACATTAACCGTTTCAATAGGATATTTTCCAACTGCAGTTTCACCGGACAGCATAACAGCAGAAGTGCTATCATAAACGGCGTTTGCCACATCGGATACTTCGGCGCGCGTTGGACGCGGATTGTAGATCATCGATTCTAACATCTGGGTAGCTGTTACAGAAGGTTTTCCCGCCAGATAGCTTTTGCGAATCATCATTTTTTGCAGGCGCGGCACTTCACTTAAGGGCACTTCGACTCCGAGATCTCCCCGTGCAATCATGATCCCATCAGCTACTTGAACAATAGTATCGAAGTTGTGAACTCCTTCGCTATTTTCTATTTTTGCCATCACGAGAATATCGGGTCTTTTCTCCTGCTCTAGAAGCTTCTTGATGGACAACACATGATCGGTTGATCGCACGAAAGATGCTGCGATAATATCAACATCATTTTTGCAACCAAAACGAATATCTTCGATATCGGTTTCAGTGATAGCTGGCAAATTAAGGCTGGCATTGGGAACATTGACCCCCTTTCCGGACTTGATGGTTCCACCGTTGTCAATTTGTACAATCACGCCCTTAGATGTCCTTTCAATAACATGTGAAGAGATGTAGCCATCATCAAAAAGCACTCGCATGCCCACCGCTAATTCATCTAAGACAAAATCGGGAGTCACTGTGACACCATTAAGATCCCCTTCAAGGGATGCTTTGACCAAAGGCCAATGGTGTCCCGCCGGAAGCGCTAGTTCGCTATTTTTAATTTTGCCGATGCGTATCTCCGGCCCTTTCGTGTCTAACATGATGGCTAGAGGTTTCTTAAGTCGTTTACGGGCTTCTTTTAAGTTATTGATGGCCTCCAGATGTTCAGCATGTGTGCCGTGGCTGAAGTTGAGCCTGGCCACGTTCATCCCCGCTTCGATAAGCTTGATCATCTTTTCTAAAGTGTTGACGGAAGGACCTATAGTACAAATGATTTTTGTATGATTGGTCATTGATCTCTCCTAAATGTCTAAGCAGGCAAGCGTAACAAAAGCAAAAGAAAAAAATCCACTTGATCTTTTAATTAGCTGTTGTACTATCAGAAAATATATGGATCAAGATAATAACCGGCTTTTTGAGCAATAAGGAGGGAAAATGAAGGGGATCAACTGCTTTTTTGGGATTTTACTGTCTTTTCTTGCTTGCAATTTCTTTGTTTCTGCAGAAGTTGAGCAAGTAACCGTAAAATGGACTCCCGGCCTTTGCATCACGAATTGCCCTCAAAGCTTAGAAAAAGAATTTAAGAAAATCAAAGGCGTCGCCACAATTTCTATTAATCAGGGAAGCGGACAGGCTGATCTGACCTGGAAGCCAAACGAGCCTTTCACTTATCAATTAGTATCCACGGCCATGCGCATGATTGGACTTACCATCCATGATTTTCGCGTCCGCGTGAAAGGAACCATTAGACATGACGATCACAACGTCATTTTGGTCTCAATAGGCGACAACACCCGCTTTGTTCTTCTAGGACCCATCACTCCTAGCTTGCATAACCAAGTCATTGAACATAATGTTCAAAATCATCCCCTTGCTGCTGGAAAGCGCGATCAACTTCTTAATGCCGAGATGAATAATCAAATTGTCACCATTGAAGGGCCCATTTTCGAAGGATGGAAAGCTCCCCCTCTCTACCTTATTGCAGAACAGGTACAGGTGCAGCAAAATCCACCAGAACAAAAGCGTTAAAAAAAGGAGTATTTTTCTTTAAGGAAATGGGTACCTTCCTTCAGTCAAAGCTACGGCTTTGTTAAGACTAATACTAAACGCCACACCAACTCGATCTGGGTTAAGTAGGTCGCGTTTTGCCCTAAAGCTAATTAAATCATTAAGATTATTTGCCTCTAGCAGCTTTTTAATATTATTCTCTTCTGTATCCCAAGTAGAATAAGGAAAAGCAAGTGAAGCTTCAAATCCCCCATCTGTTTTTTTCCACTTAAGATTGGGAAAAATTTGTGCTTTGGTTTTTAGAGCCGCTAATATGGTTTGATCCGGTGGAGAATTTTTATTATTTTCAATTAAAGCTCTCGCCTCATAAGGATCGAAGGTACATGTTACTCGCGTAAATCCTTCGGGCATCTCCCTTAGACTTGAATCGAACCTCATGCTTTTACTAATTTGTTCAGGAAATGAATCTCTGACTAGATTCTGAGCGATTTCTCGGCGTTCATCTTTCATTTTCGGAACTTTAAAACTACATGCGAATTGCGATCCTTTCACTTCCCAATCGTTCTCCCTATATGGTGAAAGCTTATTAGGCATCATCGTATTTAATTTAGCGGCTATGTTTTGAGCTTCTGATCGTGTTTCTGTCCCAAGCATTTCTTTCACAGCACCCTTTGCTGAATCCACCGCAGGCCTGCTTCGTGCATTTTCGGGCTGAGCTAAATATCCATTTAACGCATCTTCAATATTAAGCCCCAGTTGTCGTGTTGAAATTTTTGTCTGAATTGCTCTGTTGTATTCCTTTTGAACAATCGCAATGACATCCAGATTGCTCTGCCCACCAGAACCACTATTTGCATTTTTCAATCTCTGCTCGACTGTGCTTTTTATGTGTTCTGGCATCGAACTTAAAAATGCATTTTGAAATTTTTCAAAAAAAGCCCTATCAACTGTGCTTTCTTGTTTATTTGTTGCTGGTTGAGGAATTGATTTGCCCGGAGCAACCTGAGGCGTTTGAATTGGTTGAGTTGGCTGCTTTACTGCCTGTTTTACAGGAACTTGTGGAGGTTTTGCCCCCTGGGCTTTTGTTTCTGGTTGCATAGCACTTTTTTGAGGAACAACTTTTTCCTGCAGAAGCTTTGACGGCTGCCATTTTGTGGGCTGATTGACTTCATCTATAGTTTTAAGACACATCTCTAAACCTTTTTGGTCGATAGGATCTGCAGTAGCTTTTAGCTCTCTTAAATTTGTTTTGAATGCTTCGATTTCAGGAGTACTTTTAGCAAGAATTTCTTTAATTAATTTCGGATTTTTTAAATCATCAACTAATCGTTTGACCACTTGAAGATGCGCTATTTTGCCAATGTTTCCTTTTACACCGATTTCTTTTTTTTTGGGTTTAAATTGGTTTGATTCTATAGTTAAATTGTTTTGTTTCCAGTCTATATTACCTTTTAAAAGATTTGAAATATCCATACTCATAAAACACCTCATATTAATTGCGTAGCTTTTCATCCAATCATTCAGTTATAACAACACTAATTATATGAATAATTTTAATTTTAATACAAATATTAATGAATATATAGAATAGTGACGGCTGGAATAGTTTACTTTTAATACTTTACACGATTAAAAATTCATTAATAAATCAGCAGTGATTTATTTAATTTCTAATAGTTCAACTGTTCTTTGAAGAGTATCAACAGCAACATGATTGCGAAGAGGAAATGAATCGAATTTGACGACAGGTCTTTCGGGATGAACAGTGTCAAAATAGTAACTATCAACAATTCGCTTTTCTGTATCTAAGATGGAAAATACGGTTAATTCATTACTTGGTTTGACCAAAAATACTCGCATTTGCAAACCTGGAAAATCTGCCTAATGCGAGTATAATCAGTCAATTTATTTTTTATGAAGCTCGGCTAGGATACGACGGCCTCGCAGGACCAGGGCCCTTGAAAGCTTTTCTTCGTCGATCATTCCCCGGACCATTAAACTTTGATCCACCTTTGGGCGGGAAAGACCTTTTGCCAAATCGATTGCCTTCCTTTCTGACCTCTTGAAACTTCGAAGAAGGCTCCAAACCGGGAATTACTTCTAAAGCAAGTTTTTGCTTAATAAAGACTTCGATCTGTCGTAATACAGAACGGTCCTTGGCATTGGCGAAAGAAAAAGCTACGCCGGTGGCTCCAGCACGCCCTGTTCTGCCGATTCTATGCGTATAATCTTCGACACATCGCGGCAAATCAAAGTTAAAGACGTGCGTGATGGTGCAAACATCAATACCTCTGGCTGCCACATCAGTTGCAACGAGAAAGCGCACGTGCCCTTTTCGCAAATTAGCCAAAGTTCTTTCGCGCTGCCTTTGGTGCATGTCTCCATGCAGAGCTGCTGCTGAATAACCTTCAGCTTCCAATTCGTCCGCAAGCTCTTCTGCATACCGCTTCGTAGATGTAAAAATTAGTCCCTGATTTATCGAAGGGTCATCGATCAATTTTTTGAGGATTGCAAGTTTGTGGGGAAGGTCATCGACATGGAATATACTTTGTTTAATGTGATCATATTTTTCCTGAGCAGGGATCACACAGAGTTCTTGAGGTTTATTCATCAATCGATTTGAAAGCTGAAGAACAGATCCTTTCAACGTAGCTGAAAAAAGAAGCGTTTGCCTTGTCGGTGGTGTTGCCGCAGCTATTTGCTCGATAGGCTCAATAAAACCCATGTCAAGCAAGCGGTCGGCTTCATCTAAAACCAACATTTCAATTCTTGAAAAGTCGATTCTTCCTTGGCCTAAATGATCAAGTAAGCGACCTGGAGTTGCCACTAAAATTTCAAAGGGTCGGGAGAGTTGGCGTCTCTGCAGAGGATAAGGCGCTCCTCCATAAATACATACCGTCTTTACCTTGGGAAGATACTTGCTATGTCTTTCGGCTTCTTTCGCCACTTGCATTGCAAGTTCACGCGTTGGCACTAATACGAGGATGCGAGGTCCCATTCCTTTTTTTGGCGAGGGTGTTGCCAAGCGATGCAGTGCCGGAAGAAGAAATGCCGCTGTTTTGCCCGTTCCCGTTTGTGCGGAAGCTCGCAAGTCTACGCCCTTTAAAATCTCCGGTATTGCTGTTGCTTGAATGGGTGTAGGAGTGTCAAATCCTGCTTCTTCGAGTGCTTGCAAAATACGAGGATCGAGATCTAATTCTTTGAATATCATGTATAAACCACTTTAATAAATATTTAATACAAAGAGAAAAGATCACAAAAAATCTAATTATTTTTTCATCCTCTTTGCGTGTCGCGAAAATCATAACACATTAATGACTATAAAGATAGTTTTATTAGCCTTCCAGGGAAAATAAAACTAGAAAACAGAATTCAGAATCCAGAATTCAGAATTCAGAATGAAAAACAAGGAATACTATAAAGCAGGTAATTGCTGGAATAGCGCAGAAGGGTGTCATTCTCAATTCTTATCCGTTGCCTTCATTCTGAATTCTGGATTCTGGATTCTAGCCTTTTCAGCCTTCATTGGCTAAACGAAAGCCTGTATGGCTATTAAATGCATCGATATTCAAGACTGTCGATTGTTCGCCGCTACGGTGTTTAACAAGGCGCTGAGGTACGAAAGGAACTTGTGATGTTCCAGTTGATGTCCATTCGTCGACTTGATCATCAGAGTCATCCAAAACTTTGGCGTTAAGAGCTTTTTGCCACTCACTCTCCGTCGGCAGGCGCTTACCTTTCCAAACGGCATACGTTAAAGCATCTTTGTATGAGACATTAACAACGGGCTTGTTTTCTATGCCTAAGGGGATTTTCCCATCAACCCAATGGACAGGAGCATGATAGTGCATTGCTTTAACAAATTGCATATATTCTTCATTGCTGACTTTACTGCGGTCGACATAAAAAGCGGTATCGCCGGCTGATGATGAAATATAGGCCATTTCATGGCTGACTTCGGCATTGCTTGCAACTTGAGGCTCACTTGCTTTTTCTGTAGAAGATCCTTTTTCATCTGAAAGCGACTCCTCTGAAGTATTCATCTCCTCTTTTTCAAAACTTTCTTGCCAACAGATCTGTTCAAGCAAAATCGCTTGATCTAAAGCATGGTGATCTTGCGCGGAATATCTGTTGATCTCCTCTTCGTGAATGGCAGCAATAATAGGAACTAACTCACCCGATGCCGAGACTAATAAGTCGGTTTCAGCTCTAAGCTCTTCAAAGGTAAGAAACTGAATGTTCTCAGTTTCCAAATCTTTGCCATCATCCTCTTTACTGCTCTCTTTCTCAGGAAAATCATCAAGATAGATCAACTCTTCAGCGATTAAAATATCTTTGACTTGATTAAATACTTGCGGAGTCAAAACGTGTGTTTGCTCTTCAGTTTCATCTGCATCAGTAAGAAATTTAATCCCTGATGTGGCATCGTCGCTATCATCATCGTCGGGATCTGGATCTTTGAGTTCAATATCTTCGATGGCAATAGGATTCTTGGGTACATCTTCAAAAATCAGCTCTTCATTATAAAGCGTGATCTGCTCTGGTGTTAACTGCACGCTATCTTTCAGCAAAGAACCCACGGCTTTCTTTAGAAGATTGGCCTGCTTTTCGTTTTTAACCCCTAGTGTATTCAAAGCACTCGGTTGTAAGAAAGGCAGTTCCCCTTCGGAAACCCATTCTCGATTAAATCCCCCATTTTGTCCTTGCAAGGTAGCAATTTGATCCCAGGGAAATTTTACTGTTTGTTGAGTTTTAGGGATATAGAAGGCAACATATTTATCTTTGACAAAAGAAAATCCTATCCGTTTTAACTCCTTCTTCTCATCTTCTGTCCAGCCAACAATCCCTCCCATGAAGCTCAGTTCTCTTAAATTGTTGCAGCAAATGTGAAATTCTTGCCTGCCATCGCTTAAATGAATCGTATCTCCTACTAATACAACAGGAAGCTGATTGCCATTTTTAAATTCTAAGCTCACCAACTTGGGATTTTTTGTTGAATGAAAATCTTTGTTCTCTCTTAACATAATTACGCTGATATCACGAGGATCAATTTTTACTCTTTGCGCCAATGGGGTTAGCTCTAAGAAAATAAAAGGTTCCTTAGGAATATCACTAATAAAATTTTGTCCATCCAGGGTAATGCACTGTATTTTTGAATGAGTTCCTTCGTGGGCAATGGCTATGGTGGTAAGTTCTCCATCGTGGAAAGTAATATCACCAAAGGCATAATGCAGTACTGGTAAATTTTCAAGTTGACCGTATAAATGCGATCCATCACTAAGCACCACAATGTCATTTCTTGATTTTGCTTGATCCTGCAGACGACTCCATGTTGAATACGAAAACAGCATGCCTAAGTTTTTGGGAGGGCCGACTTCGCTATAGGCATTAGCACCTATAGTCAAGAAGCAGGCGGTTAAAATCAACTTGCGCATTGTCATGACAGTCCTTTTTCTTGCAGGTTTAACACGAGGCAGTTATGATTTTTATCATCCTAATTAAAGGCTTATATCCCCTTGAAAGAAAAAAATAAAGCAGATAGTCGAAAAATTATTTTGAAAAAAGTCCGAGTGCACAACCTTAAAGGGGTTGATCTAACTCTGGATACGAATCAACTCGTCGTTTTTACAGGCGTTTCAGGTTCGGGAAAATCGTCATTGGCTTTTGACACTTTATACGTCGAAGGTCAAAGGCGCTACGTAGAATCACTTTCCAACTTCGCACGCCGTCAGCTTGGCGATATGAGCAAACCCGACTTAGAACATGCCTCCGGAATTTCACCCACGATATCGATCGAACAGAAAACCGCCGGCCGAAATCCCCGCTCAACAGTGGGTACGATGACAGAGGTTTATGATTACCTGCGCGTCCTATATGCCCGCGTTGGAATCCCCCACTGTCCTGTCAGCGGAGAAGCCGTCTTACCTCAGAGCCGCGAAAGAATCATTAAGTCCATTCAAAGCCTTCCTAAGGGCAAAAAAATTATTATCCTTGCACCGCACGCAAAAGGAAAAAAAGCTGAATTCAAAGAAGACTTTCAAGAACTTCTACGCAAAGGATTTACTCGCGTTCGCGTCGATGGAAAAATCGTCAATTTAAATGATGAGATGACCCTGGATGGCAATGTCGCACATGATGTCGATATCGTCATTGACCGCATTGCGATTCAACCCGAAAATATGTCTCGCGTTGCTGAATCAATAACAACGGCATTAAATATCGGTAATGGCGTCTGCAGCGTCCTAGATACAGAATCTGACGATGAAGAGCTTTTTTCTATGCACGCCTTTTCTCCTAAGTCTGGTTTGTCTTATTCTTCTCTAGAACCCCATGATTTTTCTTTTAATAGCCCTTCCGGCATGTGCCCCCGCTGCAGCGGCTTAGGAATTGTTAATGAGTTCGATCTTGATCAGATCATTAATCCAGACTTAAGCATCGCTGAGGATTGCTGCTCTGTCGCAAGCTCCTATCAAACAGTGCGGTACGGCAACATATACGACAACTTGGCTAGTCTGTACAACTTTAGCGTACACACCCCTTGGAAAAAGCTTTCTGAAAAAGCTAAGAAAGTTTTTCTCTACGGCACAGAAAAAAAATGGACGCGCATGCACTTTGTCCATCCCATCACAGGGGCGACATGGACAGATCACGTGCGCTGGCTTGGTGTTTTACATGAGGCGCATTCACGCTATGCTGAAGCTAAAAGCGAAGCATATCGCAAAAAAATGCATAAAATCATGCATGCACAAGTGTGCCCTGAATGCCAGGGCGAGCGCCTTAAAGCCTATCCTGCGGCTACATTGCTGCAAGGCAAGCGCATTGCCCAATTAACTGCCATGACGGTCGCCGAGTGCGCCCATTTTTTTGAGTCCTTAACATTGACAAAGACAGAAGCTATCATCGCCGAAGAGCTTCTCAAAGAGATCCGCGAAAGGCTCAAATTCCTCATCGAAGTCGGCTTGCATTATCTAACACTGGATCGCACTTCTCCTACACTCTCCGGCGGCGAAGCGCAACGCGTCCGCTTAGCTTCCCAGATTGGCTGCGGCTTAGTTGGAATCACCTATATCCTCGATGAGCCTTCCATCGGCTTGCATCCCCGCGACAACAAAAAACTCATCGATACTTTGAAACACCTTCGCGACATGGGCAATACGGTTGTCGTTGTGGAACATGACGAAGAGACTATTTGGGAAGCTGATCATATCGTCGACTTCGGTCCTGGCCCCGGCAGCCGGGGCGGGGAAATTGTCGTTGATGGCGATCTCTCCGATCTGATCCACTCTGAAAACTCTATCACCAGTGGATACCTTACCGGCAGATTAACTATTCCAATTCCAAAAAAACGACGCAAGCCAGCCAAAGAGGCTTTGCAGATTAAAGGCGCTTCTCACCATAATCTTAAAGACGTCAATGTCAAGATTCCCTTCGGAGTTTTCATCGCCGTAACGGGCGTTTCCGGCTCCGGAAAATCCTCTTTAATTTCCGATACCTTGTACCCTGCATTATCAAATCACCTTCATGGCGGCGAACACTCTGTCGGAAAATATGAGGAACTTAAAGGACTGGACGCTATCGACAAAGTCATCGCCATCGATCAATCCCCTATTGGACGAAATCCGCGGTCTAATCCAGCAACTTACGTTAAACTTTTCGATGATATCCGCGAGCTCTTCTGCCAGCTGCCTGAAAGCAAAGCGCGCGGATATAAGCCTGGCCGCTTTAGCTTTAATGTCAAAGAAGGCTCCTGTCCACAGTGTGAAGGCATGGGCATGATTAAAATCGACATGGATTTCTTAGAAGATGCTTGGGTGGAATGTCCGGTCTGCCGTGGCAAACGCTTTGATCACGACACCCTCTCTATCCACTTTAAGGGAAAAAACATCTATGACATCTTGGAGATGGATGTCGCCCAAGCATTAGATTTTTTCACAAACCTCCCCTCCATTAAACATAAGCTGGAAACCCTGCAAAAAGTCGGCATGGAGTATATCAAGCTTGGTCAGTCATCTACCACTCTTTCCGGTGGGGAGGCTCAGCGCATTAAGCTTGCCAAAGAGCTGGTGCGGCCAGCCACAGGAAGAACTCTCTACATCCTAGATGAACCAACGACGGGCCTCCATTTTCACGATATCAAACATTTGCTGCAGGTGCTTCATGAACTTGTCGATAGAGGCAACAGCGTTTTAGTGATCGAACACAACATGGATGTTGTAAAAACGGCTGATTGGATCATTGATCTTGGCCCCGAAGGGGGCGCTGAAGGGGGGCAAATCGTCGCAACAGGTACTCCGGAACAAATTGCTAAACTGGCAACTCCAACGGGAGAGGCTGTAAAAGGCGCTCTTTATCACGATGTCAAGGCCAAAATTGCCGAGGCCCTTGTGCGCAGTAAAAGCAACAAAAAGATCATCAAAGATCGAGCCTCTGAAATCATCAGAGAAATCACGGTTACTTCTGCCGAACAAAATAATCTCAAACATTTGGATGTGACTCTTCCAAGAGATAAGCTGACGATATGCACAGGGCCATCAGGATCTGGCAAGTCTTCATTTGCCTTTGAAACTGTCTATGCTGAAGGACAGCGCCGTTATATCGAATCTCTTTCTCCTTATGCTCGTCAATTTGTTAAGCAGATGCCCAAGCCAAAAGTGGGACACGTCGAAGGCTTATCCCCTGCTATTGCCATTGAACAAAAAGCCCATGCCGGCAATCCACGCAGTACCGTAGGCACCATGACAGAAACCTACGACTACTTAAGAGTCCTTTTTGCAAGAATGGGCATTCCCCATTGTCCTGAAACCGGAGAAGAAATTAAAGCCATCAGCAAGGATCTCGTTGCAGAACGCATTTTAGAGTATCCTGAAGGTGAAAAAGTTCAAATCCTGGCTCCAATCGAAATTCGTAAAAATGAAAAATTTGAGGAGATCGTCTCAAGGCTCAGAAAACAAGGTTTTTTACGCATCCGCCTAAATGGGGAATTTTACGACCTCGATCAAGAAACCGATATTCCTTTTGATCGCAAGCGCAAAAACGAGTTGCTCCTCGTCATCGATAGACTAAAAATCAATCCATCAATCAAGCATCGCCTCTTCGAAGCTGTGGAAAATGCTTCTGAAATAGGCAATCGAAAAATAGTCGTCATGCGCGAAAGCATCGATATCTTCTTCAACCTCGCTTTTGCGGTCGAAAGCACCGGAAAATCCTATCCGGAGATCACTCCTCACACATTTTCTTTCAACAGCGCCGAAGGAATGTGCCTCGATTGCTTAGGTCTTGGGTATCAATATGGAGCCAACCTTACGCGCAATCCCGAGATTATGAGTCAATCCCTGGCTGGCCTGATCCGTTTCCTTTGGCTCGATAAATTTAGCCCGGGGGCCAATCGCTTGTTTCAAGTATTTTTAGACGAAGAAGGAATCGATGCCTTTATCCCTCTGCAAGATATTCCTAAGGAACATCTCCAACTGATCATGAATGGATCCCCCGTTGATAAATGGTACAGAAGTTCCGAAGGATTTACTTTCCGCTGGCAAGGCATCAACCAAGTCCTAGCTAAAGCGGGCAAAAATGCTAAAGGTGACTTGCGCCAGGCCATCATTCCGCTTCTTGATGAAGTCACATGCATATCCTGTGAAGGCACCCGGTTAAAGCCACTAGCCCGCCACGTCACAATCAATAAGCTTTCAATTGGCGATATTTGCCGCTTGCCTATGAACAAAGCCTTAGATTTCATACAAAAACTTAAGCTTAACAAAGAAGACATCAAGCTTTTAGATGAAGTTAAAATTCAATTGATCAATCGCCTAAGTTTTCTATGCGAAGTAGGTCTTACTTATCTAGCGCTAGAAAGAAAGGCACCGACATTGAGCGGCGGCGAAGCTCAGCGCATCCGTTTAGCACGGCAGCTGGGCAGCGGCCTCACAGGCGTTTTATACGTCCTCGATGAACCAACCATCGGCCTGCACCCCAGAGACAATGACCGTCTAAATCGAGCGTTGAAGCAGCTTAAAGACCTTGGAAATACAATCTTAATGGTCGAACATGACCCCTTGACCATCGCTACAGCCGATTACATCTTAGATTTCGGCCCCCAGGCAGGCGAACATGGCGGTCACATCACGGCGCAAGGGACTTTTAAGCAGATCTTAAAAAACGCCGATTCATTAACCGGCCGCTACCTTTCCGGCAAGATTGCCATTCCAGTGCCCCAAAAGAGGCGCCTTGGCACAAACGATTTTATCACCATTCAAAATGCCTCTATGCATAACTTAAAAAATTTAACTGTTGGCATTCCTGTGGGTGTTTTAACGTGCTTAACGGGCGTTTCCGGTTCCGGAAAATCAACCCTCATGAATCAAGTGCTGCTGCCGGCGGTCCAAAAGGGCCTTTTTACACACGATGAAGTTGATCTCGGCGAAACAATCGTTTCCGGCATCAATCACTTTGAGAAAGTCATCTCCATCGACCAAAACCCCATTGGCCACACCTCGCGATCAGATGTAGGTACATACACCGACGTTTTGACGAAGATGCGCGAATTCTTCGCTTCCCTACCCATGGCGCGCACACGAGGCCTGCAAGGCAAACACTTCAGCTACAATCATCGTCGTGGAATGTGTTCTTCTTGCTGGGGATTAGGATATAAACGCGTCCAGATGCATTTTCTGCCCGCTATCAAGGTCGTCTGCGAAGACTGCAAGGGACTCAGGCTTAATCCCGTCAGCTTAGAAGTCACCTACTCAGGAAAAAATTTCGGTCAATACCTCGACACAACCGTAGATGATGCCCGCGTCGTCTTCCAAAATCATCCGCGTATCACGCGCATTTTAGACACGCTCATCGCAGTAGGACTCGGGTATCTCAAACTCGGACAGGAAATTGCCAGCCTCTCCGGAGGGGAAGCTCAGCGCATTAAACTGAGCCGTGAACTTGCCAAAAGGTCATCAGGAAAGACCCTTTATCTCTTAGATGAGCCAACAACAGGACTGCATAGCGACGACATCAAAAAACTGCTTGCGGTTTTGCATAAACTCGTCGATAAAGGCAACACTATGGTCATCATCGAACACAACCTCGATATGATCAAAAATGCCGATTACATCATCGATTTAGGGCCTGAAGCCGGCGACCAAGGCGGTGAAATTGTCACTTTAGGCTCACCAGAAGTTGTCGCCCGCGATCCCAACTCCTGGACCGGTCGCTACCTCAAAGAATATCTTGTCTGATTAAAGTTAGACTAAATGGATCCGAATTAATTTTTCCTGCAGCTCTTTTATTTTTTGATTTTTATCATCATCCGATATATTGAAAGCCTTTGCCTCTTCTTCCACGGATAGGTTAATTGCTAAAGAAGCTAATTGCGTGATTTTATCGCGCTCAACGAGGTCATTTGGGAAAAGGCCTTCTTGCCTTAACGAAGCCTCGATTTTTTTTATGCGTGTAGAAAAAGAGGGATAACCCATCCTAGGAGCATCATCAAGATCATAGACAACTTTTTGGAATAATTGCATCGCCTTGAGTTGCCGAATGCCACCCATTTTTTCTTCGATACTTGAATTTCGTATCGCAAAGTCATCAGCATCTAATTCAATTTGTTCGCTAAATTTGTTACCCACTATCTGTTGTCCAACTTTATAAATCAGATATTGAGCTGCCGCTTCAACACCAAACCGAAGAACAGGATGTGATGTCATAGGGGCAATAAAAGGTCTGGCTAAGTTCACAAGATAACCTGTTGCAAAAGTCGCTGTAGCGATTACACACGGTTTACGAAAAGTGTCGCTCTTTTTTATGTGACCGATCTCATGCTTAGCTAGCCATTGATAAGCATTTGGATCAATTTTTTTTACTTCACTATCTAATATAATGGTTGGCTTAGCTGAAGCGAAGCTGAAATTCGTACCACGTCCTGTAGCAAAACCAGTAACTCTACCCTCTCGAATTTGCAAGTCTTCTCTTATTGCATTTCGCCTTAAGAATTTTTTATTCTCTTCATTTTGCTTGTATGTTTGTTCAGCTGAATTATCATAAGAATCATTATTTCCTATGGCTATAGCGCCAACTACGTGCAAAGCCGTACATTTTGGCTGAACATAAGATAAGTAATTAACCATATTACACCTCGTTTATAGTAATTAATTCAAAAAAAAGCCAACCTTATAACAAACAAATTAATTTCAAATCAACAACGATTTTATTTAAAATATCATTATAATTTATTAGCGCTCAAAATTGCACGATCATATTAAAAAATTGCTTACTGTGCTAAACACCCTCTGTCGCAGCCTGAAACAAAATCATACCGCCCATCTCCAAAAAAAACAATTCCAATTTGCTGAAAAAACCTTATAATTTATGCTAATATTTATGATACCTCAGCGCATTCGGCTAATGTTTAAGCATCTATTTCAAATATTCTTCTTCGCAATCTCTTGGGCTTGTCCACACTCTTTGCTGCAAGCGAAAGAGGAATTGCAACAAATCCCTATTACTTTAGAGTTTGCTAAAACAGCTGATGAGTTAACTTGGGGACTCATGCAACGCCCCTCCCTGCCGCAAGATCACGGAATGCTATTCATTTATCCTGAACCAGCTAAAGCTTCCATTTGGATGTTTAATTGCTTAATTAATCTATCGGTTGCCTTCATCGATGAAAACGGGATGATTAGACAAATTAACGAGCTTAAAGCCTATCCTGACAAAATAGATTCAAAGCGACCAGTCCGATCCCCTCACGAATTAAAACTTTATTCATTAAAGGATCCTTTTATTCGATTTTTCGAAAAAAGAAGCGTATCAACGCGCTTTGCTGTAAGCTTTGTTCTTGAAATGAATGCCTATTGGTTTCAAAAACATGGCGTCAAAGTGGGTGATCAGCTTCGTTGGGATGAAGGTTCCAAAACAGGAACCGTGATTAAAATTCGACACTAAGAACAGTCCTTGCCTTTCAGGGGTGAAATATGTAATAAAGAAGGCATGATTTTAAAGGAGAAAATTGCAGATGGGACAACTTATAATTTCTAAGCGTAAAGCTGAAGTCATCTCCAACGGCGTTTTTTTAATTGCACTGGGCATCCTATTCTACACCAATGACTGGTGGCCCGGCATTCTTTTGGCTATTTGGGCGGCGCTAGCTACGCGACAATATCTGACAGGAAGAAATTACGACTTGATTGTCAGTTCTGTGATCTTGATTGGACTTTTTATTGTCTCTTTTTTCCATCTGGAATGGTCTGTCGTCATGCCCGTTTTATTCGTTTTAGGTGGAATTTATCTCATCTTTCGAGAATATTTCTTTGCCAAAGACAGCAATGGCGAAGATAAATCCGAAGAAATAAAAGACGATATGGAAAATGGAAAATAAGCCCTTTAAATTAATGCATGTCGGCCACATCCGCAAGCATGGCAGGTTCGCTTATCTTTTTTTAAGGCGCATAGATCCCTATCAATACCTTTGGTATGAAGAAGATGGCGACGAAGAAAAGGCTACTTCGGTTTCAGGAGTTGATGTTCAAGATGCTATTCGTCAAGCACATCGCCATTGGAAATACGATTATTTTGAAAATTTGGGGTGCGGCTTCCGATATACCCTACCGGAAAGAGATGAGCATGGATTAAATGCCTTATTTCATCAGATGGCCGCCTCTTACCAATCGATGAATGGTGTTTACTATGATGAAGATTTGGCGAATAACTGCATTGTCCACAATGCCTCTCAAGTAGCCCGCGACCTATTAACTAAACTCAAACAAAAAAATAGACTGTAATACTGATGTGGATTTCGGGCACAGGCCAAGTATACATACGCATTAAGCTAAGCGACATGATGCTTATGCCGTCCTTACAGGACTCAACGATTTGCTTTGGATAACCCAGGCCTCTCGCTTCGCTTCGGCCTGGGCTATGTTATATAGGTCTTTCAGACCAAAACTGTCTACATGGCCTGAAGGGCCATAATAACATCGGCCTCTCGCTTCGCTTCGGCCTGGGCTAAGTTATATAGGTCTTTCAGACCAAAACTGTCTACATGGCCTGAAGGGCCATAATAACATAGCCCAGGCCGAAGCAAAGCGAGAGGCCTGGGTTAGAAAACGAATAAGAGTAGAGTCCTGTAAGGACGGCATAGGCATCATGTCGCTAAGCTTAATGCGTATGAGCACCCACAGGTCCCACGGGGGCTTGAAACGCAAGGAATTACCGAAAGGGAAATAAAAAATCCGGACTTCATGAATTTTCATGCCCGATGAATCGTATCGAGTAATATGCAACAAAAAAAAGATAAAGTTTGTCCTAACTGCGGCATGAATTTTGCCCTTATCAATTCAGAACAATCCCCTCCCCCTAAGTTTTGCCCCTATTGCTCGAAACTCTTAGAACCGCTTAAGTCCACATATCCTGGTCTTGAAAACTCTGGCTCCGGAGAATCGATCACTTTAATCCCTGATCATGCTCTTTTAGCTGATAAGATCGAGTTTACAATCGGACCTTATCAGGTGCTTCAAAGCATCGGAAAAGGGGGCATGGGAGAGGTGTTCTTAGCCTACGACACCAATTGCGGAAGAAAAATTGCTTTAAAGCGAATCCGCACAGATCTGGTTGAACATATCCAATTGCACAATCGTTTCCTCAAAGAAGCTCGAATCACAAGCCAGTTGACGCACCCGGCTATCATTCCCATTTATGCCATCGACTCAGAACACAGCTCAGAGCACAATCTCGCCTATTATACAATGCCTTTTGTCGAGGGCGATACCCTTAAACAGATCTTGCGCGAAGCTAGAAAGAGAGAAAGAAAGGGAGAAAAAATCGATAGCGCAAGCTCCATCCCGGCTTTAATACGCATCTTTCTTAGCGTATGCCAAGCGGTAGCTTACGCACACTCCAAGAATGTCTTACACCGCGATTTAAAACCTGAAAATATTATCGTCGGACCTTTTGGAGAAGTGCTAATCTTAGATTGGGGTCTAGCCAAACTCATCAAAAGTGGCTTATCCGACAATGAAGCCTCCACCGAATCTGATGCTGAAGAGACGCCTCAAAAGCATTCTCTGTACCATTTAACCAACCTCGGCAAAGTGGTGGGAACGATCTCGTATATGGCGCCTGAAAGGGCCCTTGGAATGCATGCGAACTATCAAACCGATGTCTACTCCCTCGGCGTCATTTTATACCAAATTCTTACCTTACGTCATCCCTTTAAGCGCGGTTCCTTGAAAGAGTTTCGTGAGAATGTATCTAAAGAGATCTTGATCGACCCTGTCGAAGTCGCACCCTATCGCGATGTTCCACGTGTCCTTGCGCGCATTGCTTTAAAGAGCCTGGCAGCGCAAGCTGAGCTGCGCTATCCGTCGGTCAATGAACTTATCCATGACATACAAGCCTATATCGAAGGCCGTTCTGAATGGTTCTTAATGGGTGAATTAAATATTCAGAATAAGCCGGATTGGGAATTTCAGGAGAATGTCCTCATCGCCGAACATATTGCCATTACCCGCAGCACCGAAGTATCGGACTGGGTAAGCCTTATGATTTCTAAGTCCTCATTTTCAGGAAATACCAAAATTGAAGCTAAAGTCCGCATCGGTGAAAAAGGACATGGCCTTGGGTTTCTTTTGAGTGTTCCGGAAGTAGCTGAGCGCGTTCATCTAAATGATGGCTATTGCTTATGGCTGGGTTCAGATATCAATAAAGCCACCAAGCTGTTGCGCTCCACCGTCGAGGTGATGAATATGCCCGATCTTGTTCTCTATCGGCATGAATGGTATCACGTCCGCATTGAAATGATAGATAACAATATCTACTTCTACTTAAATGATGTCTTACAACTTTCCTACATAAGCCACCTTCCGCTCACAGGCACTCACGTTGGACTTCTTGCTCGCGATGACAACTTTGAAATTTCGCCTATATCCGTATCTGTGGGCAGCCAAAACATCATGATCAAATGCTTGGCAGTACCGGATGCTTTTCTTGCACACAAGGATTATTTTACCGCCTTAAGCGAATATCGCCGCATTGGCTACGCCTTTCCCGGCACCGCAGAGGGACGTGAAGCTATGTTCCGCGCCGGAATTACCTTGCTTGAACACGCCCGAAACAGCAAAAATGCAGAAGCAAATCATTTATATGAGTTGGCTTTAGAAGAATTCGGCAAATTGCATCATACTCCCGGAGCTCCTTTAGAGTATCTTGGCAAAGCGCTTGTTTATCAAACCCTTCGCGATTATGACGAAGAGATCAAATGTTTTGAACTTGCCTTTCGCCGCTATCCTCATCATCCCCTTCTGCCTGTTCTTCAAGAGCATGTGGCTTATCGCCTGCATGAAAGTTCGCGTTTCCATCGAAAAGCCGCCTATAGCTTTGTATTACTAGTCTTGCGCTATCTTCCATTGCTTACGACGAGCAATCACATAAAAAAACTCTTTTCAAGTCTTGAAAAACACTGGGAAATTCTCAAATTCATCGTGGATCCCACTGTTCCGATCGAAGAAAAAATAAGGAATAAGCTATCAAGCATCCAAGTGGCCTTCTGGCTAGCAAAACCGTATGTTTTAGCTGAAATCATCGACGAACTTCTTAAATCCAAACCTTTGGATGGCGATGTATTAACCAATGCCCTCTTTTGCTTAATCGAACTCGGTTCTTGGAAGCTTGCTGAAATAAAATTCAAGGAAGCTAAGCAAAATGAACTCTTACCGCCTATCAACAAAGGCTTAGAACTCATTGACATTGCTATTACGACACATAGCCAATCTATTCAGTTTGCTATGGAAGTTTTCTTCCAACAAAAGCGGTCAGATTTAAGAAAAGAAGAGCAGAGAATCGTTCTTCACCTCATTGACTGTGCTTTAAAAAAACAGAACTTAGCTTTAGTCCATGAAATCATCAATAAAACTGCTGACTATGACCTTGCACCTGAACTTGCACAGCAAATAAACATTTATAAAATCTGGGTTTTTCTCCTCGAAAAAAATTGGGAAAAAGCCGGTGAACTTCTGCACACCTATCCTTTAGAAGAGCTCTCCCAAGAAAATTCTCTTTTGCATTTTTTATATGGCTGCTGGCTTTATGCTACCGAAGGCAAAGATATCGCGTATATTCACTTTTCCGGCGTATTGGATGTGTCTTATCCACGCACTTGGTCCTTAGGGACGCACTTCTTGATAGGCAAGATCGGAGACCGTCAAGGATGGCTTGATAAAGCTTTTGTATGGGAAAAACGCCAGCTCTATCAACAACTGTCATTATATTATCATTGCGCTGGCGATGCGGCACAAGTGCAATACTACCAGAACCTTGAAGAAAACGAATATATCCACGTCGAAAAATAATTCGATGAAAAGACTAAGCTGTCTTAGGGGCAATAAGGCCAAATGCCTTTTTAAAGCGACGCTTCATAGCCATATCAAAGGCAAATTTTCCAATAGAGCCAGTGCTCGAGAGGGCTAACAAACCATACCCTAAAGGAATCATTATAGCCACAGGAGCCAAAGGCGAACAAAGAATCACAGCCGTAGCGATAATGCATATAATTGCTGATGTAATAGCCAAGGCATGTGAAAATTTCTTCACATTGATGCGATTTTTTAAAAGCTTTAGTGTTTCACTTAACTTCGATTGCGCTTTTTCAACTTCTTTTGGCTCCTGAGACTGCAGCTTTTCATTTTCTTTAGTCCAGATATCCTCGATTTTTTGCTTTAATTTATTTCCGCCAACTTTAAAGTGCTTTTTGAGAACACTTTTATCCTGCGACAGCAAAAACTCAAATGTTTTCTGATAAGCTTCAGGGGTCTCTTTTTTAGTCTTTGCTATCTTATGCTTTTCCAAAACCTTTAAGAAGCGATGACTCTCCCAGCACCCTTTGGCTTGGGCAAGGATTGCCGCTGCCGACAATGCGGCACTTGCCCCTATTAATGGCCCAGTCCAAACTGCAGCGTGATGACTTATTTGATCCATAATGACAAGACCTTCTGCAAAAGTCGCTGTACAATCTCCTATTGCGCCGACTTCTGAAATCATCGATAAAGCCGCATCGATTTTTTCGCTTTTATTTCCAAAGCGCAGATCCTTGATTCCCAAATACATATTATGCAAGGCAAACGGAACAGCTAATAAAACAAGGATTCGTGAAGCCTGAATGCCTTTGGACACAAAATTAGAATGATGAAAATGTTCTTCAATAATCGAGACAACGCTGCGAGTTCCTGTTAAGGTTTTATCGCTTACACCTACAGTAGCTTCATTAATAACTTGCTTTCCTTTATGGCAAGCTTTTTTGATCTTTTTTAGGCTCGAAATGGGAGAGAATGCCTTGATCGACAGCTTGCTTAAAAATGATTTTGCTTTGCTGGGAATGCTTAGTGCTTGCTGTCCTCTCTCTATAGAAACAGGGAAAGAGGAATGCCGATTAATAGCTCCTATGCTTAAGCTCATCTTCAACACCAACCTTATTTATAATTTAAATAATAATTATACAATATCAATTGATTTAATTCAATGAATTAATATAATTTAATTATAAAATATGAAATTTGCAAAAAAAAAAAGAACTGCTAAGGAAAAAACAGATTTGCCTATATGCCTCCAAATCTGTTCAATTAATTTACGTGAGATCCCTATGGATCGATCATAAGAAAGCCGACGAGGATTAGAGCGACCCCAAAAATACGCCTAAGCACATGAGTAGGCAACGTATAAGCAAGCTTGGCACCGTAGGGAGCGGCTAATGAGGAGGTGAGGCCTATAAAAATAAATGCAGGCACATAAAGATAGCCGATGCTGTACGTAAAAGTGGGCTGTTTTAGACCTAAGAAAAGAAAAGAGATGGCACCGATTAAGGCAATAAAAAAACCTATCACAGCAGAGGTGGAGATGGCATTTCGCAAGGGCGTTCTAAAAGCTGTCAAAATAGGTACGGTGATAATACCTCCTCCGATGCCTAAAATAGAAGAAATCACCCCAATGATGACACCTATTGTGAACATAATGAAGAAATGCGGTGGTCTTAATTCTCCTGGCTGCTCCAATTTTTCTGTGGGAAGCAGAAAATAAACCCCGATAAAGAAAACAAAAACCCCAAAAATAAAAGCTAGTTTCTGGCTAGGCAAAAGATCGGCAATGAGCGCCCCTAAAATGGCTCCCGCGGCAACACCGGCGATGAGAAGCCTAAAAAGATGCCAGTTGACCCCCTGCTGTCTATAATGCGCCCAGGCTGAGGAGGCCGCCGTAAAGACCATAGCGCCCAAGGAGGTGCCGACAGCGACTTGCATGGCATTCGTTGCAGAAAATCCTAATAGGTGGAATGTCAATAGCAACACCGGCACAGCTATCAATCCCCCGCCTATTCCTAACAATCCTCCAAAAAATCCCGCAAATATCCCCGTAATTGCAAAAATAATAATCGCTAAAAAAAACATATTCCTAAGTTTGGTGAATTACAGTGGCTTTTTATTTCATGGCAGGGTATTTGTCAAATGTTCATCAAAGCTTTAGGAAATGAATTATGCAAGATGTCTATTATTCATAGGGCCTCCAAATCCTGGAGGAAGATGAAAGAATCTGAAGGCCCTATTTGGCTTAAGTACTTGGTTATAATCTTCCAGTCAGCTGTTTTGTTATCTGAACGTTAATTGCACCTGAATTTACAAGATCTTTAGATATTGACTCAATGACTTGAGCTGTTGCGATATTGGATGGTAGCATATAAGTTGTAAGTCCGCCTTCTTTTGCTTCACCTGTGATAATTGTATACTCGGTTGTGAGTGGTGACGGATTTTTTGTTAATAGGATATTGGCATCTCCGGCGCCGACTCCATTAACGTGAAAACTAATGATATTTGCGTTGGCATCTTGGCTCAGAGTAATGCTTGAGGCATATTTGGTATTGAGTTGTACTGCTGATGCTGCTCTCATAGCATCTGGTGTCGACGAAGCAAATCCAGCCGCTGTGCTGAACATTGCCAATGAACCGAATAAAAAGTTTTTTAGAGACATATTAACCTCCTTGTATCTTTTTAAATTCACCTTCCCTTATCCGCAAGATAGCTACAAAAGCCTGAATTTGTAAATTTTTTTTTTAAAAAATTTGATAGAATTTTACAGACCTTTGAAAATTAATTGGATATGAATAGAATTACTTTGAAAACATGCAATGTGAATAACAAGAATCAGCTATTTCTTTTTTTGGCGCAACTTCAGCAAATCTTTAATGCATTTCGGCTCGCCCCGACCGATACCAACTTTTTCACAGCCGTTGAATGCTGCAAAGAGCCTTAATTTTTCCACAAAAGCACCTGCAAATTCTTCGGTCATTTTAAACCCTTTTTCGGCATGAAAACTTTTGATGTAAAATGTTCTTTCAGAGCGCTCAACTTGAGGATCAAAGCGAGCAACAAAGCGTTCACCATGCAGAATCGGCAAACAAAAATAGCCGAATTTTCTTTTGGCTTCGGGTAAATAACATTCAATGGAAAAATCAATGCCAAATAGTGTTTGAAGCCTTTTTCGCTGAATTGCCACATTGTCAAAAGGGGACAAAATATACACCTCTCTATCCACGACTTTATTCTGAATAAGAGCCTCACACTTTGCTCTTATCCCGTAATAAATTGTCTCAATATTCTCTACTTCGATGGGTGTGATCGCCCCCTCTTTAACAAGATATTTGATGTTTTTGGCAATCGCGGTTTTTGCAAAGGACCGCAAATAACCAATTTCATGCGCGGTTGAAATTCCGTTCGCAGAGATAGATTTTAAAATAAGATGTTGCGCAAATTCATCTTCAGATGGCATCGTCAGGGCAATTCCTTCCGGAAAGACCCGCTCAGTTAAATCATACAATTTTTGAAATCCCCTGCGTTCCCGCACCATCAATTTTCCTTCCATGAATAATTGCTCTAATGCCTTTTTAGCCGGTTTCCAACCATACCACTCACTTCGTCCGTTAGAAGAACATTTAAAATCTTTGGAAAATAAAGGACCCTCCTTTTGAATTCTCTCTAAGACGGTTTTTTTCATCTGTTCATCTTGTTGAAACCAATGCGATTTTCCACAGGCATAGATATTTTTGGGGTAAAGAGTGAAACGAAAATCACACGCAGGAAGATAAGCAGCGGCGTGGCTCCAATACTCAAAGATCTTTTTTTCCAGCAATAATGTGTCTAGAAAATTGACTCGATATTCTTTAACGCGCGACCACAAGGTATGATGATGAGCGCGCGTAACAACTGCAAGAGTGTCTAGTTGAACGTAACCTAAATGTTCAATCGCTGCTATAGTTCCTTGCAATCCCACAAAAGGATTACCATAAAGGCACTGACTAGCTAGCGTTAGACGCTGGGCTTCTGACAATGAAATCTGCATGACAACCGAACATTAATTAGAAATATAGCGCCGCTTGCATTAATATAACACAAACGGCGCTTATATTATCCTAATTAAGCTTATTCAGTCACTGGCTCATCCAGTCTATGCTCTGTTTTTTGCTGTCTTTTTTCCTGTTTTTTTGCCCTACGCTCTTTGAGCGACATTGTAGGTTTTTTCCGTTCGTCCCTACGATGTTTTGATTCCTTGGCCATATCCACTCCTTTGTTGTGCTTCCACAACGTTGGTTCACCAAAAATCAAAATAATGCATTAAAACTATCTACTTTTGAATGTATCAATATTTATTTTGAATGTCAAGCGTTAAACATCAATTATTAGTTGTTAACAAACTATAAATGAGTAGTTTAAATGAATAAATTTATTGTAATTTTATGCGAGTTGAAGGCTAAACGATGCATACGCGCCCGAGCTATTCCATCTGAGGATCAAAGATATATACCGAAACAAAGCGAAAGAGGACTTTCGCTTTGTTATTAAAATGCAATGGTCGAATGGCTTAAGAAGCTTCTTTGTTTTCAAACTCTATAGTCGAGCGCTTAGAAATAGGAGTGATGCTAACAACGTCAACAAGAGGAGGGCCGATTTGTGGATTTGGTGTGAGAAGGAGTTTTACTTTGTATTTTAGCTCTTTGGTATGACTATGGTGGCCCATTTCGATGATGTCCGAATTGATAACATTCGCATTAGTCCCTTCTGTTTCGAACAAAAGAGTTTTGATTTCATAGAAAACGGTTGTTGCAGTAATACTTTTTGTGACTCTCTTGATATCAATAATAAATTCAGCCTGTGAAATCGATGTTTGAATAAGAGGCGAGTTTAAGATAGCGTCATATTCAATCAAACTTTCACCCAGGTTGGATGGTATGGCATAACTTGATTGTATGAATGCAAAACTTATGATAAGAGCAGCAAGAAATTTTTTCATTTTTCCTCCTATTTAATTTATGTTAGACTCCATCTGCAATAGCTATACCGAAACAGATTCAAAATTTGGATTTTTGACTGCGCCAAAGCCTCGGGCTTTGATCATCGCAATTTGCCTCATATTACTAATATTAGGCGACTTGCGATGAATCGAATCGCGAGAGCTTTCGCGTAGTCCAAATCCAAGTTTTGAATGTGTTTCGGTATAACGAAGCCCTTCAAGTTTTAATACAAACAACCTCTTTTGTTGTCAAATTTAAATGTGATTTTATCGAAACAGAAAAAATTGCATTCAAAAAAAATACTGTAAAATTATTTCTTTATCTGCCTTAATCATTTTAGAAAATTCTATTGAGGTTTTATGAAAAAATTATCTCTGTTGGGCTTGTTAAGCGCATTCATAATAGGCGTTTCGACCTATTCAGAAGCATGTACCGGTTTGCAGCTCACTGCCAAAGATGGCACTAGTGTACATGGACGAACCTTCGAGTTTGGAATTAAAATTCCAACTTCTGTTGTTATGATTCCCAGAAATTATTCCTTTACGGGTACAACACCGCTTGGAAAAGGCTTAGTTTATCAGTCTAAATATGCTGCCGTTGGGACAATCTGCTTTAATGATATGGTCGTCATGGATGGCATGAATGAAAAAGGACTTTCGGTAGGCACTTTTTATTTTCCAAAATATGCCGGCTACAGAAATGCCACACAGGAAAATAAAAACAAAGCTCTATCTCCAATAGACTTCTCCAACTGGATAATCACTCAATTTAGTACAATAGATGAAGTGAAAGCCGCCCTCCCAAACATGGTCATCGTTCCAACTGTTTATAAAGACTGGGGGAATATTGTTCCTCCTTTTCACTATGTTATTTACGACAAAGGGGGCAAGAGCATTGTCATTGAACCGATAAATGGCGAATTAGTGGTCTACGATAATCCCCTCGGTGTCATCACAAATTCTCCCACTTTTGACTGGCTTATGACATACTTACAGAATTTTGTTAACCTCAACCCTAAAAATATTGAGCCTTTAAAACTTGGCAGCCTTGTTCTTACACCATTTGGACAAGGATCGGGTATGGTTGGTTTGCCGGGAGATTTCACTCCTCCTTCGAGGTTTGTACGAGCCGCAATTTTTTCGCAAACAGCTACTCCACCTTCCGATGTCAAAGAAGCTATTTCTCAGATCTTTCATATCCTAAACCAATTCGACATTCCTATTGGAATTGCACGCGAAAATGACAATGGCATCATCCGAAGTGATTACACCCTTGCTACAGTGGTCCACGATCCGATTAATTTAAAGTACTACTTTAGAACCTATGAAGATCAAACGATGAAATTTGTGGATCTAAACGCCTTTGACAAACAAGCTAAAGAAATCAAGGTCCTGAGCACCGCTGGCGAACAGACCTATCTTGATGTCTCTAAAGATTTGAAGACTGCAACTGCAAAGTAAAGTTTAGATAATGAGAGTCGCATTGCTAGCAGCAGGCACGCTGCTAGCGTCATTAACTTTCGCCTTCATGTTGCGATCAAACAAAATTTGTTTTAATTTGTTACTACCTTCAAATATGCAAAGGAAAAAAAATGAGCCACGATACACAAATAAACAATTTGATTGCTCAGAATGAATGGGTCGCACTTGAAACTTTTCTAAAGAATGAGCACGGATTTATTGGTAAACTCGGAGGTCGCTATTTCTGTAGCGCTTTTTCCGAAATTGACGGGTACTCTTCAATTAATCAAATCTGTTGGAGTATCTTTACAGCTATGATCTGCATGAAAAGATTCATGCAGCATGTCAACCTATTGATATGATAGAAGGACTTGTCCTTCCTGAATTAGATATCCTTGCTCAAAAAGCATGATTTTCTTGAAGAGCTATTTCAAAAAAATTTGAGCTGTGATTAGCATTTAAGTTATTGACTATAAAAACAATCAAACGTTAATCTTACAAATCATATGTTTTAATATTTCTATTTCATGAACATTAGAGTTATTTTATCTTTCTTATTTATCATCAGCTTTGCTTATCCCATGCATATAACTTCTGAATCCTCTTTTGCTTCTACTGCAATCAATTTCAAAGAAGAAATTTCTTTGCTTTCAACCGAAGCAGAAGAGGACCTCCAACAAGAAAATGAAACATCGTGGCAACACTGCTTATCTAAATTTCAGCAAAAAGGAGGGACTTTTCTACGCTTAGACTCTTCAAATCTTTCAGAAGAAAAAAACACCTTTGCCCTATTGCCAGGCGATGCAGTTTATCCTGTCTGTTCCGGTGGATTTTGCCGATCACAAACCTTATGGGCCGTTCTCAGAGATTACCAAACTGTCATTCATCTGATGGCCCCACATGCAGCCCGCTACGGATTTGATCCTTACAATGGCAAACTCAATTGGCATCGCAATGACGCTAAAGAAGCATGGGTTGACGACTTTGCACTATGGGCAAAGGAACCCAAAAAAATGCGCTTCGGCTACGATGTATTCAGTTCTTGGCACAAGCTCGAATCTGCCTCTGAAGAAGAATTGAAGCAAATCACAAGCTATTTTAATGAGCATTATTTCGGGCCAAGAAGTTGTCAGAATCCCCAAAGACGCATTTTTTTTAGCTTCGACAAAAATACCCATGTCATTCTTCTGCGTTTGAATCAATCCAATGAAAGTTTGAGAAATGTCTGGGTTGTACACCTGCCTTTGAAAGATCTAGTCACCCACCCTCTTGCTGAATGGAGCACTACGCCACGCAGCGTCATGGCCTACGATCGTTTTTCAAAATTACTTCTCGATCTGATTGACTTAAAGAATATAAGCATTAAATAAGATACCGGTTAGCCTTCTAATGGCTTCCGGCTATGACATCAACTCAATTGGAAGCATGAGCTGGCTGAATGGCTCCAAGCTGTTCAAGAAGGCTCAATCGATCCCAAGCTTGCCAAATTTCAGAAATTTTCCCATTTGAAAATAGATACATACTCATACCCGTGATATTAAAGGAGCGGTGCGTAGGGGAAATCCCTTGCAGCTCGCCATTATGCTTTCCTTGGCAAGACCAGCGTACTATGACTTTATCACCGCTTATGCATATATCTTCGATTTTAGATTTTTTATTCGGAAAAGCTTTGTGATAGGCATTTTCTGATTCTTTTAACGATGAAACTCCGACTTTATAGCTTGTTGCCGAGGGATCGTGAAATTTCAAGTCAGCTGTACAGAGCTCATCGCAAACGTTTATTTTTCCTTTGGAATACACATCTTCATAAAGACGGCGAATATGATCCATCATCTGCTTATTATCCATAGTTCCTCCTTGTAAAAATGTTAAATCTTCCCGAAGAATCAAAATTATAGAGTATCATCTCAAAAGTGTGATCTTTATTCACCTATATGAAGTTTTTTATTTAAAGTATAGATAGTTAATTCACTGGTCGCGACCAATGTCATCATCCCATCTCCTAATCAAAAATAATATTAGAATTTTTGTGAATGAGAATGTTAGGATGCAAATTAAGAGAAATCTATCGAGGAAAACATACTTTAAAAAACAAAAATCAAGGAGAAAAAAAATGAAAACGATCGCAAGCTTACTTTTAGTTTTTTGCGCTCTTTGCAGTGTCAATATTGTTAGCGCGCACCATCCGGTTCCATGCAACGATGAATCCTTGGACGAAGCCAGAGAGGCCGCAGACAATAATGATGACCACCACCATCATCATCACGGATAAGAGCGAATAAATTCAAAGGGCCTTAGGCCCTTTGAAAACATTTCGATCAATAACTTGCACTAATAAACATGAAATATCTTGAGAACGAACTCGCTCGAATTTTCTAACCAATTTTATTCAATCATCCCTTAAATTAAAAAAAACATTGCATTTTGTCTGCTTTCTGTTATTAAGAAACCTAAGACATACCAGAGGTCAAAAATGAAAAAACAATTATTTTTGATTGTGTTGAGTGGATTAGCTCTATCCAGTTGCTCTATGGTTAACGAAACCATGGGTGCACTTGAACGCAATCGAGATGCCATTGATATGAGCACGCAAGCTATAAGTGAAAATAGACAAGCTATTGAAGAAGCGAACAGGGGCATTGAAGAAAATCGCCGACAGCTTGAGGCTATCAATCAAACTTTAGATAAAGTTAGCAAATCCGGCTGATCGTGAAATTTTTGTGTGTTGTTATATTTGATTTACCCCTGCACACGATTTCAGGATGAGTAGTTTAATCAATTGGAGGTTATGAATGAAAAAAAAACTATTGCTCTATTCCATCTCATTACTTGGCCTAACAAGCTGCGGAACGATTAATAGAATGAACGACCTAATCAATCAAAGCACTGATTCGATCCATGCAAACAGAGAAGCAATCGAAAGCGACACTCAAGTGATTCGACAAAATGCTCGGCAGATTGAACAAAGCAATAGAACCATCGAAGAAAATCGCCGTCTTTTGGAAAAGGCCAGCAGTTCCTAGTGCTCTATCAAGCTTAATATGAGAGTTTGATACCATCGAACTCTCGTAAGAGTGAACCTACTTCGCCAATGAAATTAAGTTATTTCGATCCACAACGCTTTTGGCGCCAAACCAAATGCTCCATAATGCTTTGGCAAAATCTTTATTGGTGATGTTGCCAACCTGATTTCCATTAATCAAGACTTCAACATATCCACCAGGAAGCCATCTAAGAATATGCTCATCGCCTTTTTGAATGTTTGTATTAAAGAAAAGGAGATATTGATTAATTTCATTTTGAAGCTGGGTAAATTCCAATTCAGAAAGAGCGCCTTTAAAGGAATCATGATATCCCTCTTTGACTTTCTCTGCTTCGATATTGCGAACCCATTTCAATGTGAGTTGTTTTGCGTTATCATCCTGCATAATTATTTGAAGGATGTCACCGCCTGATTTTTGAGCTCCATCTTGCAAATAGTGCGCAACGCTATAAATCTTAACAAAAAACTTTTTCCTGGTAGCCACTCCTGTGGCCTGCAAATGAAATTGTTTTCCGTCGTGTTCGAAAGAGACATCTTTTGGGAAAACTTCGCCTGTAGAGGAATCGCTGATTTCCCCTTGAGCTGATAAAAAAGTCGATGCCACACAAAAGAATATGGCCAAAATGCTGAAAATTGAAAATTTCATAAACCTCTCCTGAAATGAGTTAATTTCTTTTTATCAAAAAAAAGTTATGTTGGCAAATCAAGAACGCTTTAAGACAACGCTAAATGATAAATGCTAAATGATAAACGTCAACAAGCGGTAGTCAGTAAAAAAACATGGAGAGTTTTTTTTAATCGGATAAAATAGAGCGTCCATAACACCATTGTGAATTCCTGCCTTTCTACCGGCTACTGATTACCGACTACCGCTTGTTGACGTTTAGCATTTATCATTTAGCGTTGTTTTTAAGCGTTTCTTTCAATCTTCCAGCAGCGGTGGATCTTAGGATCATGGAAATCAATGGGAAGGGTCTTATGGGATATTTCTATGATTGAGCAAGAAGGAAAAAAAGACTCCTCAAAAGTGAACTTACGTGAGTTTGTGCTAAAAAAAATGACTCCGCCCCTCTCAAGTAACTTAAGAGCTTTGGAAATGAGCATTATATAATCTATTTGGATGTCAAACATTTGATCCATTTTTTTTGAGCGCGATATCGTCGGAGGATCGATGACGATCAGATCATATTTTAAACCTGAATAAATCTCCTCATCTAAAAATTTCAGGCAGTCGGCGCGCACAACGACATTATTTTTGAGAGAAAGAGAATTAAGGACAAAATTATCTTTTCCCCATTCAGTGTATGTATTTGACATGTCCACGCTTTTAGTAAAGATAGAACCTGCCATAGCAGCGTGCACGCTGAAAGAACAAGTGTAGGCGAAGAGATTGAGCAGCTTCTTTCCATCAGAAAGAGAGGCGACAATTTTTCTAGTTTCGCGATGATCAAGAAAAAGGCCGCTGTCAAGATAATCAAAAAGATTAATCTTAAACTTCACGCCATATTCAAGAACGGTAAAAAATTCCCGTGATTCCCCTAACTTCTCATATTGACGCGTTTCCTTGCGCTTCGTGCGTGTGCGCCAGTAAATTAACTCGGGTTGAGTTCCAAAGATTGCGCATAAAGTTTGGGTTATCTCCTCTTTCAAATCTTCCGGCGGCTCGTCATCATCGCGTGAGCGGGCAAAATATTGAGCACAGAAGCGTCCGGCATAATAATCGATTGCTAGAGGATATTGATGAATTTCACGGTCATATATGCGAAAACAATTGGTCTTGGTCCTTCTAGCCCACTTGCGCACATGACGATAGTTTTTTCTGATGCGGTTTTTTAAAGGTGAGCTTTTGTCTTCGCCATCGGCTATCTCAGGAAGGGATATTAAAATTTCATCCATAAAAATCAGATTTGCAATATTTGAAAAAATTATCAGGGTTAGAGGCTTTTATGTACAATGTCTTTGACTGATTTTACAACAACAATCCGTATTTCATTATGGTTTTTATCTTCAAAGATTTGATCTCCCAAAAGAGATGAAAGAAAAAAGAAGGAGAATAAAGCAAGCAACAAGAGCTCTTTTAGTTTTAACAAGGCAACGTTCCTAGTCTCAGGATTGATGAGGGAGGTACAGTAACAAGAACAACTTAATCGTTCAATTCAAAAAAAGATAAACTGCTACCGAGATAACTGCAGAAGTGACAATAAATTATTTTTTTGCATCTTAGGTATAATCTAGAAATCGATGCATTTCGTATCTACGAAGCTCCATAAAAAAGCGGTACGGCAAAATATCTTTGCACAAGTATGTGGTTTGCCGTACGCGCACTCCAAAAAGGGGCTGAGCCCCTTAAACCCCACAGGAAGGCATAATTTCGTTTTTGCAGAACTTCCTAGCTTCGCTTAATATCGTCCTTTTATGTGCTTATTTGAAAGGTGGCAAAAATCAGGGGAAATGTCAAATAATTTTTATTATATTATTTCATTGATTTTTCCTGAAAAACAGCGACAAGTTTTCATCAATAGATTATAGAAGAATTGAAACATACAGAGGATGCATATGCTTTTACCAACTCGGTTTTTGATTCTTGTCACCACGATTTTTTCCCTGACTTTCTTCTCTTTAGCTGGGATAGAAAAAAAACTTCCTGATGCCATGCTAAAAATCATGCAACAAGCTAAATATGAGCATGCAAGCTGGGGTTTGTATGTAAAGGATGCAGAAACTGGCAAGGTTATCTATGAGCTTGATTCAGACAAAATGTTTTTACCGGCTTCAACGACAAAGCTGTTTTCAGTTGCAGCCTTATTGCATGCATATGGCGATGATTATCGATATAAAACGCCTGTCTATGCCATCGGTCAAATTGAAAATGGACTTCTCAAAGGCGATCTAATTCTTGTAGCTCAAGGTGACCTAACTATGGGAGGAAGGCAAGAGGGGCCAGATAAAATCGCTTTTACAAAACTTGATCATATCATCGCTAATGAAGTACCCGGCGTTATCCTGACAAAACAAGATCCTTTATATGGCCTCAATGAACTCGCCAAACAGATTCACAATAAGGGCATCAAAGAAATTGATGGCAACGTCTTTATCGATGATCGTCTTTTTGAAATCGAAAATAAACGCGGTATGACCTTGTCTCCGATGATGCTCAATGAAAACTTAATTGATCTTGTCATCAATCCAAGCGAAGTTGGTAAAGCCGCGACTTTAACATGGCGGCCGCAAGTGCAAGGCTACATTGTTGCGAATCAGGTCAGCACTGTTGCTAAAGATAAACCTTTAGAGATACAAATCACCTCTGACAACGAAGGAAGAAAAATTATCGTCAGCGGCACCATACCTATAGATCAAAAAGATGTTGTGCGCACCTTTTCCATCAAAGATCCCAATCACTTCGCACGATCCGCCTTCATCCAAGCATTGCGCTCCCGAGGCATTAGCGTGAACATAGACGAGAAAAAAAACTCTCAGATTTACCCTAAAGCTACATTTAGTGATATAGAACCCATTGCTGTTTGGATCTCCCCTCCCCTTTCAGAATATGCTAAGCTCATTCTCAAAGTCAGCCACAATCTAGGGGCCGATTTAATTCCCCTGCTTTTAGCTGTGCGACAAGGAAAAACAACTTTCGCAGAGGGAATGCAAGAATTAGGAAACTTTGTCATAAACGATGTAAAAGTCTCACGCAATGCGTTTGTCTTTATTGATGGCGCCGGTGGTGATGAGAATCGATTGACGCCAAAAGCCGAAGTGCAGTTATTGGAATACATTAAAAAACTACCATCAGCACAATTTAAAAATTTTTACAATGCTCTGCCTATCCTTGGTGTAGATGGCTCACTTGAGGATTTCGGAAAAAATACAGGTGCTGTCGGCAAGGTACGCGCAAAAACAGGCACTGGTGTTTCTTTTAACTTGGCTGCGAATCAGTTTTTTTTGACAACGCAAACATTAGCGGGATACATAGAGGGTAAAAATGGCCGCCTCATCGAATTCATGGTCGCCGTTAATAATGGCGCGATGCCGACGATAAACGATATCTTCCCTATCTTTGAGGATTTAAGCGCGATTACAGGCGTCATTTACAACCAGGAATAGCTCGATAGGATGCGACCTTGGGCTACTTCGATTTTGATGCTAAATCGCAAACGGGTCAATATTAAGTTAGTATGGACCCGTTTGCGATATTTTATCCTCGGGGCTTTGGCATTAGCCCAAATGCCAATTTTTGAGTCACGTTCGGTATATCACCGGTCAAAATTTTATTGTTGACGCCAAAAATGACAAAAAGACGATTTATTCCGAATAGAATTTTTAGTCGTGTTTCACCACAAAACTAATTTTAGCGTTCACTCTGATTTTTGTGATTTTATTATTCTCAACAATCCCTTCGATATGGTTTATGTTGACTTGTTTGATATCTTGTACTGTCTTTGATGCTTCTTCGACTGCAGCTTTCAGTGCTGCATCAATGGTGTTTCCTTCGCTTATGACTTCTATAATTTTAACTATAGACATGCTCTTTCTCCGTTAGTTTTAACTAAAAAAATTATATATATCTTAATTTTTATTAAGTCACAATTTTTTTATAGAAAAAAGATTGTCACCTTTTTTAAGATGAAACAGCAGGAATGTTATCAAATTTTTCTGAATAAAACATGAAAATTCTGAATCGGTATATAACCCCCTTTAAAAATTCTCATTTGACAAGGCATTGAAGGCTTAACTCAAGTGGCTTATGTAGATCCGTTATCATTAGGCGAAAGTGCCAATTAACCACCGTTTGGCTTTCAAAGTCAGTTTACGAAATTTGGCAAAGGGTTTAGACATAGATAAACAAAACATTAAGATCTAAAGGAGAAATTATGTTGGGTATAGCTCTCTTTATTTTAGCCGTGGTTTTCACATTGGGTCATCTGGCCTACACAAAAGAATGGGGGTCGCCTAAGGCCAAAGAAGTTTTCTTAAGCTATGTCTTATTTTTCAATTTGGGTATCTTAGGACTTTTAGCGGCCTATGCGCACATCTTCATGGGACCAGAAACTGCAAAAATGATAGGATGGCAAACGAGTCCCTTCCAATTTGAAATGGGAATGACGAATCTTTCCTTTGGCGTTCTTGGCGTTTTGTCTTATTGGATCCGCGGCCGTTTTTGGGATGCTACAATTATTGGCTGGAGCATTGTATTCCTTGGATGCTTCATCGGGCATGTGATGGATTATTATCTTCATAATAACACTGCTCCCTATAATATTGGAATATACATCTGGTTCACAGACCTTTTCCTTCCCTTGCTTGCTCTTGCAACACTATTTTGCCTAAGATGCAAAACCAAGCAAATTTAGGTTTAGAATCGAGAAATCTTTTTGTAGATATATGAACAATATCTGCATGATCGATCCCTGCAAGAACTCCTTTTATCAGCAGTTTATCTGTCGATGACCAGCTATGATGTGACTATGGCGTCACTGCTCGTTCTCACATAGTGGCCATAAAAAATTATACCGTTCTTACAGAACTCAATAATGTCGTTTGGAGCTAACCCAGGCCTCTCGCTGCGCTTCGGCCTGGGCTATGATATAAAGGCCTTTCAGGCCATGAAATAAATACATTTTTAAAAAATTGTTTTTAATAGTCTGAAAGACCACAATAACATAGCCCAGCCCGAAGCGCAGCGAGAGGCCTAGGCTATGATATAAAGGTTTTTCAGGCCATGAAATAAATACATTTTTAAAAAATTGTTTTTAACGGTCTGAAAGACCACAATAACGGTCACCTAACAATGGACACTTTTCCTCTGCTTGGACTGCTTTGTTTAGAGGAATAGAGTGTTTTATCAATACCTCATCGTCGCCAAGGATAATCTCGTCTATTAATAATCTCAAAATTTTTTGCTTTTCACTAATCTCTAGAATATTTGATGATTTATTGATCCTAGCCACACATTGATCTAGAGTCATAAGTATCTCATTATGTGATTTTTGCATAATTTCAGATGCTTTATGATTTTCTAAAGCTTTTTCTATTTTATCTTTTTGCTTATTTAAATTCTGCATACGTCTTCTAAACTCATCGATTGACAAACACTCAGTTTGCTGATAGGCGTCGAGCAGTTTGTCTCTTTGGATGACTACTCTCCTTAGCTCTAAGTTCAATTCTTTTAGTTTTTCTTTTTGTAAATCTGTTTTAGAGTATTCTTGAGATCGTTTATTCAATTCGGATGTTATCAATTGGGGGTTTTTCAAAAGATCAATTATTTCATCCCATACCAAAGCATCAAGAATGTCTTGCCGTATGTTTTTAGTCCCACAACTTGGTAGCTTCCTCTCCAACTTACTTCTACAACAATAATAGGACTGTTTCCCTCTCCCCTTTTTGTACAGAGGCAAACCACACTTTTTGCAAACCAATAACCCTTGCAAAATTGATGGGTTTTTAGTATTTCGAGCGGCGTACGCTTTATTCGAAGCTAATAGTTCCTGTGCTCTACAAAACTGTGATTCCTCTATAAATGCAGGTACAGGAATTTCTATCCAGTTTTCTTTAGCACATTTTTTCCTGCAGCTAATATTGCTTTTGAGTATTTTCCCTGTTTTTGTCCTCGTTATTTTTTGAGGTATTGATATTTCACAACGTTCCGTTTTCCCAAAATAGGCTAAACCCATGTAGGTGCTATTTGAGAGGATATCGCGTACTGTTGCATGATCCCATGACACCCCTCCTCTGGGTGTTCGAATTCCCTTCATGTCTAGCTCACGGCAGATTTTCAAAATTGGAAAATGTTGAACTGTATACATGTCGTAAATATCTTTCACTACTTTCGAATTATTCTCATTAATCTTGTATTCACTCTTTTCTGATTTGGATTTTGGTACATAATCGTATCCAAATGGTGCTGAGGGTAATACTGAAAGGCTACCTTGCCTAGCTTTGTAATTTCGACCTCGTCTACAACGTTCTAGTATTTTCTCTCTTTCGTACTCCGCAAAAATCGCTCTGAAATGAATATTCATTTGATCTTCTGCATTTTTCGCAGTAGGCACCTCCACATATGCAAGAGAAGTCCCCGCTCTTCGGAATTCTTCTTCTAAAACAAATTGCGACTCCATCTTCCGAACAAGCCTGTCAGGGCACAATGCGATAACGCAATCAGGTGAATTTTCATGAACTATATCTCGGAGTTTTTCAAGCCCCGGCCTTCGGAAATTCCCACCTTTGAAACCATCATCTTTGATAAGCCACCCATTGGGGATTACATAATTATGATGCTGGGCATATTTTAAACAGGCTTCAATTTGACTTTCGATCGTAGCTTCTTTTTTTTGAGCATCTCCAGATACTCTCACATAAATAGCGGCTATTTTTTGCATGTTAGTTGCCCCCTCTTGCTTTTTGTCGTTCTAGTATTATTTTCAGAGGGTTCTTGAAGAGGTAATAATATCTTGTATGTCTCCGATAATTTATTCGAAGTTGTTTTTCTAAAAGTGTATTCATGTTTGATCGTTACCTTTGTCATAGCTACTGTCGTTGGATTGAAAAAACGTTCTTAGAGGTTATTTACAATGTTGTAAGCTAACACGTGAAAGAATTTTTTCAAACCTAAATCTGTCCATTATTAGGTGACCGTTATAACATAGCCCAGGCCGAAGCGCAGCGAGAGGCCTGGGAAAACTGATAAATAAAAAAAGAGTTCTGTAAGAACGGCATAAATTTGGGGTTTCAGATCGTTTATAAATCAACACTTGTGTTAGCTATCTAAATACCTAAGGCTATGAATGAGGTGACATCATTTAAAGGCTTATGTTATTCTCTGTGATGAATTTAAAAAAGATACGTGATAAATGAATCCAGATCAAACTCCACAATCTCCCAAGCCGCTGCCCTGGTATAAAGATGGGCTTCGCTTCAAATGCACTGAATGTGGAAAATGCTGCACCGGATCCCCTGGAAACGTCTGGGTCAGCGAGCAGGAAATGAGTTCAATATCTAAGCTTTTAAATATTTCCATAGAGTTATTTAAAAGAAAATATGTGCGCCAACGCAATAATCGCTTTGCTTTAATCGAAAAGAAATCGCAAAACAATGACTGCATTTTTCTTAAAGATAATAAATGCCTCATCTATCAAGCTCGTCCAAAGCAATGTCGCACCTTTCCATGGTGGCGCGAAAATCTGAACTCTGAAGATAGTTGGAAGTCAGCAGCTGAAGATTGCGAGGGTATCAATGATAAAGCCCCCCTCGTTCCATTAAACGAAATTGAGCAGATGCTGCAAATTAATGATATTAATCTTCAGTAAAACTAAAATAAAACATGAACATAGTAAATATTGTAGCATTAAGCTTATTCACTTGTTTATCATTTATAAACGTAGAGGCAAATACCATGATATGGAAGGGCTTTGCAAGCGATAATTACGCCGGCGTTCATCCCGATATTTTAAAAGCGATCAACGACGCTAACAAAGGACATAGCAAAGCCTATGGAGGCGATAGTTATACCCAAGAAGCAATAGCTTTGTTTAAAAAACACTTTGGAAGCGATGTTGATGTGTACTTTGTTTGCAATGGAACAGCAGCAAACGTCCTTGGGTTAAGTACCCTGATTCAACCCTATCAAGGCGTGATCTGTGCTGAATCGGCGCATATCAATGCCGATGAATGCGGAGCCCCTGAAAAATACATCGGCTGTAAATTACAGACAGTCCCAACCAAAGACGGCAAACTCACAATCGAAAACATTCAAGCTTTTTTAATGCTTAGAGGCGATCAACATAAAGTGCAGCCTAAAATGATCTCGATTGCGCAAAGCACCGAGTTAGCGACTGTTTACACTCCTGAAGAGATAAAAAAAATCACCGATTTTGCACATGCTCATGATTTATTAGTTCATATGGATGGATCGCGTCTCAGCAATGCCGCTGCGCGTTTGAATGCAAATTTAGCTGCTTTAACAAAAGATGTCGGTATCGATGTGCTTAGCTTTGGAGGCACTAAAGATGGCATGATGCTTGGCGATGCTGTGATATTTTTTAACAAAGAGCTCTCTAAAGATTTCCAATATATCCGCAAACAAAGCATGCAATTGGTTTCAAAGATGCGGTTTATTTCAGCGCAATTTATCGCGCTATTAACTGATAATCTTTGGTTAAAAAATGCAAAACATGCCAATGCTATGGCACAACTCTTAGCAGCTGAAATACAAAAAATCCCCCAAATTAAGATCAGCAAAGAAGTGCAATCTAACGCCGTCTTTGCTTATATTGATCCAAAACTTATCCCGATATTGCAGGAAAAGTATTACTTTTATGTTTGGGATGAAGCAACTTCAGAAGTGCGTTGGATGACCTCATGGGATACAACTCAAGAAGATATCCAAGACTTTGTTGCCTTCATCAAACAAACGCTAAAATTGGAATCCACTCCCAAATAATTTTGAGAAAATGAATATTACAGCTTGCTATTCTCCTAGAAATGCCTCGGTTGATCAAAAAAAACACCCTAGTGACCAGAGTGTTAATAAAACATGGTTTGGTAAATCTTTAATGGTGTCCAAAGGAATTGCTTTTAGTGCATTTTTCGCGCCGTCTGTGTTAGTGGTTCGCATTACTGCATTAACAGTATCCATTTTTGGAAATCCCGGAAAGAACCTTTCAAAAAAAATCCACGTAGTAGCGGATAAATTAAAGGCAATTCTTCTAGTTCACAACTTCCACAATTTAAGCATTCTATTCGAGTCTCGCGTTCTTATCCAAACAAAGAATATTGCCACAAAAAGCTCCATCTGGCGTGAAGAGGATTTAAAAAAATCCCGTGAATTTATCAAACTTATCCTAAATCCAGAATATTGCAAAAAAAAGGGATTGGCGGAACAGCCTCCTTCCGAGGTTGCAGAACTAAAGAAATACCTCAACCTCATTAAAGGGGCTAACACCGATGGAATTTGCTTCGGAGCCTCTTTAATTGTTATTAAATCGCTTCTATCAACTAGCATCAAGACTGAAAAAGACTTGATAGATTTTTTTGATCAATACAAAAATGGTTTTCCTGCCGAAGCTGCTGCCTTACAAAATGTACATGAAGCTTTTATTGGCGATGAATGCAAGTTTACTCTGGAAGAGCAAAACGCCATGGATAAGGAAGTAGAGAAAGCAATTCAAGACTTTCGCAATGAAGTCGACGGGAAGCAAAAAGACCTGGAAAATCGACAAAATTCGCTTTCACGTGAAGAGTATACGCAATTATTTCTTCAGTTAATCAAAGATACTGAAGAGGCAAACCCTCGCAAAATCGAGGATTTGAAAAAAAGCATCAAGCAATTGCATTATTTTAAAAATAAATCATCCAAATTAGAACGCATGGCTTGCCTGATTGATTTAAAATTAAAGTACCGAATTGAAAAGCATGATCGAGCTTGTTTTACCGGAATTATGCGTGAAAAAAATGTGCAAGACAAATTTAATCAACTAAAAAACGGTTATTACCAATTGCTTTTCAGAACGAGCGCAACGGGTGCGCACGCCATTGTCTATATCAAAAAAGAATTTGGCTCCTATTTTTTAGATCCAACTTTCGGCCTCATTAAATGCATGCCGGATACCCCTGCAAATAAGTTGTGCGAGCTATTTAAAAAACATTATAAAGGAAAACCCATCGAAAATAAACAACGTGAACAATTTCTAGAAATTTTTCATTTTCAAGTATGACTATTCAATTAGCACTTATGCCGGAATCCTCAATTTCGAAATATAGGCTCTTTCTATCATGGATTTAAATAAGAAGCGTTGGGCATCCCTGATCTCTCTGTTTTTCTAGAAGATAGCGTGCTGTTTCAAAACTTAACACCGAGACATTTTGATCTTTTAAAAGAGATTTGAGTTTTGCTTGGTTTTCTTTATTAGTGAAAACTACTTGAATATCATCGGTTAATAGGGCTTTTCCATAGACGAGATGTTCGCAGGCGAGACGTTCGCCAATCACACCATTTAAAATTTCTAAAGGGGTCAATGTCATTGAGGCCCAAACTATAGGGAAAGGCTCCAAAATGGCTTGTAGTTCTTCAGAGCTAAATTTTATAGGCTTAATCGTGTCAAATAACTTTAGAAGATCCTGCAGCCGCTCTTTTGTTGTTTTCAATTGTTCACCTATTAAAGCAGCTTCTTGTAAATCGAGTTCTTTTGGCTTCATCTCTTGAAGATCTAGGGGTATTGGAAACTTAGCCATTTTCATCTCCCCTTTTTTGTTTTGGATAATTTTATATTCCCAATGATATTCGTTCCAATAATACTTAGGACCCACAATTCCGTATTCATATTCTTTTTTGTCTTGATTCCAACGTGCGACAACCTTACCTCGTTCAATCTCAGGATAAACGAGCTCGGTAGTAAATTGACCTTTAACCTCACACTGAATTTCAACTTCTTGTTCTGTGAATAAGCTTTCCCTATATTTATCTAACTCTTCCTTCGCTATATTTACACGGCTTTCAAGCAAATACCCAAACTTTTGCCATTCATCGTTTAAAGGAAAACTATCCGGCATTTTTTCAAGTCTGGATCTTATGTTTTTCTTTATCTCATCATAAGCTTCCGGATGCGATCCTGTTATTAGCAGCCGCAAAATAGCAATCTGCAAATGATTAAAATCTGTTGAATTGAGAGCGATGCTAAGGGCCTCATCCGGATCAAATTTGAAAGATGGATTCTCTGCATACGAAAGACAGGTACTTAATCCCTCCAGCTTCATTCCTGATAAAAAATTTAAGTTTACTCCCGTTACGCCTACCCCCTTATCTAATTCTCCGGATAAAGGGACGATTTTATGTAAAATAAGCTGCCCAG
>Ga0207105_1004_pt1 | contig 49185 bp, 50 predicted proteins | sample Alteio_BWMinHeat_77_FD_153569 | JGI IMG/M metagenome (GOLD analysis project Ga0207105, IMG submission 153569) | Enriched cells from forest soil in Barre Woods Harvard Forest LTER site, Petersham, Massachusetts, United States -... | ecosystem: Environmental > Terrestrial > Soil > Temperate forest >... | reverse complement strand
CATAAGGTCTTCAAATTGGTACCCATAAGCAATTTTTTGCACACCATTCTCTTGGCAAAATCTTTCGATACACGATTTCATGATGCCATGCCAAAGAGAAATCGTTATCCCTCTACCTTGATTTGATAAGGCTCTATCCATTCCCGCGAGGAACGTGTTTTTAAGATTCATCGTCTCCTTAACATATCAAAAATTTTGTTATGCTTTCTAAATTCTTCTTGCGAATTTATAAATATTTCTACTATCGTTGGAGCCTGTACGACTTAACACCTTAAATAGGAAGAAAGAGTATGAAAAAAGTCCGTATTGCCAATTTTTTTGCAGTTGGGGTTGGAGTGGTTTCTCTTACAGCTACAGCAAACGCCGAGACATCGGCACATAACGTGTTTGATGTACAGCCAAGAGCAATCAATCTACAGATTTGTGATGTCAATCAACTTTCTTTAAGCAGCATTCATCAAATGATAAGCCAACGAAATTGCAGGGATATTCAAATTGTAAGATCTTCAGCCGACAATGTGCTACATCTATAAGCGTTTCGTTATCCAGGAAACAACATGTTCGTAATGGCTGAACCAATGACTAAGGATGGCTTTATAACGCCCAGTGAAATTACATACCAAGACAGCAAGTTGTCACTGCTTTTGCGTCCTTTAGAAGAAAAAGATGCAGCAGTCATTCACGAAGCTGTTATGCTTAGTCTTAATAGTTTTCGTACATTTATGGATTGGGCACATCGAGAGTTAAGCGTTGAAGGGCAACTCCAAAGAATTCGTAAATCACAAGAAGGTTATGCAAAGGGTACAGAATTTGATTTTTCTGTGTTCGATAAGAATACTGGCGAATTTTTAATGTCAGCCACGCTGGGACCATCAAGAACGCCAAACAAAAAAGCCTTAAGTATAGGTTATTGGACATCCATTAATCACTGTAACAAAGGATTTGCCACCCTCATTACTAAGATCTTGACAACTGTGGCTTTTGATTATATGGGCTGTAATCGAGTTGAAATTGGATGTAATAAGGCTAATGAAAAAAGTATCCGTGTCATCGAAAAATGTGATTTTACTTTTGAAGGACGAGCTAGAAACTACTTTACTGAGCCATCATATGAAATGATCCAAAATGGTTACTATCCAGATAGAACCTGCGTACAATACGCCTTAATCCCCCAAGATCTTAAATCCTTGCCTTGGTTTGAAGAAATAAAAAGCAAACTTGTAATCAAACCATGACAACTCTAAATGTCTACCAACTCTTCTGAGAAGACGTTTTTTTATTATTTGCTTGCAATAGTGGGTTCGCTATCATCTGCGGGGGCTTCCATAACTCTTATTGCTCTTTCAACAAGTCTTTATGCAGTAGATCCAGAAGGTACTGCTTCTTCCTCAATTTATGTTCTGAATTATTTTGGAATAGGGTTAATAGGATTCGCAGGCGGTTGGATTTTACAGCGTTTCACAGCCATTACCCTTGGAATCACAGGCGCGCTGATAAGCGCTTCTATCGTTTTTTACTTAGCTTTTTTATCTGAAGTTCCTCCGTAAATGAAATAAAGTTTTGAGTGCTTTTTTTACAAGTTTAATAGGCGACGATAGGTAGCAGCGGATAGGCGCTGACAACTATAGTTTAGATTTTTTTGCCATTTTTCGATGGCAGCTGCCTGTCCCGGCAGCATTGAATAGGTTGGATGTTGATCTGCCTCAATCCAAGCATAAGAATCGAACTCGGGGCTTAAAGAAATTTCCCCCGACAGGTATTTACAGGAGATTCCTAAAAGAAGGATCGGGAGCTTGCCAGGCAGGATAAATTTCCAGGCATAAAAGACCTCTCCGATGGTGACTTTAAAATCTTCGCCCAGCTCCTCTTGAATTTCGCGTTTCAAGGTAGTTTCAAATGAAGCCGACGTTTCTTGCGTATTAATTTTGCCGCCTGGCATTCCCCAGAAAGAAGAAGCGTAAGGACCTTTTGGGTCGCTGTGAAGGATTAAAAGCTTGTTTTGATGTTCGATGAAGGCTTTTAAGCCGATGTGAAATTCCTGATCATTAACTTTCATTGACCCTTCTCTCTTTAAACTTTGCCCAAGGATATTACTGAGAAATGATAACTTCTTGCAAGACTCTTATTTTATTTCGACTTTGTTGCATAAATCTGATCCCGTTCTTTCAGAACTCAGCTTTTGTTTATCCTTTTTCCCAGGCCTCTCGCTGCGCTCCGGCCTGGGCTATGTTAAGATGGTCCTTCAGACCATTAAAACCCTCATTTTTTAATGCACTATTTCATGGCCTGAAAGGCCTTCATGTCATAGCCCAGGCCGAAGCGTAGCGAGAGGCCTGGGTATCCAGAGGAAGGATTGAGTTCTGAAAGAACGGCACTAGATTTATGCAACAAAGTCGTTCGTAAATAGTGGCAAAGTGGTTAATCCGTTTCAATAGACCATTGTTTCAATGAAGCATTTGTTTCATTGACGCATTTAGCTTATTCCCATATAATAAGATTATCAGAACCAAAGGGTTTTATATGACATTAAACAAGCGGACAAAAGAACATCATAAAAATGAACTCAGATTAACGCTGGATGCAAGAAAGCGCATAAGTCTAGCTAAACTATTGCCCGATTATGAAATCTGTTCATTTAGAGCGTATACAGAAGGCGATAAAATTATTCTTGAGCCAATGGCAGAAATACCCGCTCATGAGCTCTGGTTGCATAAAAACCCTAAGGCCTTAAAGACTGTACAAGAGGGGTTGAAGAAAAAGGGAAAACACTATTTGGGTTCATTCGCAAAACACTTAGATAAAAATGATGATCTTTAGACTGATATTCAACGATGACGCGAAAGAGCAATTTCAAAAATTAGAGAGTTCTAAAGATAAACAATCTGCTTTTAAAGCTATTTGCAAAACTCTCGCCTTTATGGAAACGAATTTACGGCATCCTTCATTGAATACCCACGAATTCAGTAGTTTAGAAGGACCAGATGGCGAGAAAGTTTTTGAATCATATGCGCAGAATAAAACTCCAGGCGCTTATCGGATATTCTGGTATTATGGTCCAAAAAAGAATGAAATTACAATCGTTGCAATTGTCTTGCATCCTTAAAGTTCATTTAAAAGTTCTATAGAGGTCAAATAACTACGATTTTTAGCATCTGCCGGATGACCATTGTTAGGGCCATTTCCATATGTTGGTCGACGATATAACTTATCGACATCATTGATATTTTTGAAATGAAGATGCTTATCTCTGAGTATATCATCGCGAATAAAGAATAGATTCACGCCATTTTGATCGGCATAAACTAAAGAGTAGCCTTTGCTTCTTCCTAAATTATACATGGCAAGGATGCTTGCACCAAAATAATTAGAGCCTCCACCACAAAAATAGGGTTGGTATTTCACAACTTTATCTTCGGAGGGTAGATGAGTCGCATTATACTCTATGACAACCACAGCCGGCTGATATTTCATATCCAGTTCTTTCCAAACATAAAAGTCATTATAGTCGATATCGATGGACAATAAATCCAAATCGAAAGGAACGGCATACTTATCGAAGAGACTTGTAATGTTCTCAGCGGTGATAAATTCTTTGAAAAGATTGTATTCTTTCATCTCATACATACGGTCCAATAAAACCGCTTGCCATCCTTGTAATCTAAGAAGATAGGTGTTGCTGGTTGTAATGCCATCAAAAGCTCCAAATTCGACGCAAAATCGAGAGGTTGGCTCGATCAAATTCATGATTTTAGCAATAACTCCATCTTCCCCATTTTGACTATATAACGATAATTCGTATTCGTTTAAATCAACTTCATCTGCTGACAAAGAAAATAAATAAACAGCAAGTAATAAAAATGAAATTAATGATTTTTTAGTCATAATTATCCTTATATCTTTCTAAATAAAATGCAGTTTCCGTTGTCAATTAATTTAATTACTTCACATTGAAGCAATAAAAGTTCAATAGCGTATTGAGCTTGTTCCCATAAAGTATCATTCAACCATATATAACCACCCCTGCGCACTTTAGGAAGGAAAAGTAAGACATCTGTCGTGAAGGCAGCTTCACTATGGCCGCCATCGATGTATAATATGTCGATATGTTCGATTTGGGCGGCAGCTTTTTCTGAAGTCATTTTTAAGGTAATACAATAATCTGTTAGACCATAGTTACTTATCATCGCATTGTAAGAATTGTAGATAGAATCAAAATTTATAGTAGACCACCAGATTGCATTGATTTGATCGGACACTGGATCAAAATTTCGGAGGTTCTCGGTCTTATCCCAAGGATCTATGCCGATAACGAAACCCTGTTTTAAAAATTTTAAAGTTGAGGCGACAGGAAAAAGCGAGGAGCCTCCGAATGTTCCTATGTCTACACATACTTGCGGCTTTACTTCCAGAACTAGATCAACAAAATTTAGAGCTTTTTCTTGGGAGCACCATCCAGATATTAACGGAAGAGCATTGCAAACCGTTTGTTTCAATTGTTTATCTGCCGAATCAGTAGAAAAAGAAGAAAGTGCAGTAAATAGTAAAAAATATGTTATTGCTTTTTTCATAGTTTCCTCCACATTCCCCAAACGTTTGACCCCTGAAATTCTGCGATTTTTGCACAGTGAGTATTTAACCATTCAATAGATTTAGCTTGAGTATAAGCGTTCCCTTCAAACCAAGTGAGATCGTCTAAAATAATCAGCCCTCCTGTTTTTACAAGAGGTGCCCATTTGGTAACATCGAGGTAAGAGGCCTCGGCAGAATGATTCCCATCGATATGCAAAATATCGATATTTGCAATCGGAGAAGCTCGTTCAGAAGATGATTTAATTAAAGAAATCCTGTGATCAAGGTTGAATTGCTGAATCTTAGTCCGCAAGCCTTGAAATACTGCCATGTGATTTACATAAACGCCCCAGAAGTATTCACTGGAGGCATTGTTTACTCCTTTGAGAGATTCGCTGGTCTCCCAGGGATCTACACCATATATGTGGCCCTTATTATTTACTTCAAGAGCAAAGGCCATCGGCACAAGCGATTTACCCCCGTAGACTCCTATTTCAACGACGATTTCAGGTTTTAATTTGAGAATGATATCGATGAGGACAGCGGCTTTTTCATAAGAGCACCAACCTTCAAGCTGATTCATCATATAAAAAGCGTTCTGCTTAACCCACGACGGAAACTCCCTTTTATCAATGGTAATTTGATGTTCAAAGTGTGACGGTGCTTGAGGGCTTTCCTTGTAAACATCTCCCATATATATTTCTCTCTTAGTATTTGGCTATACTGCGGTCAAAATTCCAAGTTACAAGCCGACCGCAGTATAAATTCTAGGTTGCAGTAATTTACAAAAGGGCTTTTTATAAGTTCTAAAAAAAATCTTTGCAAGGTTTTTTTTCAATAATTATAGTTTTGATTTGATTCTCTTTGCCAAAAACAAAATAGTTTGATATCTCATTCCTATTCTGAATTTAGAGCTAGAGGTATAAGATGAAAAACATATTTGTATCCGTCTGTAGGACGAGTCTTAAAGCGTATACCTTTTATCCAAAACATTATCATTTGAAAAAAATAATGTTTCTAATCTGTCTGATGGTTCCCTGCTTTTCGTGGGCAAATGAAAAGTTGCCGCCCCCGTATGATACCGTGGATCTACTTCCTTTTAGTGGACAGGGCTGGTATGCCAATGGACCATCGATGGAATTCTTGCTCAAAAGCACAAATGCCAAAGTCGTCATTGAAGTGGGTTCATGGCTTGGTTTATCCACGCGGCATATTGCAGAGACTATTCCAAAAGATGGTATTGTGTTTGCTGTCGATCATTGGCTGGGATCGCCCAATGAAGATAATAGCCCCTTTGATATGGCTAATCTGTATCGTCAATTCCTTTCCAATGTGATTCATGCCGGTTTAACCCATAAAATTATACCATTGCGTATGTCGAGTGCTGAAGCAGCGGCGACTCTGACGATTCACCCCGACCTGGTTTATATAGATGCCACCCATGATTATAACGGAGTGTATACGGACATAACATTGTGGTTTCCTTTTGTCAAAGGCCATGGTGTTTTATGCGGAGATGATTATAACTGGGGGTATGAGTCTTCTGTAAAGCGCGCTGTGGATCGGTTTGCCTTTGAAAACAATCTCATTGTGCATGAAGATGGATGGTTTTGGTATTATGAAGAAAAATAAGATGATGTCTCTGTTGAAGGCTTGTGGCTTGTGTCTTGGGCTCGTAGCCCTTTCCTTTCGTTTAGATGCCGTGATCTATTATGAGGGAACACAGACATTTCAAAATTATGGGAAAGTTGACTTAAATGCTTTAGTCCAATTTCTTCCATATAATCCAGTCATTGTTGAAGCAGGCGCCTATAAAGGAAAGCAGACTGTCTATGCCACAAAAGTCTGGCCGTACTACCGCTATCTGATTGCTTTTGAACCTAACCCGATGGCTTTCATAGAACTTCAACAACGTGTTATTGATGAAAAGTTGGAGAGAGTACACTTATATAACTTAGCCCTTAATAATTATAACGGCAAGGCGACGCTATACCTTTCTGAGGCCAATGAGCAAGAAAGTTCTCTGCTTCCTGCTACAGAGGAGATGCAATCTTACTATCAGGGACCCCAGCTTCGAGTCCCTTGTGTGGTATTCGATGATTGGTGTGAGCAAAATCAGATCGAGAGCATCGACATTCTCAGTTTAGAGCTTGAAGGACTCGAACTGAAAGTTCTGGAAGGATCTTCCAGGATTTTAAAAAATACCAAGATCATTATTTTACAAAGTTTCTTTCGACCCTATCGAGTCGATATGTGCAACTACTTTTTTGTAAAAGACTTCCTTACAAGGTCTCAATTTGTTCCTCTTATGCATTGGTATGAACAAGGTGAAAGAGGAGTTGCTGTTTATGTCAGTCAAGAGATGTATGATGCCTACTTTGTCAAATGCTTGGGGTTAGGTTTAGGAGGCTTGATTTATCCATGATAAAAGCTGTGATTTTCATCCTTTCCTTAGCCTTTTTTCAATTTGCAGAAGCAAAAGATTATCCAAGCATTTTGGAAAAATATTTGAAGCCTGCAGAATATAAAATGGGCCTGCATAAAATGCCTAATATTGATTTTATATACATGATCAATTTAGACAAACGTCCAGAAAAGTATGCAAATACCATGAGAGCTCTTGAGCCCTATGGAGTTTACCCCTATCGCTTTTCTGCGGTCAATGGGTGGGAATTGAGTTTTGATGCGATAGACGATCTAGGCACCAATTATCAACCAGGTACGCCCCACGGACCGATTTGCTCTGTCTTCCGCCACGTCAATGGCAAAGAGATCATGAGTTTTGAGGTGATGAAGGAAGAGGGCATTGCCTATTATTGCCACTCTCTATCGCGCGGCGCTATCGGATGCCTCTTGAGTCATATTTCAGTATTACAAGATGCCTATAACTCGGGTTATCAAACGATTTGGGTGATGGAAGATGACATCCGAGTAGTTGAGGATCCTCATATCATCTCAGATTTAATCGACCAATTAGATCGTCTTGCACCAGGCTGGGATGTGTTTTTTACCGATGATGAGACCAAAGGTGCAGATGGGAGCCGCTTCTATTGTGGGGGGATACGTCCTAGGCCAAATTTTCAATACCAAGATCTCGATTATTACTATCAACGCCAGTATGTCAATGCAGATATTGTGAAGCTTGGACTGCGTTTCGGGGCTTATTCAATGATTATAAGGCGATCCGGGGTAGAAAAACTATTGAACTACTTTAAGACTTATCATCTTTTCTTTCCTTACGACATGGAATATTTCTTTCCGCCGGGCATTAAGTTATATGCCTGTACAAGAGATATCGTAACAACTATTGCTGGAGGCATATCAGATAATGGAAGTCCAACGTATGAAAAATAATTGCCTAAAAACGCTTTATTTTTGTTTTTATCTCGTTCTTTTCAACTTCGCGTTGTTAAGAGCAGATCATTATGAAGGGATCAATTTATTCAGTAGCTATAATGCAATCGATTTAAACTGGCTGCCGCAATTCCTCCCTTACAACCCGGTCATCCTTGAAGCAGGGGCTTTTCGTGGTCAAGATACGGTGAGGGCGGCAAAAATTTGGCCCAATGGCCGCATTATCGCCTTCGAGCCCGATCCGAATGGCTTCAAAGAATTAGAGAAGAATGTCGCTGAAGCTCAAGTTACTAATGTCGAACTTCATAGCCTTGCTCTCAGTAGTTATAATGGGTCGGCGTTATTCAATATCTGTCTTGGGCCAAACAATAATGAACCCGCGTACGGATACGCTAGTTCCTTGCTACCTCTTAAAAAGGGGATGGAGATCTTTTGCAAAGGCCCTCAGATAGAGGTTCCTTGCGTAACTTTGGATGCATGGTGCAAAGAGAATCAGATCGACACAATAGACCTTTTACGGCTTGAAGTTGAAGGAGCGGAATATGGTGTGCTTAAGAACTCTCCTAATATATTGAAGAAGGTAAAAATTCTGTATATAAAGACTTACATCCATCCACATCGATTGGGGATGACGAATTATCCCGCATTAAAAGAATTTCTAGAAAAATCTAATTTTGTCTTGCTTTCCCATCGGTATCAACCTGGAATAATAGGACATGCGATTTTTTTGAGCCGTGAATTATTTGACGCTTATTTTAAATTGTCTTTAGGAATGTATTTGGAGTATTAAATGAAAGCTTTGTCGAAAATTAATATATTTCTTTGTTTACTGTTTTTTTCTTCCTGTTTTTGTACTTTGGATGCCGGAATTGAAAAATATTTCAAGAAAGCTGAAAACAAACCAGAGCCCAACGGTATCGGAAATATCGATTTCATTTATGTGATTAATCTCGATCCGAGGCCTGAGAGATATCTGCGTACCATGAAGGCTCTTGAGCCTTTTGGCATACATCCCTATCGCTTTTCTGCCGTCAATGGCTGGAAATTGCCATTCGAAGCCCTCGATGAATTAGGAATCGTCTACGATTCTTGGATGCCAAAGGGCCCTATTTGTTCCGTTTATCGCCATGTTGACAATAAAGAATATATGAGCTTCGAAATCATGAAGGAAGAAGGGGTCGCTTACTATTGCCATTCCCTATCACGCGGTGCAATCGGATGCCTTTTGAGCCATTTGTCTATCCTTCAGGATGCCTATGACTCCGGGTACAAGACTATTTGGATCATGGAAGATGATATCAAAGTGATCAGCAATCCGCGTGAGCTCTCTTTTTTACTTAATGGCTTGAATCGCCAAGCTCCCGATTGGGACATACTATTCACTGATAATGAAATCAAAGGTGGGGATGGAAAACCTGTTCCTTGCACAGTAATTCGTCCAAGACCGCTTGTACATCTCCAGCCGCTTGATTACTACCTTAGAAGAACGCCTCTTAATGCCGATCTCACCAAGATTGGAATGCGTTTTGGTTCGGCATCCATGATTATTAACAGATCCGGAATAAAGAAGCTTTTAGACTTCTTTATAACATATAAAGTCTACTTTCCCTATGACATCGATTATTTTCTTGTGCCCGGAATTAACATTTATGCGTGCAATAAAGATATCGTTACCAATATTCACGGGGGAGACTCTGATAATGGATCACCCACATATCTAGATAAGTAATGATGCGTTTTTTTTTAACGGCGCTCTTTTTTTGTAACTTCGTGCATGCTGATTTGGTTGATCATCTCAAAAAAACAGAGGGAAAATCCGATATTCATCAGATTCGAAATATCGATTTCATCTATATGATCAACCTCGATAAAAGGCCTGAAAAATTTGCGCAAGCATCCGCTGAATTACATCATTACGGCATCTTCCCTTATCGCTTTTCAGCAGTAAATGGCTGGGAATTGTCACTCGAAGCCATCAATGATATAGGCTTAAAGTGTGCTGTGGGCATGGAACAGCTTTTTGCTACTTGCTACCCCACGGAAATGAATGGAGAGCCTCTTCATGAATATATGAGCAAAATTGGCAGAGCTTATTTCACCCAGGGTATGGCTAAAGGGACTCTGGGCTGTGCGCTTAGCCATATTTCTGTTCTAAAAGATGCTTGGGACTCTAACTATGAAACCATATGGGTCATGGAAGATGATATCACAGTGATCAGCGACCCCAGGATTATCCCTGCTTTAATCGACAAGCTCGATGCGTTCATCGGCAAAGAAAATTGGGATGTCCTCTTTACCGACCAAGATTATCGAGTGGCTGAAGGTGAATATCTCATTGCTTCCGGTGCTGCTGAACGCCCCGACATGGACTGCAGCCTTGAGGCCAGGTATGCCCCCCCGTTATACCGTCAGAACAAAAATCAGCCCCGATTTTCAAAGAATCTCCGCTAGATTTGCCACCCATTCCATGATCATCCGTAGATCAGGCATTAAGAAACTATTAGATTGGTCGCTCACTCATCAAATTTTTCTACCCTATGATCTAGAAAATTATCTCCCACCCGATATTAACCGTTACTCATTGACATATGATTTAGTGAGCAATCTTCTTAATGCCAGCACGGATAACGCACATCCTTTTTATGACCAAACAGGAGAAAAATAATGTTAAAGATGTTAATAGCTATATCTTGTTTTTTCTCTTCACTGGCGGCTGATTATGCCTGCAGAGTAGACATTCTTCCTGGATTGGATTTCTATGACTTTCCCATAGATTTAAATTTGGTAAAATCAGCAGGCTATTCCCTTCGGGTCTCTAATCAGTTTTTCAATGGACACGATCAAGGCTACTATGAAGAAGAGATTCGCTATGATCGGGATCTGAAGAAAATTATCGTGTTTAACAATACTGTGGACCCTATGTATCTAGCAATATTTCCAAAGAAGAAACTTGTTCTTTTTTTGCTGGAACCCTTAATTTTGCAAGATGCCTATTTTGAACCATGTTCACGAGTCTATACTTGGAACGATGATGTGGTCGATGGCAAAAAATTTTATAAGCTCTATTATCCCTATTTGAGGCCGATGGTGGATGACATTCCGTCTTTCGAAGAAAAAAAATTGTGCGTGATGGTTTCCGGATCTGATAATGAATATCCCGAACGAAAAAACGAGCTTTATTCAGAGCGAATGAAAATGGTAGAGTTTTTTGAAACAAAGCCGTTAGGGGAGTTTGAGATCTATGGCAGATATTGGATAAAACGATATTATAGAGATTTTCGAGGATCTATCCCAGGCGATTATGCCGGCCCCGAGAAAATTTCTATCATCAAAAATTACCGTTTTTGCATCTGCTTTGAAAATACAAAAGGGCTTAACGGTTATATTACAGAAAAAATCTTTGGATGTTTTACGGCGGCTTGCGTTCCGATCTATTGGGGAGCTGACAATATCGAACGATTTATTCCAAAAGATTGTTTTATCGACTATCGCGATTTTGAAACAAGAGAAGATCTTTATCAATTTATCAAAACAATGCCAAAAGAGGTCTATCAACGATACATTGACAACATCAGCGCATTCCTCAAAAGCCCGGAAGCAAAAGTCTTTTCTCCCGAGTACTTTGGCAAAATTTTATACGAAGCCATTGCTGAATAATTATGAGCATCTCATGGCGTATCTTCTCTTTTTTTCTCGCTTTCTTGCAAGTTTACGCATGCTATGCCGAGGTCATCATTCACCAGGATTTAAATGGAAATGAGGCTATTACAGATAAGACTTTTCCCCCACTATTTGTAAGTTTGGGGTCAAATTGCGATGTCGCCTATTCCCTAGAATTTTCCGGGCTGCGACATGCCGCTTTCCCATTGGATTGGCTGCTAACAATCGATGGGAACAAATTTATAGAATTAATCGAAAATGGTTTTCAGCACTTCTTGGATGAAGAATTTCTTGCTTGGAACAATCACGTTTTGGTGAATAGCTATTACCATATCGAGTTTCGTCATGATTTTGAGCCTTTGCCGGAATTGCGAGAAAAATATCAAAGGAGAATCGATCGATTCTATAAACTTAATGAATATCAGGGCAAAGTTTTTTTCATACGAATCCCCTATATAGAAGCGACTAACCCTACACTCTATTGGCCTAATGAAGAGGCCCTGCAAATTTCCACCGATTGGGCCAATAGATTAAATTCGGTTTTAAAGAAATGTTTTCCTAACTTAGATTTTATCTTGGTAATAACCAATATATTTGATGAAAATGACGAGAGCGATCTCATCTTAACTGATAACATCTTAAGAATAAATTTAGCGAAATATCCCCGTACAGATCATGAGAGTTTATTGAGTAAAAAATTATTGAAATATGTCAATGATCCAAAACTCGCGTTAGAAAATAAACATTAACCTTCATGATGAGATCATCGCTTTTAGCACTTCTTGTAGTCCGACTAGCGGTTGTAATCGCTCCTTTACAAGCCACCATCGATTTTAACTTCGAAGGCGAGATCGCAAATGAGCAAAAACCCTTGTTTGTTAGCTTGGGATCTTGGTGTGAAATTGCCCTTTCCTTAAGAGATTGTCAGCTGAGACAGTCAGCTTTTCCATTTGATTGGTTAGTCACAGGAGACCATGAAGGCTTTCTTAATCTATTTTATACCGATTTTCAATATTTTACAGCAGAAGACCACATTATTCAGATTCCAGATCTGACACAAAATCCCAATAGCCTCAAAAATACTTTCTATAACATCATTTTTTACCATGAGGGCGCAGGATTAGATGCCTATGAAGAGATTGATAAACTTCAAAAGCAACTAGAACTTTTTAAAATAAAATACACGAGGAGGATTGCCAGATTCAGACAGCTGCGCGACTATCCCGGAAAAGTTTTTTTTATTCGCAGCCTCTGGAGTGAAGATGGAAGCCATTTTATAAAAAACCAAGAGCAGGCTAAAGAGATAAAAGACGCACTCGATCGCTATTTTCCATCCCTAGATTTTACTCTCGTGCTAATCAAATACACCGACGTAAATGCACCCGATATTGTTGGTCTTGAGGGAGTGGTTGAGTACAAAATAGAACGAAATCAACATCAACAAGTATATGACGATCTGCTTTTGCTAGAGTTTGCCAAAGTTGGAAATGACCTACATACAGTGGACGGGTTTTAATGATGATATTCCGGAGGCTATTGCAAAAGTATTTGAACTCTTAGTCTGGTCGGCCATTTCTGCTTAAATTCACTATCTATAACAAAGCGGTACGGCAAACCACATACTTGTGCAAAGATATTTTGCCGTACCGCTTTTTTATGGAACTTCGTAGATACGAAATGTATCGATTTCTAGATTAAACCACTAAGCTGTAAAAAATAATCTATTGTCACTTTTGTAATTTGCCATCGGTAGCTGGACTTTGCACATCTGGAAGCTAGCTTCCAGATGTGCAAAGTCCAGCAGTAGGGGTTGCTGTCTGTGAAAAAATTGAGTGGAAAAATTTTTTTCGAGAGAAACATAAAGGCCGGGGATTTCCTCGCTTTTGCATGTTGAAGACATCAATAATGGTGTGCTCTTTTTTTACCGACGAGCAAAAATGATTTGATATATCATTTATATGACCAAACAGAAAAAAATAATGTTAAAGATGATAATAGCTACTTCTAAAGAAATTCAACCGAATCATCCTGAATAAAAGTTTTGTCTTTTAATATTAATCTTCAAAAGTTACTTTACCGTCTAGAAAACAGGTACCACCATGCCCTTACCCAGAGTGAAAAAATTGTAGTTAAATGAACAATTTTTCAAATTTTATTATTTTTTTTCTTCTATCGATAGCATTTTCTGCGACTATATTAGGTTCCCTTGGAGTTCAACAGAACCCGAGGGTTCGACTGGAGCAAATGTCAACATGGGTCCTACAAGCGCGGCTCCTAGGGAATCAACAGGAGCAACTGGCGGACAAAGAAGATCAACAAGTTCGACAAGAACAAAAGGATCAATCGAACCCACCAGCGATGCCCGTTGTGGGTTCAATCGATCCCGATCCCATAGATTCCGTACAGCTAGTAGGTTCTGTCGAACCTGTTGAATCTGTTGGATTAGTCCCCCCTGTGGAACCCGTTGGTGGAATTCAACAGAACCCGAGGGTTCGACTCGAGCAAATGTCAGCATGGGTCCTACAAGCGCGGGTCCTAGAAAATCAACAGGACCCACTGGCGGACCAAGAAGACCAACAAGATCGACAAGATCAACAGGAATCGAATTTGCCAGTGATGCCTGTTAGTGGTTCAATTGATCCCGTAGGTTCCGCACAGCTAATAGCTCCTTTCGAAGCTCTCGAACCCGTTGGATCAGTAGCCCCTGTGGAACCTGTTAGTGGAGTTCAACAGAACCCAAGGGTTCGACTGAAGCGGGTCCTAGAAGCGCGGATCTTAAGGACTCAACAGGGCAAACTGGCCTACCAAAAAGATCAACAAGATCAACAGGAATTGAACTTACCGATGATGCTTGCTATTTGTTCAAACGACCCCGCAGGTTCCGTACAGCTAGTAGCTCCTGTCGAACCTCTAATAGCTCCTCTCGAACCCGTTGAATCAGTAACCCCTGTGGAACCTGTTAGTGGAGTTCAACAGAACCCAAGGGTTCGACTGAAGCGGGTCCTTGAAGCGCGGATCTTAAGGACTCAACAGGGCAAACTGGCCTACCAAAAAGATCGACAAGATCAACGGGAATTGAACTTACCGATGATGCTTGCTATTTGTTCAAACGACCCCGCAGGTTCCGTACAGCTAGTAGCTCCTGTCGAAGCTCTCGAACCCGTTGAATCAGTAACCCCTGTGGAACTTGTTAGTGGAGTTCAACAGAACCCGAGGATTCAACTCGAACAAATGTCAACATGGGTCCTAAAAGCGCGGATCCTAGAAACTCAACAGGGCCAACTGACGGACCAACAAGAACAACAAGTTGGGCAGGAACAACAGGATCAATTGAACCTAGCGGTGATGCCCATTATGGGTTCAATCGAGCCCGTAGATTCCGTACAGCGAATAGGTCCGGTCGAACCTGTCGAATCTGTTGGATTAGTAGCCCCTGTAGAACTCGTTAGTAGAGTTCACCAGAACCCCAGGGTTCGACTGGAGCAAATGTTACTAAAAGCGCGGGTCCTAAGGACTCACCAGAACCAACTGGCGGACCAAAAGAATCAACAAGTTCGACAAGAACAAAAGGATCAATCGAACCCACCGGCGATGCCCGTTGTGGGTTCAATCGATCTAGTGGATTCCGTAAAGCTAGTAGGTCCGGTCGAACCTGTTGAATCTGTTGGATCAGTTGTTCCTATGAGACCCGTTAGTAGAGTTCAACAGAACCCGAGGGTTCGACTGGAGCAAATGTCAACATGGGTACTAGAAGCGCGGCTTCTAGGGACTCAACAGGAGCAACTGGCGGACCAAAAAGGTCAACAAATTCGACAAGAACAAGTAGGTCCGGTCGAACCTGTCAAATCTGTTGGATCAGTTGTTCCTATGAGACCCATTAGTAGAGTTCAACAGAACCCGAGGATTCGACTGGAGCAAATGTCAACATGGGTACTAGAAGCGCGGCTTCTAGGGACTCAACAGGAGCAACTGGCGGACCAAAAGGATCAACAAGTTCGACAAGAACAACAGGATCAATCGAATCTACCAGTGATGCCCGTTATTGAGGATTCAATCGATCCCGGAGGTTCCGTACAGCAAGTAGTAGGCCCTGTCGAACCCCTCGAACCTGTTGGATCAGTAGTCTCTGTGAGACCCGTTAGTGCAGATGAGCTTGTTGAGTTTGTGGTTCCAAGCAATGCTCAATATTTTTTATCACTACGGCGAAATCAAGGGCAGTCAATAGGAAATGACACCAGCTATACGACGATAGAAGCCCTTTCTTTTCCTTTTCATTATCAAAATTGGTGGCCATTTTTGGACTTGCGAGCCCATCGTTTTGATAAGGGTGATAAATATGCGGGCAATTTAGGAGTTGGCTGTAGATTTGCTCCGCAATTCACAGACCAAGTCTTTGGAATAAATGCCTATTATGATTATAGAAATGCCCATCATGTCAAATTCAATCAACTTGGTGTGGGATTTGAAATGCTTGGAAAGTGTTGGAACTTGCGAATCAATGGATATTTGCCTATAGGAAAGAAGAAAGTGCTTGTTTCCTCTTGTTTTTTTGATGATTTTATCGGAGACTTTTTCATAAGTCGGAGAAATTATCTCAACAGTCTTAGAGGAGTTGATTTTGAACTAGAGTCCCATTTAATGAGAATGTGTTGTATAGATTTTTATCTTGCGATGGGGGCTTATTATTATAAAGAGGATAGGTGCCGTAGAGACATTTACGGAACGGAATACAGATTAACGTCACGGTATTGTGATAATCTTTCTTTTAGCATCAGTGTCACCCATGATTCAACTTTCAAAACAAGAATCCAGGGTGAAATATCTTTAACATATCCTTTTAACTTCTGCTGCGATCAGACGTTCTTTTTACCTGTTCGAAGACGCGAAATAATTGTGTTAGATAGGAGGAGCCGCTGGAAATCGAATTTTGGCACTTCCTCTTGCCAGAGTTGCAATTAACTCAAGGAAGAGGTTCCAGCAATGAACGGACGGTATCTAGATCTACCGTACACAAATAAGCCTCTCTATCTTCTATGCCAATAGACATGATGAGTTTCGTTGCCGAATGATCTTTGGTCATTCCACAACAATATTCAACGCCATGATGTAAAAAGGTGAATGGTTTGGAAATCTGTTTCAAATTAAAATTTTCATCAAGGTAGATGAAACGATGCATATAATTGCGCTGCTCATTGTAAACGGTTTCATGAACAAGTAATAAATAACCATTGTCGAATTTTATAGGAGGTGCAGAACCTGAAAAGCGGGAAAAGTCATGTTTTGGTTCTTCATAATGGGCCATGATCTCGCGATTCATGAAAGAATCCATTTCTATGTTTGGCTTATAAATGATAAAGGGATCGAAGGAGTAGATCAGATGGAGTGCGTTATCTTTAATAAATGGCAACCAATTTTTTTCACATCTATAAGGATCGGGTCCGAATAAAGGAAATAATCCCTCTACATTAATGATGGGGCCAGCTCTCTCGTCTGCCAATCTGCATAAAGATACTTGAGGCTGCCCGGTAGGATTTGTGTCAAGGGTAGTGCAGGTAAACCAAGTAGAATTTTTAAACGCAAAGAGGCGGCAATCTTCAAGCCCTTCCACATTGAGAAATCGTTTTCTTTCGCGCGGCAGCTCTTCAATAATTTCTTTTTGTGAAAGAACATTAAAATCTCGATCGTATTGGATAAGGAAGTTCCTTGTTTTAACCGTATTTGTCGTATCAAACAAATCGAGTGATTTGAAATGTTTAGCACCTATTTGCATGTAGTTTACAGTTCGACAAATGACGTCATACCCTTTTTTTGTTTTGCGAATGGAGGGATTCATCGGGTTGAAATGAGCAGCAAAGCCCTCGCGAATAAGCGGTAGATCGATTTCTATAGGTTGATATTTAGCATTTTTTAAGTTTTGTACATAGAAGAGCATATTTTTATATGACTGCTCTTTGATGTAATAGGGGATATTTTTTTTCAACACCAAGCGATTGGTAGCTGCAAAGCCTTCTTCTTTGTATGGAGTGTAATAAGCAGCAATGGAAAGATCTTGATCGAATAGGTAGTCATAAACGGGATTAGATATAAATAAAATCTGTTCATGAGGATAGGGAATGCGGGAACCCTGTTTGGCAAACAAGAAAGCGAGATTATATTGTTCCTTTACGCGATAGTGCGTGGAAATTTGTTGCAGGGGTTCTGCTCGATCTGGATTAAATTGATAAGCATCAAGATAGGAAAGAAGAGCTTGATCCCATTGATCTTTTTCTTCATAACACTGTCCCATCATAAATTTTGAATACCAAACTTCTTCATTCCATCCACCCTTCTCGATGCGTGCCTTATACCATTTAATAGAATCATCGTAATTTTTAAGACCTTTATTGGCCTGTGCCAAATAAAACATATAACGCACATTTTCAGGCTCTTCTTGGAGACCCTGCGTTAACAGCTTGACGTCGCGTTCAAACTTATCTGCCTTGCAACCGCCGTCATCCCGATCATCGATGCTTAAGGTTTGTAGCTTCGACTCATGAAAGGGAACCTTGCACGACCAATATTCATGCGTTACTCCTACACAATGCCAAGGCAACGAAGCGCGAATGAGACGGGTATTGTAATAAGAATAATCATGATTATTCTGAGAAACTAGATAGGAGTCTTCCTGCAAAGTGTCTTTGTTGAAAGCAGGATCTTTTGTGAGCATCATGTCGGCATCGAGAAGGAGCAAGTAGGTGTTCTCTAAGGGAAAGCCAAGTTCATCGAGTGTTTTTTGGGCTGCTTGAACAGAACGGGTTCTATTATGGCCAAAATTCTTCCATTTATGCCGGTGGACTTTTCCTGGGATACCTGTCTTTTGCAGGTATTGTTCGATGGTTTGCACTGTATGATCATCAGACCCCGTATCGCAAATCGAAATGAAATCCACACAATCTTTTGCGCTGTCTAAACAGCGCTCGATAATTTTTTCTTCATTTTTGACAATCATTGTCAGACAGATTTTGGCTCTTTCTCCCATCAAGGAATTGGGAAACAAAAGAATGCTTAGCACCGCTAATGCCAAAAACAAAGCTGCTTTTTTTTGTAAGTTCATGTCTCTTATCCTGTAATCAAAGAGGAGAATACAAAATTCGAAAGAAGAATTTCAAGAAAAAATTTAAAACTCTGTGATTTTGTAAGGTTCCTATCCAAATAAAAAAATTGACAAATTTAGTCAAAAAAAGTTTACTCTTCGCTATAATCGGACACCTCTAAAGGACAAGCGGTTTTTATGAAAAAGATATGTGTATTGTGCTTCATGATTTTGTTCTCTTATCAATGTTCATTATCAGGAATTGGGCTATCTCGGGCATCCCTTGGTGAAAAAAAGATCGTAACTTCCACAAAAAGAATCTATATCCCAAGCTATCCTGGTGCCTATAATCCCTCTATTGTCAAATTCGAGGATAATTATTTATTGACCTTTAGATATCTTCCAAGTCGCTCTTTTCAACCATGGCTTTCTCATATCGGCATCATCTTATTAGATGAATCGTTTGAACCAATTTCCGATGCTGAATTGCTCAATACGCGTACTAGGTTTAAAGGCATCCCATCTCAATCGGAAGATGCAAGGATCTTTTCATGCAATGGAAAGTTTTATGTCATCTTCAATGACAATCCGGATTTGATGTTTCCCTCCATTTATGATAGACGCGACATGTATATTGCCGAACTCTTATTCGTTGATGACCAATTTCTTCTTTCGGATCCAGTCAAATTGGTCCACGGAGAAAAATATCCTCATGTCTTATGGCAAAAAAATTGGAGTCCTTTTGAATGGAATGGAATGCTTTTGCTGTCCTATATGATAAACCCTCATGAGATCATTTGTCCCGATTTGGAAAATGGGTATTGTCAGCGTTGCTACGAGACTCAGAAATCAATTGACTGGGGTTTTGGTTCTCTTCGGGGCGGAACTCCTGCCCAGTTGATCGATGGTGAATACTTGGCTTTTTTTCATTCGGGAATTGTGACAAGTTCTCCTTCTTCGGACAATAGGGAATTGTGGCATTATTACATGGGAGCCTACACTTTTTCAGCAACTCCACCTTTCGAAATGACTAAAATTAGCTCTTCCCCCATAGATAGTCCAGGGTTTTATACTTTCTCAAGCTATGAAAAAAGAGTGATCTATCCCGGCGGATTTGTGGCTAAAGGCTCCAAACTCTACGTCGCCTATGGAAAAGACGATAGCGAGATCTGGATAGCGACAATAGATCTTAACGAACTCAAAAAATCGATGGTTTCCGCAAAATAAAAAATAGTAAATTCCATTTTGTAAAAAGTATTAAACACAACACAGAGGAAGTAGATTCATGGATTTCTATGATCATCAAATTCATCAGCCAGAATCTCATTATGAAAATGTTGTGTTGAAAAAGGACACGCACGACTTAATTCAATTTGTGAAGCAAAATGCGTTTGGTTATATGGATCAGTTAGAGGGATGGTGCTCAAAAAACAAAGCGTCAGTATTGATCGATCTTATTTTTATGCTGAAACCTCAAACCATTGTCGAAATAGGTGTGTGGGGAGGCAAATCGCTCATTCCCATGGCCTATGCCCTTAAAGCCAATCAAAGGGGCAAAGCTTTTGGCATCGATCCCTGGGATAGCGCTGAGTCCGCTGAGGGCATGGATAGCGTCAATTATGATTGGTGGAGCAGCATCGATCATGAAAGGATTTTGCGAGGCCTCCAAATAAAGATCATAGAATTTGCTCTAGAAGAGCAGATTATACTCCTCAAGACAACTTCAGAACGCGCTCCTTTTATACCCGATATCGACATGCTGCATATCGATGGCAATCATTCAGAAAAAGCTTCTTGGATAGACGTCAACAAATGGGTTCCTTTAGTCAGAAAAGGCGGGTTGATCATTTTTGATGACATTACCTGGGGAACTAATACCAAAGCAGTGAGATGGCTGGATGATAATTGCATCAAATTAGCCGAGTTCCGCGAAAACAACGATTGGGGCATTTGGATAAAACCATAAACAAACTGCAAAAACTCATGACTCATGCATTTAATGATTAATAAGGCATTAATTTTCACCTTAGCAATTCTGAGTTTTACGCTAAGCTCATTTTCAGAGCAAATAGCATTCTATCCCGATGGAATCGACCTTTCTAAACACAAGCACGATGACTGTAACCCCCCAAAGCAAGGGCCTCCAGGGCCACCGGGACCTGAAGGTCCCCCCGGACCTCAAGGTATTCCAGGCACTCCAGGTACTCCAGGCGCCACGGGACCCACAGGTCCCTGTTGTCCAGGCTTTACAGGTCCCACAGGTGCACTAGGTCCAATAGGACCTACAGGACCAACGACAGGCAGCATGGGGCCGACAGGTGCTACAGGCCCAACAGGACCCACAGGCTCTCCAGGAACCGTTGGTCCGGCAGGGGCAACAGGACCGACGGGAACGACTGGTCTAACAGGCGCTATTGGTCCAACTGGTGATATAGGTCCGACGGGGGCAACGGGACCCACAGGGGCTACAGGACCAACAGGACGCACAGGCGCTCAGGGGCCAACTGGAGCGACTGGTTCGACAGGACCGACTGGAGCAACAGGACCGACTGGAGCAACAGGACCCACTGGAGCAACAGGACCCACTGGAGCAACAGGACCCACTGGTCCAACTGGAGCAACTGGAGCCACAGGTCCGAAAGGTAGCACGGGTCCGACAGGTAGCACTGGGCCAACTGGAGCCACTGGCCCAACAGGTTCAACAGGACCCACTGGTCCAACTGGTTCAACAGGGCCAACTGGTGATACGGGTCCGACAGGCGCTACCGGCCCGACAGGTGCAACAGGTTCAACAGGAGCAACTGGTGCCACAGGTCCGACAGGTAGCACCGGGCCAACTGGAGCCACTGGCCCAACAGGTTCAACAGGTCCGACGGGCCCAACAGGGGCAACGGGTAGCACTGGTCCAACTGGCTCTACCGGACCCACAGGTCCAACAGGAGCAACGGGACCCACTGGCGATACAGGTCCAACCGGTGCGACGGGTTCGACAGGCCCAACAGGCCCGACTGGAGCAACAGGACCCACTGGTCCAACTGGAGCCACTGGCCCAACAGGTTCAACAGGTCCGACGGGCCCAACAGGAGCAACGGGTAGCACTGGTCCAACTGGCTCTACCGGACCCACAGGTCCAACAGGAGCAACGGGACCCACTGGCGATACAGGTCCAACCGGTCCGACGGGTTCGACAGGCCCAACAGGTCCGACTGGAGCAACAGGACCCACTGGTCCAACTGGAGCAACTGGAGCCACAGGTCCGACAGGTAGCACTGGGCCAACTGGAGCCACTGGCCCAACAGGTTCAACAGGTCCGACGGGCCCAACAGGAGCAACGGGTAGCACTGGTCCAACTGGCTCTACCGGACCCACAGGTCCAACAGGAGCAACGGGACCCACTGGCGATACAGGTCCAACCGGTCCGACGGGTTCGACAGGCCCAACAGGTCCGACTGGAGCAACAGGACCCACTGGTCCAACTGGAGCAACTGGAGCCACAGGTCCGACAGGTAGCACTGGGCCAACTGGAGCCACTGGCCCAACAGGTCCGACGGGTTCGACAGGCCCAACAGGCCAGACTGGAGCAACAGGACCCACAGGACCCACAGGTCCAACAGGAGCAACAGGTGCAACAGGGCCAACAGGAGCAACGGGTCCGACGGGTGCAACGGGACCCACAGGAGCTACAGGTCCGACAGGACCCACTGGCGCTACAGGTCCAACCGGTCCGACGGGTTCGACAGGCCCAACTGGAGCAACAGGACCCACTGGTCCAACTGGAGCAACTGGAGCCACAGGTCCGACAGGTAGCACCGGGCCAACTGGAGCCACTGGCCCAACAGGAGCAACGGGTAGCACTGGTCCAACTGGACCTACAGGAGCAACTGGGCCAACTGGACCCACGGGTCCAACTGGCCGAACCGGTCCAACAGGTCCAACAGGCGCTACCGGACCCACTGGCCCGACAGGGGGAACCGGTCCAACAGGTCCAACAGGTCCAACAGGTCCAACCGGTCCAACCGGTCCAACAGGTCCAACCGGTCCAACAGGTCCAACCGGTCCAACCGGTCCAACCGGTCCAACCGGTCCAACCGGTCCAACTGGTCCAACAGGCCCAACGGGTCCAACTGGCCCAACAGGTCCGATAGGTCCAACGGGTCCGGCTAGTTCTTCAGGATCTTTTTCAACCGATTTTGCAAGTATTGCTCTTTCTGCACCTGGTGGAGCTGGTGGAACAAGTGTTCCTGCTGGGACAAATATTCAATTTCCTGTAGCAGGCAATCCGAATCCAAGCGCGCCTGGAACTCATATTTCGATGTCAGCAGCTGGCACACTACAAATTGCCGATACAGGGTGGTATCAAGTGACTTGGGGGTTTATGGCTCAATCGGGCAACAGCGCATTTGGTCTCCTTGTAAACGGTGTTCAAGCTCCGCTTGGCCCTAACACCTCACGAATAGATTTTAACGGGGTTAATAGGTGGATGCAGAGTGAAACAGCACTTGTTCATATCACAACAAATCCTTCTACTATCGTCATTCAGAACACGGGAGGTGCCCCGGCAATTTTAAACAACGGTAGCCAATCACTTGCTGGGGGACCGATAGCCTATATAACAATTATTAAAATAAGTAATTAGGGCTAAAACTAAAAAAGAGAATTTACAAGTTTATTAAAAATATTTTTTTAGAGGTGAGATGTTAAAGAAAGTTTTTGTTATTTTATTCTTAGTTTTTATTTGCAGCCATCTATCAATTAGCTTTATTGAAGCAGATGAATTAAAGATTTCTTCTGATAATAACAATAACAAAAAATATAAATACAATCTCTCGATCTGTGCAATTTTTAAAAATGAAGCTCACTATTTAAAAGAATGGATTGAATATCATCGCATCTTTGGAGTCGATCATTTTTATTTATACAATATTGGAAGCAGAGATTTCTATCAGGCCGTCTTAATGCCTTATATTGAAAAAGGCATCGTTACGTTAATTAATTGGCCCGAAGCGATAAGTTATCAGGGTGATAACTATGCTTATAAATGGGCGTTGAGCACACAGATTCCTGCTTATGAAAATGCTGTGAATTTTGTAGCAAGAGACCAAACGAAATGGCTCGTGGTTGTCGATATTGATGAATACCTCGTCTGTCCTAAGGAAAATATCGTGGATCTTTTAAAGCAATACGACGACTACCCTGGCATTTCGCTTTCTTCAGATTTTTTTGATGCAGCAATCTATGATAAAATCCCCCAAAGAAAATTACTCATTCAATCGTTAAATCTAGCGAGCCCTCCTAAACAAATTATAGATGAAGCGGTTGCAAAGATGATTTTTAAGCCTAATCTATGCCAGGGCTTTATTTGGCCCCCTTATCAGTGTCGTTTTAAATACCCTCAATCGAGTATTGCAGTGAATCGCCAGGAATTGCGGATCAATCATTACATCAATAGAAATATGGAATATTCCTCCTTTATGAAAAAAGCCGGGTATAAGCTTAACGTCGACAATCGCATCCTGTCGGAAAAAGAGATAACTGTATTATTGAAAGCGGGATATATGATCGAAGACCAAGATAGACCAATTTATCAACATATCCCTGAGCTTTTGAAAAGGATGGGACAGAAATAGCCTAAATATGGTAGCTTTCATTAAATAAAAGACTATATATCTACAAGCGCTCTTCAGGGTATTCTGGATGCCAAATTCAAAATTTTCAAGATCGGTTAAGGAATGTTCAATAGAGAAAAATTAAAATTTTTTGTTTATTGTTTCTGTCTTCTCTTTGTAGCGCATTGCACAGTACTATCAATTGCTCAGCACCTGTTACTATCAAAAGGCTGCTAAATATAAAAGGAATTAAACTCAAAAAAATATCAACCTGACAGTTTAATTCGCTCAAAAATTAAGTCAATTTTGCGAATTTTTGAGAGCAGAAAAATAAATCGGGTTGTAAATGATGGTGAATATGAAAAAGATTTTGTTTTTATTTTTGGCACTATTTTCCTTTTCAGGAATGGTGTATAGCGATATCACTTGGTCGACTCCTGTCGCCATTTCGACGGCGCTTACTACTGCATCTGATCCACATGTTGTGATCGATGTTAACGGCAATGCCACGGCTGCTTGGGTGGAGAACAATGCAATTAAAGCAAGTTCGCTGCCATTTGGAGGCAGCTGGAGCACACCGGTCACGTTATCTAACGTGTCTAATACGTCCTCTACACCAAGGCTTGGCGTTGATTCTAGTGGAAATGTCACAGCGCTGTGGATCGAAAATACGCAGATCGAATCGGCGACGCTCCCCTTTGGCGGAAGCTGGGGTGCTGAGACTTCTCCCATCTCCGGCACGGGAGCCTCCAATCCCTCATTTGCTGTCGATGCCAGCGGAAATGCCGTGGCTGTTTGGGTTCGAAGCGGATTTATAGAGTCTTCAACGAGAATCTCAGGGACTTGGAGCCTTGTTTCCGTGCTTTCTGCAACAAACTCTAGTAATCCTCATGTGGCGATCAGCAGCTTTGGAACAGCCATGGCCGTATGGCATAGTGTAGTTTCAGGTAATGATCTCATAGTGACAGACATTCTGACAATCAGCAGTAATACTTGGGCCGCCACTAAAAACGTCTTTTCCGGCACCGCAACTTTTAACCACAATTACCCAAAAGTTGCCATTGATGCCAACGGAAATGCCGCTGTCGCTTGGTTTAGATACAACTTTTTCGGTGGTAATAATTATCAAAACGTTCAAGTTATCACTTCTGCCTTGTCTCAAGGCGCTTCTGCTTGGGGTATTCCAAACTTTCTTTCAAATCAAGGGATCCGCAATCCTGCTGATTTAACAATCAAGCTGAAGTTTGACACAAGCGGGGATGCATTAATTTTTTGGACGAATTCTTATGATGGCGAATTATTTACCATCGAATCTTCCGTAAAATTAGTTGGAGGGGTTTGGCAACTTTCTTCAATGGTTGATAGCCCAAGTTTATATTCCTTTGGGATCGATTCAGCCATTGCAGCGGCAAATGCCTTGCTGGTAGAGATGACATGGGATGGGGTTTCCAATATCAACATTCGATCTATACAAACGGATTCAACAAATCCTGGCTCGCAATTTTTTACGATCCCTAACCAGATCTCAACAGGAAGTGATAACGCATATCCTTCATGTGGTTTTTCCGTAAATGGAAGCGCGTTGAATGCTGTGGTTGTATGGCTTAATTTCAACGGTTCAAATGTTGTCATCAATGCTTCATCGGGCACAGATTCTGTGATTGGGCCTCCTTCAAGTGTATCTGCAACGCAGAGCAACATAAATTATGGAGTATATGATGACTTCATCAATACGATCACTTGGAGTGCGAGCACAGATCCCAATGTGATTCAATATAATGTTTATCGCAATGGCGTCATCGTCGCTGAACTACCTGCTAGCACTTTGCAATTCGTGGATCACAATCAAGTACAGAGTGGACATGTCACATATGGGGTAGCGGGGTTCACAGGGAACGACCGGCAAAGCGCGATTATCACATTTACTCTGTTTTAGCGAAAAATAACGCACTTGCATTGGTTCAAGAAGTTTAAAGCTTCTTGAATAACTCAGGATGCCCAGAATTTGACTGGGCATCCTTTAAGCATTAAAAATTATTTAACAAGGCTTTAAATATGAAAAAAATATTGTGCCTCTTTTTTGCAATCCTTACGTTTTCTCATCTACATAGTAACAATCTTAGCTGGTCTTCCCCTCCTACAATTCTTTCAGGAGTAACTCTTAATGGTTCCGATCCGCAAGTAGCCATCGATTCAAATGGCGATGCCGTCGCAGCGTGGATTGAAAATAGTTTAGTGAAATCAAGCAGCAAAATAGTCAATGGCAATTGGACTGCTGAGGTAACCGTATCCGCAACGAACGCTTCTTCTCCACGCCTAGTCTCGGACCTCAATGGAAATGCCACTGTGATTTGGGTTGAAAGCGGAGTAATTAAAGCGGCAACAAAGCCCTTTAATGGCAATTGGAGCAGCTCAACGGCATTATCAACTTCCGGCGCTTCGTCTCCATCACTATGTGTGGATGCTGCTGGCGATGTTGTCGCAGCTTGGGTGAGAAGCGGCAATCTTGAGACATCGACAAAGCTTTTTGGACTGAGTTGGCAATCGCATGTGACCATTACTAGTACTGCAGCAGCCACTCCGAGCGTTGCAATCGGAGGATCCGGCAGCAATGCAAGGGCTGCCGTCGTATGGCAGGGGACAGTCAGTGGGACAAATGTGGTGTTTTCATCAACGAAGTTGATTTCCGGTGCTTGGAGCACTGCGCAAGTGATTTCCGATACGACGCATAATTCCGCTCAACCCTTTGTTGCAGTCGATGCCAATGCCAACGCACTTGCGATTTGGTATGCTTACGATATCACAGGCGTCAGCAATACAAATGTCGTTGTTCAATCAGCTGAGCGTTCTTCCTTAACTGGTCTCTGGGGTGAAGTTTTCAGCCTATCGGCTCCCGGCATACGCAATCCGGCAACACTCGTTGCACGCATTGCTCTTGATAGCATTGGGAATGCCATCGCGCTTTGGACCATCTCATTTGATGATCAGACGTTTAACGTCGAATCGGCCATTAAACCCGTGAATGGACAATGGAGCGCTCCTTTAGATCTTGTAAATTCCAATTTATATGCTTATATAGTTGACGTGTCGGCAACTTCCTTTGGAGATGTGTTAAGCCTTTATATGTTCTATAATGGCAACTCCTTGCTGATCCAATCAGTTGAATCGGATATCAATGGCTTTTTGAATAATTTTTGGTCTGTGCCAATCACTATTTCACTTGGCACCGATAATGCCTTTCCTAAAATTGCGGCGACTCTCACAGGAAACGTGATTCATGCTGCTGCTGTTTGGGCAAATTTTAATGGGTCTCATAACTTGATTTTAGCCGCGTCGGGATCAAAGACTTTGGTTCTTCCTCCGACGAATCTAAGTGTCACACAGAACGTGCATAACTTTGGTGTATTCACCGAATACTATAATACATTAAGCTGGCATGCAAGCATTGACCCCAATGCCGTTGGCTATCTCATTTTCCGAAATGGGTTATTCTTGGCACAAGTGGGAGCTAATGTTTTGCAATTCATCGATGATAATAGAACCCAAAACGGTGCTGTAACATACAGTGTGACTACAATTGATAATCAGCAAACACAAAGTGCAGCCGTAAGCATTAGCTTTCCCTAAATGAGTACACCATTCTATAGGTGAAATTTTTTTCTCTTATTTACAGTGCGCAAGAGCGATCTTGCGCACTTTTTTTTGATATGAAAGAGGATATAAGTAAATCTAGATTGGAGCGCAATCGTTGCAATAGTCTTGCAAAAGTTCATTTTTCCTTGCCCTTGCCCGTGCCCATGCACGCATCCTATTACCCATAAATCCAAAGAGGCGAAACCATTGCCGCGACAGCGGCTACAGAGGTTAGCCGGGGGTGACGTAAGGAACCCCCGGAAAGCCATATATAAAAAATGAAAGCCACGACAGTGGCGACAGATGTTCTCCTTGGAAAAAAAACAGTGACGCCACTGTCGTGGCTACAGATGTTAATGATCGATACCGGGGGTTCCTTACGTCACCCCCGGCTAACCTCTGTAGCCGCTGTCGCGGCAATGATGTTGCCTCTGTTAGACTTATGGGTAATAGGATGCGTGCCCATGCCCGTGCCCGATTAACGGATTAACGTTGTTTCTGGGCCATCTTAATCAGCATCGATACTATACCAATCAGTAGTTCTCGCCCCTTCATGTATCGGTTCTCCAAATCTTTTTCGCTTGTTTCGATATTTGTCGCTCAAAATTTTAAATCGTTTTAAACAACCTATGATTTTTCTTCAGTGCTATTTGAAAGGTCTTTTAGTTTTTTGCCTTCGCTTAAATTAGCTTCAGGGGGATGTTCCTTTAAATAAGCCTCGATTTGTTGTATTCTAAGCTCCGGGTTGGGATGGGTTTGGAAGATTTCAGGTGTTTGCCCCCTGCTGCCGGATGCTTTTAAAATCTCCATGACTTGGATCATAGCCTTGGGGTCATATCCAGCCTCAGACATCAACTTCAAGCCCCATGTGTCAGCTTCCGATTCGTCATGGCGGCTATAGCGCAGTTGAAACATTTGATTGACTAAAGAAGCAACTAAGGTAGGGCCATAAGTCTGATGATTGGGATCACTGGCTGCTGCCCCGACAGCGACGATGAGAACTTGTCCCAATTGGCTTTTAGCCATCTGCTGAGCGCTATGGCGTTCGATCACATGGCCCATTTCATGGCTTAGCACGCCAGCGAGCTGAGCTTCGGTTTGAAGCTTGTCATAGAGCCCTTGAGTAATAAAAATCTGCCCTCCGGGCAATGCAAACGCGTTGATAGTTTTGGTGTCTGCGATCAAGTGAAATTTGAATTTCCAGGGGCTTTTCTTGGCTATGGTATGGTCCACAAGGTAAGTTCCAATTTTTTGCACTTCTTGAGCATGCGGATCACTAGCAGAGACTTCGCCGCCCATTTCGCGAGCCATGACAGGAGCGGATTCTAATCCCAAGCTAATTTCTTGAGAGGGTGTCAGCGTGAGATGTTGTTTTTGCCCTGTAACAGGATTTTCTTCGGTCTGGTTGATATAAATCATCCATCCGATGAAAGCGATGATGAGACCTACGATGAATCGTCCTTTGAAGCTACTTTGTTGCATCATGTTCTCCTATTGTTTGGTTGAAACACTCGCGAGGTCTTCATTCTACATAATACGTTGATAGATTATTTTAATAAAAAATTCAAACAAAGATCTACAAACAAATAAAATCAGGGACTTTAGAATTTCGGCCGCTCTTTTAACTGTGAGTAGAACTCTGCCATTCTTTGCTGTGAATGCGATATAAAACGTGCCTTCGCAGATTATTTTCTGGAGCAATTCTTGGATGATCGAAGTCATCTTGCGATGATCGATGCATGCCGATCTTTTCCATCACATTTCTTGAACGCATGTTTGCTGTGGCCGTAAAAGAAACGATCTCTTCTAAATCGAGTGTTTCAAAGCCATATTTTAAAGAGGCTAACGCACCTTCGGTGGCATAGCCTTGACCCCAAAATTTATGGGCAAGCCGCCAACCCACTTCAACTGCCGGCGTAAAAGGTGCAGTGAAAGGAACTTTATTGAGACCTATGAAGCCAATAAAATCCGCAATGTCTGGTATAGAAACTGCCCAAAGGCCCCATCCTTGCTCTTCTAATTTCGAAGATAGGCGTTTGCCAAGGTCGTCGCTTTCTTGGCGGCTAAGAGTTGAAGGAAAGTATTCCATGACTTTTACGTCGCCATTAAGTTGAGCAAAAGCTGTGAAATCTTCTTCTCGCCAAGGTCGTAAGAGGAGTCTTTTTGTTTTGATTTCAATCATAAAAAGTTCGCTTTATTTTTAGATGATATTTCTGATGCAGAAGAAATTATAGCACAATGGATGCGATTTCAGCAAAGTATTGAAAACATTTTTTTTACCACAGAGAAGAAGGGAGTCACAGAGAAGAAAGCACTATTTTGTTGAATGCCCTCTCCGTGGCTCTGTGCACTCTGTGGTAAAAAATGGGCTTGAATTTTTTTGATTTCTGGAACAAAATGCCGAAATTTAAAATTGAAAGTGAGGTTGTCATGAATAAATGGATATTGCTTGTTGCTCTAGTTTCTTCTAGTTTTTTATTGTTTAGTTCTTCCTATAGTGAAGATGAGGCCTCAGTAAAAGCTGCACGTCCTGTCGTTGTCTTTGAAACGACGCAAGGGTCATTTGAGGTAACATTATTTCCGGATGTAGCACCCAAGGCCGTGGAAAACTTCTTGAAACTTGCTGAAAATAAATATTACGATGGAACAGTTTTTCACCGCATCATCCGCGGTTTCATGATTCAAGGGGGCGATCCGCTTGGAAACGGAACTGGTGGTCAATCAATCTGGGGCAAACCCTTTGAGGATGAAGTGCGGCCTGATATCAAATTTGATAAAAAGGGATTGCTCGCAATGGCCAATAGAGGTCCAAAGACAAACGGCAGTCAATTTTTCATCACGACGGCTGCAGCTCCTTGGCTGAACCAAAAACATACCATCTTTGGCGAGGTGACTAATGGATACAAAGTTGTGCAAAAGATTGAGTCGACACCCACAGGTGCGCAAGATAAGCCCATTGACTCACAAAAAATCATAAGTATCTCTCTGAAGAAATAGTCTGTGATATTTTTGTAGGTCATTTGCGCCAGGTAGGCGTACGCTGCTCACAGCCTTGCCTACCTGGTGCTATTCCATATAATGCACTTGCTTCCTCAAGGTTCTTGATTAAGCAGGCCGAATGCAAACTCTTCAATCCAACTGCCCGTGGTATTTGATAAGACGACAACTCCTCTTTGATTTTTTTGATTAAAGCCGATAAAAGTTCTAAATCCGCCTGTGGCTCCATTATGCCAAATGACTTCAGCATCGGTGTTAGGGGAAATAAGCCATCCCAAACCTATCTCAAAAGTAGGAGAGATCGAAAACTGTTTTTGATGACTTTGCTTTAATAGAGTTTCAATTGGGGAGTCTGTAAGTCCCATATTAGCAGCAAGAAATAATGTCATGTCTTTCACATTGGAACGAATGGCTCCGGCTCCTGCTAAGTAAGGAATATCCCAATGTTCCATTGCTTTTCCATCCTCATGGCCAGTTGCAAAACGTTTTTGCATCTCTGGTGTTAAAGTAATCGCTGTATTTCTCATGTCTAATAGATTACAGATGCGTTTTTGGATGAGTTCTTCATAGCTTTCACCGGCTTTCAAACTCAAAATATGGCCCAGCAATCCCATTCCTAGATTAGAATATTCAAACTGCTCTTCTGGAGCCTTTTGCAAGTCATAATGGTTTAAAAAATCATAAAGATTTTCAATGGTGTAGTCGACATAAGGGTTAGAAGGATTTTTTGGATTGAAATTATTGGGCATTCGCGGAAGTCCGGAATGATGCGTTGCTAAATGACGCAGGGTGATTTTTTTGTTTTCAATTTCAGGAATTCGGATGCCGGGTAAATGAATTTCAATCGCATCGTCTAATTTGACTTCATCTTTAGCGACCATATCCATCAATGCTAACGCCGTAAAAACTTTCGTGATAGAACCTATTTCAAAGAGTGTCTCTTCGGATATGGGATCTCCTTGCATTGACGCGTTGCCATAAAAGAAGAACTGCACTGCACCGTGATCGATGAAGCCGACTGCAACTCCCACCACTTTGTTATCTTCTGCATATTTTTGAAGCAGGGTTTGCAGACTTTCGGTTGTGACAATTCCATCTTTTTGTGATTCAACAATTGGCAAAGAAAATCCGCTAATGCTTCCAAAAAGGAGTAAACTAAAAAAAGCTATTAAAATACTTTTATTCATTATTAGTCTTTTGATTAATTAAAATAAAAATTATATCATAAATTGTGTTATTATTCAATTAAAATCTGAAAATGATAAAAAATGATCATAACAAAATCAATGCGATCAAATCAATGGGCGGTCATAGCCGATATATTCGATATATACCGAACGTGACTCAAAAATTGGCGTTTGGGCGGTGCCAAAGCCCCGGGGTTAAAAAAAATCATAAACGGGTCCATATTGACTTAATATTGACCCGTTTATGATTTTTTAACCGCGGGAGCTTTCGCACTAGCCCAAACGCCAATTTTTGAGTCACGTTCGGTATAGATAAAAGTCAGAACAAACAAATAACATTAGAATCAGTGCTTCTTATATATAAAAGCATAAGAGGAAAATATGTCTAAAGATCGGGAGTATGATGCGATAGTGATTGGATCAGGACCCAATGGACTTGCTGCTGCCATTAAGCTGGCGCAAGCCGGCCTATCCGTATGCATTTTCGAAGCAAAAGAGACGATTGGCGGCGGGATGAGGTCTTTTGAATTGACCTTGCCAGGATTTTTGCATGATATCTGCTCCGCTATTCACCCTCTAGGCATCGGCTCACCATTTTTTTGCAGCTTGCCACTAGATAAATACGGTCTTGAATGGATTCATCCTTCGATCCCTCTTGCTCATCCCTTTGACGACGGCACAGCTGTTGTTCTGGACCGTTCTATCGAAACAACTTGCAAAGTTTTAGATGTCGATGCAGCCTCTTACAGAGAACTCATGGAGTCTTTTGTTAACAACTGGAATGAGCTTGCGCCCGATTTATTAGGTCCTCTGCATCTGCCTAAACACCCCTTTTTGATGGCGCGCTTCGGCGTTCTGGCCATCCGATCAGCCGCCGGTTTATCGAAGAGCTGGTTTAAAGGCAATGCTGCCCGCAGCCTTTTTGCAGGTCTTGCTGCCCACTCCAATATGCCATTAGATAAGCCCTTGACGGCCGCCTTTGGCCTTATTCTTGGTATTTTAGGACATGCTGTCGGTTGGCCCATTGCTCAAGGAGGATCCCAAAAAATTGCCGATGCTTTAGCTTCTTATTTTCGTTCATTGGGAGGGGAAATTTATACAGGTGTTACTATTGATAACATTGACAAACTACCGCCTGCGCAGGCTGTTCTTTGTGATATCACTCCAAGACAATTGTTGAAGATCGCAGGACATCGCCTGCCATCGCATTACATGCGCCGGCTCGAAGGTTATCGCTATGGCCCAGGCGTATTTAAAGTGGATTGGGCGCTCAATCATCCGATTCCATGGAAGGCTCAAGAGTGCGCAAAAGCCGCCACTCTGCATTTAGGGGGGACAGCAGATGATATTATCGCCTCTGAGCGCGAGGTAGGGGAGAATAAACATCCTATAAAGCCCTACATCATTCTTGCACAGCAAAGCTTATTCGATCTGTCGCGCGCGCCAACCGGTAAGCAAACAGCTTGGGGCTATTGTCATGTGCCTAATGGTTCTACAGTTGATATGACAGAGAATATCGAAGCTCAAATAGAAAGATTTGCTCCCGGATTTAGAGATTGCATCCTTGCAAGAAGCACCATGACGGCGATGGAGCTGGAACAATATAACGCAAACTATGTTGGAGGCGATATCAACGGAGGCGTGCAGGATATCTATCAGCTTTTTATGCGTCCTACAGCGCGATGGGTGCCTTATTCAACACCTGTTAAAGGCCTTTATCTTTGTTCTTCTTCGACACCGCCAGGTGGAGGTGTCCATGGGATGTGCGGTTTTCATGCCGCCTCTGCAGCTCTGAAGCAAGTCTTTAATGTAAAGTCGCAAAAGGGCGCTTGCAGACATCGTGTTTGAAAGCGCCATTTTGCTCAGTAATTTAGCAAGGCCCGCAGCAGCCATATTTGGAACTTAGACGCGCTAGTGCTAATGCACCTAAAAGAGGACTTAATGTAAAATAATAATTTATACCGTATATGGCTCAAAAATATTGTTTTTCAGAATCATTACCGTTATACTTTCTACAATTTTGATTGAGATAAATATATGGATCAAACTAAGAAAATCATGCGCTTGGGAGCCTACGGAGTTATCACTGAACATTCAAAACTTTTAGTCACGCAAAAGAAATCTGGTCCTTATAAAGGCCTATGGGGTTTGCCAGGCGGAGCTATTGAATTTGGAGAAACCCCGGAGTATACTCTTAAGCGTGAAATACAAGAAGAGACGGCGTTATTTGCTGACCGGCTTAGATTATTGACTGTGATAACTAGCTGTTGCGAATACCTTCGCAATGATGAAATCTATCAATTCCATCATATTGGGATCATCTATCGAGTCAATAGCATCTTGCACTTGCCGGCGATTGTTCCCGAAGAAGAAATGCGTTGGATTCCTTTTCAGGAGATTATTCCGGAAGAATTAACACCTTTTGCTAAACAAGCCTATTCAGAAAAGCTTTTTTGGAAATAAGATAGTTCACTATAACTCTCAGGTTCTCATCAAAATGGAATATAAAATTTACCGAAAAGATGAATGTTCCCAAGCAAAAGGGCTTTGCATCATCATCGATGTTCTACGAGCATTTACCACCGCTGCCTTTGCCTTTGCTTCAGGAGCAAAGGAAATTATTTTCGTATCTACAATTGAAGAAGCTTTTTACAAATTTCAGGCAGATCAGTCTTTGAAATTAATGGGTGAATTTCATGGAAGACCTATCGAAGGATTCCATTTTGGAAATTCTCCCGCTGAAATTGAAAGAATATCACTTAAGGGGCTTAGAATCGTGCATCGCACCTCTGAAGGAACTCAAGGAGTCATTGGGTGCAGTCATGCCGATCAATTGTTAGTTTCAAGCTTTGTTGTAGCAGAAGCTACAATACAACGAATAAGAGCTCTCTCTCCTAAACAAGTCTCTTTTATTGTTACAGGAGTGCAAAATGGAGATGAAGATTTAGCTTTAGCTGAATATCTACAAGATAGGCTTCTAGGAAAGAATACTCCTATCCAACCTTACCTTGATCGTGTGCGTATGTCACCTGCAGGTAGAATTTTTGCCGATCCCGCTTTCTCCGATTTTCCCTCAAAAGACCTTGAGTTAGCTCTTCAAGCGGATCGATTTTCTTTTGCAATGGAAGTTACTAAGGCCAATGGCGATTTAGTAGCGCGGCCGGTATAGATAGCTGCCATAGCTAACCCAAAAAGATCCAATGAATTTTCAAGATCCCTACTGACTTAAATTTATGAGGATAGATGCGATAAAGCTGTAGCTGATGTTCAAACCATGTTTTATGCTTTGGCGGCCAATTCGGTTATCTCTGATGAGCGTTTTTTACAGTTTTTCAATGGTCTGAAGGACCATAATAACATAGCCCAGGCCGAAGCGAAGCGAGAGGCCTGGGAAAAAGAATAAGCAAAAGCTGAGTTCTGAGAGAACGACATCCGATTTATGCAACAAAGTCTTGGAATATATTAATTTGAGTCCTGACCAAGACAGCTTCTAAGTGCTGCAAACTCCGCTTGATAGTTAACTGACAAGCGATCTTTGTGATAGATATACGCCGATAATTTGATGCGTGCTTTGCCTTTTGAAGTAAGCATTTTCATAAATCGCTCCCAAGTGATGTTCTCAGGTGTTAAACACTCAACTCTGAAATCAGTATCGACAGGGGCATCGTAAGAGACTTCACTCTTGGTAATGACAATCTGAAATTTTTCATCACTTTTCTCTTCTAAATTGAGATATAATAGACTCCAACAAGCCAAGGTTGCAACAGCATGTAAGCTGCCGCCAAAAACCGTTTTTTTATGATTGATGTTATTGGCTAATGGGGCAAAGAGGATGACTTTATGCGTTGAAGCGTGTTCTACCCGGATTCCCATGGATTGTGATAGGGGAATATGCTGATGGAGATACTCTTCTAATTGTTTTTCCATGCGATGAATCTCTGCATTTTGCTCCCGAAATTTCGCTCTTATACTTCACAGGATCCAATGCTTAACGAAGTCCTCCGGAGATAAAGAGTGTTTCGCCAGTAATCCAAGCTGAGTCTTCTGAGGCAAGAAAAACAACAGCGGGTGAAATATCGTCAGGCTGCCCAATTCTACCAAGCGGTGTCTGCGATTCAGAATGTTTGCGAAAATCACTTTCAGCAATTCCTTTTGAGTGAAGACCCTCAGTTTCAACCATGCCCGGATTGATGGAGTTTATGCGGATCTTACGCGGGCCAAGTTCTTTTGCTAATGACCTTGTTAAGGCGTCGACAGCAGCTTTAGTAGCGCTATAGACGGATATATTCGGCAATGCAGAAGTGCTTGCCACAGAGCTAATATTTACAACACTTCCACCAGAATTTCCAAAGTGTTTTGCCGCTTCCTGAGTTGCAAGCAATAAACCAAGCACATTTAAATCGAACATTTTATGAAAATGCTCGTTAGTAACTTCCTCAAGTGGGGCAAAGTCATAGACTCCGGCATTGTTTATGAGGATATCGAGCTTTGCAAAGGCTTTTAGCGTTTCAGAGAAGAGACGTTTAATGTCAGATTGCTTAGACATATCAGCTTGGATAGCGATCGCTTTGCCGCCATTTTTCACAATCTCGGAAACAACCCGATCGGCTCCTTCTTTGCTCGTCGCATAGTTAACAGCGACAGCAGCGCCTTCTGATGCAAGGTGCTTGGCAATAGAAGCTCCAATTCCTTTTGAAGCGCCAGTAACGACAGCAACTTTATCCTTGAGTTTTTTAGACATGCGGACCCCCGACTTAATTAAGCTTTATTTCAGAATATACAACCCTTCTGGGGGTGTCAATGACTTGTTTTTTCTCTTGTGATCTTTTGAGATTTTGTGGTAGGAGAAAATCGAACAAGGATGGTAATGCCATGGTAAAATGCATGTTTTTTTTATTCTGTTTGGCCATGCATTCAATAGTGTTTGCCGCTAATAGCCAGGCATTTAGTCAAAATGCTGCAGATGGAAGCTGCCCCGAACCCACCGGCCGCGTTGTTGTGCCTGCCGATGCTTCTTACAATAAAGCGCGTTTAGTTTCTAACTACCACTCTTCGAAAAACAGTTATCCTAAAGCGATCGTCTATTGCCAAAACGCCCAAGATGTGCAAAACGCAATTAAGTGGGCGCGGTGTCGCAATATGCCTATACGAGTGCGTAGCGGCGGCCATAACCATGAAGGTTTTTCGACAGGAACTGACGCGCTGGTTATTGATGTCAGTGAAATGAAGGCATTACAAGTTGATAAAGACAAAGGCATCGCCTCAGTGCAGCCTGGCATCACAGGCGGAGAACTCTACCGCGCTCTTTTTAAAGAAGGCTTATCCCAAGTTGGCGGAACTTGTGAAGAGGTCGGATTGTCAGGACTTGTACTTACAGGTGGTATGGGGCCATTAGGGCGCATAAGAGGATTGGCATGCGATAACTTAATTTCCTTTGATATAGCAAACGCTGATGGACAGATATTGCATGTAACATCTGACAATGAATATAAAGATCTTTTCTGGGCTGCTTGTGGAGGCGGAGGAGGAAACTTTGGAGTTGTGACATCGTTGGTTATAAAAGTTTATCCGGCCAAACCAGTGACTTGGTTTAATATTGGTTGGGATTGGAATCAGCCTATTGAAAAGGTGATTGCTGCATGGCAGGAATTTTTTTTAAAAGAGGATAGACGCTGGTTTTCACACCTTGACATATGGGCTAAATCTTTCCCGTCAGAAAAATTCAAGAAGCAGCCCGTTAAGGCCTTAGGGATGTTTTATGGAACTCCAGAAGAGGCTAAAAAAGAGCTTGCGCCGTTATTAAATATCGGAAGAGTAAGCGATCAAACAATAGAATTAGTCGATTGGGAGAAAGCCATTAAATTGTTTGAAGACTCCACGAAGACATTTATTACCGAAAAACCTGAATATAAGTCGACAGGATCTTTTGCGATGAAGCCCTTCCCGCATGAAGCAATCAAAATCATCGTAGATACCTTGCAAGGATCAACTTCACCACTTCTAAATGTTCTATTTCTTTGCTTAGGGGGTGCCATTCAAGATAGAGCACCGACAGATACAGCGTATTATTATCGCCAGGCTGAGTTCTTGGCTGTTTATTCCAGCCAGTGGCTTCAGGAAAAAGATGAAGCACAACTGATCGGGGAAGTAAACGCCCTACGCGATCGATTGCTTCCCTATACAAAGGGAGACTATGTTGGAAATCCTGATCGCAATATCAAAGATTATTTAAGAGCTTATTACGGGGAAAACGTAGAAAGACTTAAACTGGTGAAACGCAAGTACGATCCCCAGAATATTTTTCGCTTTGAGCAGAGTATCCCCCTCTAGCGTAATAGTCTTATTAACGTTTCATTTCTGCATCCGGACGGCACAAGATTTTAAGTTGCCATCCAGATTCTTCCATCAACTGGCAAATGATCTGAAGAGGCGCTCTCGGCTCCCGAAGGAACGATGACTCTTCGAATTTCTACTCGTCCCTCAAGTTGAACTTGTCCCTTAGGAAATAAGATATAATCAAAACGCGCTGTGTTCGCTGTCTGATGCGTACGCCATTCAGGAGTTCCCCAAACATTTTTCTGAATTGAAATTTGGTGAATTTTTTTTGGGAAAGGTCGCTTGTGCTTCTTACGGTCATTATATAGTTTTTTAGATAAGATAACACCAGGATCAGCAAATGGACCATGATACCAGCTGCCGCTTGGTTCCTCTAAATTTTCTTTGAGACGATGATTATCGATTTGTAAGTAAAATGGATTTCCCATTGTTCTGTGTCCCGTTATAGGATCATGGTCTTTCAAATAGGGATCATCAAAGTATTTATCAAAGCGTTCTAATACTTGCTCTTCTGATTGGCCTTTGGGGTCCAAATTATCCTCTCCCCATATTGTGACACGGGATGTGTTAAAATCCCCTAGTAAAATCTGCAGAATATTTGGTTCTTGTTTGACATCCTCTTCCATTAAGTGTTTGATCTCGGCCAACTGTTCAGATCTTGTCTTAGCACGCGCTTCGCCGATAAGAGCTTGTGTATGGACTCCATAAAGCATCACAGGCCCTTTGCTAGACTCAAGCCTCACTCTAATGACTCCTCTGGGGGACATGCTTTCGGGGCCTAACATATTTCCTAGCCGCTGAAATTTCACGTTTTCGATGGGGAATTTGCTAGCCACCGCAGAACCACTGCTAAAGCCGCTAATTTGTGGCGCGACGCTATGAATGATGTAGGGATATTCTTGCTTGATGCCCTCACAAAGAACCTTAGTCGCGTCTTCATGAAAGGTCTCTTGAAAGAAGATAATATCCGGTTTATGGGGGTCTTCATTAATGTGTTTTACTAATTCTTTTGCTCTTTGTATTGGAGGACGAAGATCGCCTGCGATACTCATGCTCGAAGTTACAAATCCAAGATTATGCGTTCGTATGTGAAGAGGATTATCCTTAGTCAAAAGAAACGCTTCTTTTGTTTTTATCTTAGCGCCATGTGCAGGGGAATTATTAATAAAGCTTATCGCGGGACGATAATGGTGATCAATATAACGCAAAGGAAAAGCTACGGCAGCCGAAACAGCGGCAAAAGGCACTGTGAGAATCCATAAGGCCAAAGACATAATACGGACGATGACGCCTTTTAATCGATGTTTTTTATTTGCGCCTGGCAACGGCTCTATGATATGCCCCAGAAGCTGCGCGTTCCAACGTGCCGGCAATAAAATCGCTTCGCTAATATGGTGTAGTCGCTCTGCATGCGAGGAGGTGTGCGTGTGAAAACGAGTTTTGTTGCCACTTTCTAATCGTCTTGGTTCTATTTCAGTGGTGTACTTCGTGGAATATAAAGCACAGGCTAAAGCAAGAGTAGACAAAAGTATCTCCACAAAAGTATAATCTTACCAGATTAATTCAAATCTTTGAATAATATTTGTGATTAGATTGCAAATGTCTGCACATTGATTGGGGCGTGCATCAGGAGAAGATCGCGTCAGGCAATCAAGAAGCGAAAGTAATTTCACTTTCAATGCGAAAATGCTGATCTGTTTTTTCCCAATTTTTTTTGAAGGTCATACAATTTCCGTTTATTAGACTTCTTTCGATATTCCATTTGGTCGTTAAAATTGTCATTTTTGGCATCTTTATCGTCAAATTTTTCGACCATATGTTTGCATATGCTCTTAACATTTGCCAATAAATCTGTTCAAAAATCATCAATTTTCACAACCAAAGCGAATTTCGAGAGAAGTCTATTGAAATATTCCGCTCATAAGGCCGGCGCTATTGTTATCCATCGCAAACTTAAAGAAAACGAAGCAACTAGTCCTTGTACACACTACAGTTGTTTTCATGAAGATGATTTTATTAAAATTGTCAGACATCTGTTGAAATCATAGATGGTTTACTGAATGTTGTTTTACTCACGAAATGATGTCGCCAGCTCCTGGCTCACAACTTTTTCATTATATGTCCCGTGGGTTCCTAGCATAACCCACGGCTAACTTTTTTAACCGCTGTCGCGGCAATTTACCGCTTTTGCGGTTTTTAAGTCGCGAAGCGACGACAGAATCGAGCCGTGGGCGACGCTAGGAACCCACGGTTTTTGTAGATAAGCCCAGGAGCCACGGTCAGTGGCGACACGCAGACTTGGATTATCGATACATTTGCAATTATTTCTGTAGAAGCCCCTTAAACCTCAATGAGAGAACACTTGCAATCCTTTGCTCATCTTTACATTATTTTTATCATGCGATTGTCCTGAAATACTACTCTAGTTATTTACAGAAATGGCAAAATTTATAAGACTGTCTTAATTTTACAACTCTTTCTAGCAACCGGCTACTTTATTTTGGAAAATTAAAATATGATGAATTTAATGTCTCTCACATCCTTAACTTCGCCTACGATGTCATCTCTTTCTGTTAATACAACATTTGGGAGCTTTCAGAATCCTAAGGTTCGTAATTTGGAAAGGCTTCAAGATCTAGAACAGCGATTTAATGCAAAACTTATTGGACAGGAAACGGCTGTTAATGAGGTTTGTAGTGTGATTAGACACATCATCACCGGCTTTCATGACGAAAGTGTTCCTTATGGAGTTTTATTATTTGCCGGTCCCACCGGCGTTGGTAAAACGGAATTAGCTAAAATGGTTGCAGAAGAACTGGCGGTACCTTTCTTGCGCTACGATATGTCAGAATATAATGAAAAGGATTGTCAATCCACCTTGCTTGGTTCAGGACCTGGATATAGGGATTCTGAAAAAGGAGGTAATTTAATCAAGTCCTTACAGGAATATCCTGTTGCAGTTGTCTTGTTCGACGAAATTGAGAAGGCTCATCCTTCTATATTTCCCATTTTTTTACAGCTTTTTTCTGAGGGACGTATCACTGATCGTATGAGAAATACAGTGACCGCTAAGAACGTAATTTTTATCATGACAACAAATTTAGGTTCTCGTGAAATCTTCCGAGATTTGCAAGGATCCTCAGCCCCCTCGTTATCTGCAGTACTAAGGCCGCTCTTTGTGGATATATTTTCTCCAGAACTTTATGGAAGAATTCACAAAACAATTATCTTTAACAATCTTAAAGACGATTCACTTGTGAAAATTACTGAAAATTTTATGATGACTTTAATGCAAGAAATCTATCAGCGAAAGAACATTCTCGTGTGCTGGGATCATAATGTCATTGAATACCTCGCCCACTCAAAGAGTAGTCCTGAAATGGGGGCACGCGAAATTCAAAACCGTGTGCGAGATTTAACATTGCCCATTCTTTCCAAGAGCTATGCCTCACAGCTTTTTTCTGAAGGTGACATTATAACATTTTACACACAAAGCGACGGCCTAAATATAAAAGTGCTTTCTAAAGGAAAAAAGAAGTCTCAACGTCATTTTGTGCATTCAACGGCGCATTATGATTTTTACTTATCTTCTCCGCGATCGAAACTATAAAAATGCATTTTTACATGTATCAAATCATCTGATCAAAGGCCTAGTGCCGTTTTGAGCTTTTCCCCAAGGCCCTTAAGCCTCTCTTTGGGCTCATTAGAAAAAACAAAGCGCACATATCTGACTGCGTTATCTCCCCAACCAAGCATGGGTGTTGTGGCGATTTTTGCATTTCTAAACAGCTGTTCAGTGACTTCCTGCGATTTCATGCCAAGAGCTGCTGCATCCAGTAATAAGGACCATCCGCCATGCGGTGGAATTACAGGAAGGCCTTTAAATTCATCCAACAAAGTGTTGCGCCTTTGCTCCCATATGCTTATAGCATCTTTTAAACCATCATCCTGAGCATTTAGTCCTGCGGCAACTCCTGCCATACTGATGCCTGTCTGGCAAACCACATTTGATATGCTCACAAGTCCAATGTCATTCATTATCTCTTGCGGGCCAACAATCCAGCCTGCACGCCATCCTATCATTCTCAGTTCTTTGGAGGCGGCTCCGACAGTGATGGTACGCTCTAGCATACTTGGCAAGGATGCTGGATGGATAACAGCGCGATCGTCATAAAGAATGCGTTCCATGGCGGCATCATATAATAGCCATGCATCGGCCTGTACGCATACACGCGCTACCGCTTCCCATTCAGTTTGCGTAAGTACATGGCCACTAGGCATGCCTGGACTGATGACTAGCATGCGTGTGCGAGACGACGCTGCCTGTGCCAGCGCGGCTAGATCTAAGCGCCATCCTGCAGATGAGGGTATGAGAGAGACAAATATAGGGACGCCGCCAGCAAGACGAATGCGATTAATGATGCCTGCATAGGTTGGATCAGTGACTATGACCTCATCGCCTGGTTCGAGCATGGCGAGCAAGCAATTTAATATCCCCGACATGCCCCCTGCTGAAATAATGCATTGGCTGCGCCAATCATATTCTTGACCGCAAACTCGCGATACTCTTTTTGCAGCGGCTTTTCTTAATTCGTCTTGACCTAGGAAGGGTAAATAGCTGTTATTTTCATCGGCACCGATAGCACAGCGCGTGGTTTCAATAGCAATTGCCGGAGGCGGGATATCAGTGTCAAGATTTTCAAGACGCAAGATTTCAGGATCATGAGCTGCGTCTGCTGCATTGCCCATGCGGTCTACGCCAATGCCTGGAACGTTTGCAAGTCTTGATACCTTTGAGTGTTTTGGCATAAAGTCTCCTTTTTTTTTTGACTATTAAAGGCTAACGTGTTGTTTTAATTTTGTCAATTTGTTTAAAGTTGACAAACTGTAAAAAATATGCCCCAAAAGATCTAAGAATTGTAGAGATATTTGTTCAGATAAAAGGAGTCCTATAAAACTGCATGAGACCTTTTTTTCAATTGTTATTTACTTGAAATCTAATTTGCGTATAATCTCAGGCGTAATTATTAAACCTAAAGAAAACTATGCAAAATGATGTAAGTTACGTAGGAATTAAAGATTTCAATCAGATGTATCCTCCAACCGAGGACCCATATGCAAATGAGAATTTAGGAGCCTATACATCATCAGAGAATAAGATCACGCACCTCAGCAAAATAAAATCAATTTTTGATCCAAGCGAACAAAAAGACATTTTAGAAACGATTCGAAAATCAAAAAAATTTTATCCAAGCGATTTTAAGGGCGGGGGAAGAGATTTTTATATTGCAAGCTCTCTTCAAACATTTGAAGTTTCTTTCGATGAAAATGAAAAAATTAAAAAAGAAATAATCACTACTCGCATTTATCAAAACCAAAATCGAGAGATCCGTAGGATTATGAAAACGGCAATCGAAAGGTTAGGAAAAGAACTGAATTGGAAAAATTCGACTCACCATATTGCTTGCAATGCGATAGACTATCATTTCACTAAAGATTCTGAGGAGCCATTAGACTGGCACAGCGATGGATTTAACCTTGCAACTTCGCATTCCTTTGTTATTCTTTTAAGCGACCCAAATGACCAAGAATCCGGATGGACAGGCGGAGATTTCCTTTATACGGGGCGCAGGGAATTTGATAAAGAGGATACAGAGTTATCTCGTTTATCAATTAAAACAAAAAATGGCGTTGTGAATGATCCTAAATTTCCTATCTGGAGCCTTACTCCATCCCTGAATGATGGGATCCTATTTGGAAATAGAGGCATGAATCATAAAATTACTGCAATGACTCCTTTAAAAGAACAGGGGCGCAGAATGATCCTTACAATTTTTGCATTCCCCGAACCTATTTTATAATCAGTTCTATTAAAACTTAACCGTCAGTTTGACCGCAAGGATCAGCTTTGTAAAAGACCTTGTGTTTGAATTTCATCTTCAAAGTATTTTATGAAAAATATTTTGTTAAGCTTTGGATTTTTTTGGTTTTCTCTGACAAATTCTTGGACGAAACCGCACTTTTTGTAGAATTCTGGCGCCTGGAATACATTTGTCACTAAGTTAATATTGTTGAATCCTTTGCCTTTAAAATTATTTTCAAGAGCCTGCAACAATCTTTTTCCATAGCCTTTTCTGCGCCGGGATTTATCTATCCAAAGATCATCGACATAAATTTCAGCAAATGCAGTGTAGGCACTTAAAACGCCAAATACATTATCATCTTCATCTTTAAGAACGACTGAAAACCTTTCGTAATTGACATCGATGCCATGGCTGCTTTCATAAGCAATAAGGTCTTTTCTCATTTTATCTTCGACTTCATCAGAAAGCTTATCAACAAATTCTAACGTGCAGTTATCCATAGCTACTATTGATTACTCCTCGCTTATCGCATTTCAGGCTTATTCAGGATGGCTCTAAAATAGGTTCTTTCAACCGTATATACTCTGGCGTCCTGGTAGAAATTTTCTTTATTGGTCTGATAGCCTCTTCATATAATAGATCATTTGATGAGGGGAGTCTTCATTTTCAAAGACATCGCGCCAAAAAACAGTAAAGTTAAGATTTTCACATTGCTTAAATCCAAACTTCTTCCAGAATTTATCCAACGGTTTGTAATTATTGGGTTTAAGAGGATGTTGATCAAATTCTTCGATTTTGCAAAAACAAATTTTTTCGAAATATCCCTCTTTTCTAACTGCTTGTTCTAACTCAAGATACATCTCTTTGCCAAAACCCTGGCCTCGATATTCTTGTAACAGAAGAAACTCACCTAAGTAAAAAAGCGAATCAAAGTCTATTTTTGGATTTACATTCAAAAGAGGTTGTTGATATTTTTCCCGCATTTCATTCATAGGCATCCCAATAGCAACACCCACAGGCTTTTCATTATCAAACAATAAACAGGCTATCCCATTCTGAGAGGATGCATAGTGTTCAATGAAGGGCCGATATTCCTCTTCTGTTCCCTCATAGAGATAAGGATATTCCTTATAAATGATGAGTGAAAGCTCCGTAATATCTTTAATGTAGGGAGTGACTGCATCTCCTTTTAATAACTCAACTCGGACACCGTCTTGTGCTGCTAAAAAAGGCGCTATGATAAGAGTGATCATTCCAAAGGTTAGCTTAAGTCTTCTTGCGAGTTGCATACTGCCTCCTTAAAATTTGAAACAACTTTATATTTTTTCTCCTTTAATTGCACATGTCAGATAAAACGAAATTCTTTATTTCTTATTCGAAATGGCTGCAATCTAATGCTATGCTGACAACACGGGCTTTGCACCATATATTCGGATAAGTAAATCGTTGGTGAGCGTTATGATCTACTTTTCTTTAGCTTTGCTTTTTTATGGATGCGCTAGCTCCTGCCAGAATGCCTCCATCAACGGTTAACTCAATACCGGTAATATATTTAGACTCATCTGACGCTAGGAATAGAATCGCGTTTGCAACATCTTCAGCTGTCCCCATTTTGTGCATGGGGATCTCTTTTGCTATTTCAGCCATTCTCGTATCTCTTTCAGAGCCGCTGCCTAGCATAGGCTCCCACATGGGCGTAAGTATGGCAGCTGGATGCACCGAGTTGCAGCGAATGTTGTAGCCTTGTTGACAGCAGTACAAAGCTACGGTTTTGGTATGATTTCTTACGGCTGCCTTGCTAGCAGCATATGGGGCAGCTCCTGGAATGCCAACAAACCAGATCTTGATGCAGTTGCCTCCAATTTCTTGGGCGACGGCATTTCCTTCAATATCATTGATATCAGAAATAATGACTTGAGCGCCCTCTTTTGCAAAAATGAGGGCTGTTGCTTTTCCGATACCTTGAGCAGCCCCTGTGATGAGAGCAATTTTTCCTTCCAATCTTTTTTCTGTCATCGATAACTCCTAACTCTTAAACTTTGAGTTAATCATCTTAAATATCGGTTCTTTTAGCTTTCGATATTTTTCACCATCGTGATTGGCTTCTAGGGCAGCTTTTTGCTTAATTTCAGCATATTTTTTGGCCTCTTCCGGATGCGTTCTGAGGTAATCTCTAAAACCGATGAATTCCTTCCATTCGTTATTTTCAGGATATGTCAAATGAACATGATATCTTCTTATTTCTTCTTCCGGATCGGGCAAGTAGATGATAAAGTAATACCTGTCATGAGTACTAAAGGTTGGCCTGAATTCATACCCTAATTCCTGAAGTTGTTTAGAAACCGATTCCATATTCTGTTTCTTGACGGCTAAGGCTATATCGATGATGCCTTTGCCTCCCAAAGTAGGCACAGCTGTACTTCCCACATGCTGAATATCTAGACATTCCTTGATAGACCCAGAAATCCTTGTTTTTTCGAGGGAGAACAACTTTGGAAAGTTGTTGCTGTAGGGTTTAAAGACGTATTTTTTCATAAAGGCCCTGTCCCTTATTCTGAATAAGCAATAAGAGCTTCAGAGTTCTTGGAAGACCTATTGATAGCAGGATTGATGTTGAGTTGCCTTCCCATCTGCTCGCCGAGTGCGGATGACTCCCGACAATAGTTTCCAGAGCTCTTGGTTGAAGACAAACGTCGATATACCATGGCTTTTGCATCGATCAGTTGTTTTTCGATGACCATCAGCGCATTTGTAACTTCGTTATTATATTCTCTTTTGAGGGCCTGGATTTTATTACAGTAGCCTCTTGCAAGGCCAAGAAAAAAGGAGTTTTTTGCAATCATCCCTTTTAAATTAGCATATTTTTGTGCTTGATTCCATAGTTTCTCCAGCTCATCTTGAAGAATGCATGCCACGTATTCAGCAATCTCTATATTGGCAGCATTGCCTAAAATTTCAAGATAAATGAATTCGCCAGCCCTGACATAGACGGTACTCACAAAAAAAGTTTGCAGGATGCTTGCTATGGATCGCATTTTTGCATTTTCTTTTTTCTGTTTCAGGATTCGCTTAAGGAGTATTTTTTCTTCATCGTCGCCGCCAAGATATTTAGATTCAATATTGTGCTTCAAAAGCAGCTGTTGCGACTTGATCATCGCCTGCTCAGCTTCGTTCTGATTGCTGCTGGATGCTAGAGCCATCAGTTTTCTAACCTTTCTCAAAATATTGCTTTCTTCTATCTCAGAAGCGCTTTGTCCGTCTTCCAAGCAAGTTGTAGCCTTATAAACTTCTTCACCCCATCCCATCAGCTGGCAAAATGCCCTGAATTCAGTCCCATGAGGTTGAATTGACTCTCCGTAATTGATGAAGGTCATATAATGCGCTAACTCATGCCTGATCACATGATGCAGCTGTTCTCTATTTGAATGCATAAGACATTCGTGAAAACCGAGCTCATAAAAATTTGAGTCAAAGTATCCCAACATGCTTTTGTTGTTATAAACCACTACTTTGATCGGATAGGAAGTCTCTTGTCGTCGATCATAGAAGCGATCGCCTGCGACCTTTATGCAGACCTCTTTAGATAAAACATCTTTTACGCAACATTTGATCTCATTAACAAATTGAATAATTTTTTTTGAATAGACGATCATTGATGTACAACGCTCCCATGAATAGAGAATTTTCTTTTATACCAATAAATTAAGTTGAAAAGGGAATGTCCCTAATGTGATCATTATGCAATCCGTAACACGCTGGATGGGCCTGCGGGACTTGAATCTGCAATTAAAGGATTATGAGCCTCTCAACAATCACAACTACCTTATGCTATAATTGCAGACCTTAAGAATAGTAAACTTTTGAAGGCTTTCCAGTCTATTGTAATTTTATGAGGGATTAAGTGTTTGTAGCCCATTTCCTTCCTCAGTGGCTCTTAAAGCTCTGTGGTAAAAAAAATAAACCACGGAGATCACAGAGCCACAGAGAAAAGAAATAGTTAAGCAGCTAATCATCAGGTAAAAAGGCGGCCTTAACCTGAGACGTAGGGGTCAACATCTAGGAAAGTTTGGTTTTAAGAGTAGAACAAAAATGCTGTTAGTTTTTATTTTTGCGTATTTTGATTTTGATTGTAAATGTCTTGTGGAGTTTGATTATTTTGGTTAGGAACTACAATTGTAGGGCTTTGAGGAGCAGGTGCCGCAGCAGCCGGATTGACATTTCTGTTAAACTCTTCATTGTGATGTGCGTTGAAGTTTTGATTGTGGTGCATATCATTGTGATGTTCAACATTGTGGTGTTCATTATTAGCATTGTGATGTTCTTCTTTTCCTTTTTCCTCATGAGCTGCAATTTGAGATGAATCTATCGCATAGAGGCTGCCTAAAGAGGCAAGTGAAACTAATGCGCTTATGAAAAAGCACTGCTTGGCCATTTTATGAAGATGCATACTGAACCTCCCTTTGATGGTGGTCTGATATTCACATTATAGTTTTTTATGATTATTAAAACAATTAATAGAGGTTTTAAAACGGGATGCTGGACATGAACATAGAAATTTTACACCAGGTTCGATCGGTACCAAAGGTTTTAAGGATAGATTTGGCTTAGGCATATTTGCTGATAATTACTTTTTTTGCGTATTTTGATTTTGATTGTAAATGTCTTGGGGAGTCTGATTGGTAGTTTGATTTGTTTGAGTAGGCACTACAACAGTAGGATTTTGAGTTGTGGGTACTGGCACAACAGTCGTTGGATTATTGTTATGTCCATTAAGATTCTGGTTGGGGATATTATTGCGATGGAGATGGTTAAAATTGCGATGAATTGCGACTTCAGAGGAGTCCATTGCATAGAGGTTTCCTAGCGATATAACTGACACTAAAGTACTTATGATAAAAATACTCTTT
>Ga0207105_1003_pt1 | contig 50188 bp, 40 predicted proteins | sample Alteio_BWMinHeat_77_FD_153569 | JGI IMG/M metagenome (GOLD analysis project Ga0207105, IMG submission 153569) | Enriched cells from forest soil in Barre Woods Harvard Forest LTER site, Petersham, Massachusetts, United States -... | ecosystem: Environmental > Terrestrial > Soil > Temperate forest >... | reverse complement strand
TTGTAGGTTAAACTTATTTTCGACAAAACAAAGATAGGTATTCACCAGCTCGGCGGCTTGATTTTCAACAAGAAACTGATGTATTGAGTTTCTAATCTCTTCAGAGATAACCAATTTCGTCATTGCAGCCTCGGATAAATCAGTAAATTTTTAATTATATTGAAATTAATACTGTGAGTAAGGATAACTTCTAAGAGCATTAATAATCAAGGGATTTTTTATATTCAGACAGTGTCGGGGCCATTCATGCTAACAATTAAAAATCTTTCGATTCCAGGATATGAAACAGTCATCGAAGCTGAAGACTCCTCAACAGGGTTGTCCTGCTATATTGCTATTCACGACACCACTTTGGGTCCAGCTCTGGGCGGAACAAGAATTTTCCCCTATCTAAATAAAGAAGAAGCACTGCATGACGTCTTAAGACTCGCTAAGGCGATGACATATAAATCCGCTGTTGCCTCCGATGGATTAGGCGGCGGCAAAAGTGTCATCATCGCTAACCCCAAAAAAGATAAAACAGAAAAACTGCTGCTATCTTTTGGTGAGGTAATCAATTCTTTAAAAGGGGCTTATATCGCCGCCGAAGATGTCGGCTCAACGATAGAAGACATGACTGTCATTCGCAAAAAAACTCCCTATGTCGCTGCGTTGCCAACCGATAAAAGCAGCGGCGATCCCAGCCGATTTACCGCATGGGGGGTCTTCAGAGGAATTCAAGCGGTTCTCAAAAAAGTATGGCATACCCATTCATTAAAAAAGAAAGTGGTTTCAATATCCGGGGTTGGAAACGTAGGAAGTAAATTGGCAAATATCCTTTTTTGGGAAGGAGCCGATCTTATTTTAAGCGACACGGATCAAAAAAAAGTTCATGAACAAGCCATATTATATGGAGCCAGAGTCGTCTCCCCAGAAGAGGCCTATCAAGTCGAATGCGATATTTTCTCCCCTTGTTCCCTCGGGGGCGTCTTAAGCGAAAGTAGCGTTCCTTTACTCAAATGCAAAGCCGTAGCTGGTGCTGCTAACAATCAGCTTTCTGATTCTGAGTGCGGAAAACTGCTGATGAAGAGAAACATCCTTTACGCTCCTGATTACATTATCAATGCAGGAGGGATATTGAATGCAGCTGCCGAGTTTGATCCGGGCGGTTATGATCCTACAATCGCAAGAGATCGAGTCAACCACATTTACGACACCCTGCGTTATGTCTTCAATAAAGCTGATTTTGAAAATAAGCCTACAAGCCAAATTGCCGATGAACTTGCCGAACATAAACTCCAGTATGGGATTGGCAAGCGGAGAGTACCCATATTTTTCGAAGGGGCAAGATATAAAGGGTGAAGGGGAAGGAAACAAAAAAGCTCAATCTCAATCTGCATCGGACATAAAAAAATTCAAATTGCACCACAGAGGGCACAGAGCCACAGAGGAAAAAAAACTAAAAACATTATTAAGAATATAATTGAAGGGGATATTTTTTTATTTTGCCTTCCTCTGTGACTCAGTAATCTCTGTGGTGTAAATTTTATTTTTTACTACCCACACTCTGCTCCTTCCTGTTTTCATCCTTCAAAATTATTGTCTAATGAGATATCTTAAGAGCTTTCCAATCTAAAATTAGAATACATTATGAAGAATGTCGCCGATCTTCTTGTGGATAAATTCCGCCAAGCTTCTTTAGAAGCTTTTCCTGAACTTCGTGAAAAAGGCGATTTCCCTTTGGAGATCATGCAAAGCACGCAAGAAAAATTTGGCCATTATCAATATAATTCAGCCATGAAATTGGCAAAAGATTTACAACAAAATCCACGTGCTATTGCCGAAAGCATCCTTAAACACGTTAATCAGACAACAGAAGATGGCAACCCCTGCATAGCTAAACTGGAAATAGCAGGACCTGGCTTTATCAATATCACCCTTGACTCTCGTTTTATTTCAGCAGGCGTCCAGACGATATTAAACGACCCCCATCTAGCTATCGACTTACCGCAAAAAAAACAGCGCATCATCGTGGAATTTTCTTCCCCGAATATCGCAAAAGAACTTCATGTAGGGCATTTGCGTTCTACAATCATAGGTGACTGCCTTGCTAGACTTTTTGAATTTTTAGGATATGATGTATTACGGCTCAATCATATTGGCGACTGGGGAACAGCTTTTGGAATGTTGATTGCCTATATGAAAGAAACTGTTCCCAAAGTCCTCCAGGGAGAGCAAAAAACAGATTTGAGCCACCTTGTAGAATGGTATAAAGCTTCTAAACAACGTTTTGATGCTGATGCCCAATTTAAACGCCGCTCTCAGCTTGAGGTGGTTCAACTGCAAGGTGGGAATCCCGACTCCTTAAAAGCCTGGGAAATTATCTGCGACATTTCGCGAATTGCCTATCAGGAAATCTACGATCTTCTTGATGTGAAGCTTATTGAACGCGGTGAATCTTATTATAATCCTATGTTAGCAGATATTGTAGAAGACCTAGAAAACAAAGGCCTGGTACAAATTTCTGATGGCGCCAAATGCATTTTTTTAGATGGATTTCAAAATCGCGAAGGAGAGATTCTTCCCTTGATGGTTCAAAAATCCGACGGAGGATATAACTACGACACCACCGATATGGCGGCGATCCGACAGCGCATCGAAGAGGAAAAAGCCGATCGCATCATCTACGTTACAGATGCAGGACAAAGCACTCATTTTCAAATGATTTTTAGAGCAGCGGAGAAAGCAGGTTATCTCGATCCTGCTAAAGTTCAAGTCGATCATGTGACCTTTGGGGTTGTGTTAGGCGCAGATGGAAAAAAGTTTCGCACAAGAGCCGGCGATACTGAAAAATTGGTGGACCTCCTCTATACAGCCGTTGATCAGGCTAATAGTATCCTCAAAGAAAGATCTCAAGACATGAGCGAAAACGAGCGTGAAAAACTGGCGAAAGCTCTTGGTATCGGAGCAGTAAAATACGCCGACTTATCATGTCATCGTTCAAGCGACTACACCTTTAGTTATGAACGCATGCTAAAGTTTGAAGGCAATACTGCGGCTTTTCTGATGTATGCGTATGTGCGCGTTGCAGGAATTAAGCGCAAAGTCAATGTCGATCTAAATGCAATCAAAGAAAAAATTGAGCTTGAACACCCTTCAGAAGTTGCTTTAGGGATGCATCTATTACAATTTGATGAAGCCTTGCAGCAGCTATCTAAAGATTTATTGCCTAACCGCCTCACTGAATATCTTTACACTCTTGCCGATAAATTTAATGCTTTCTTCAGAGACTGCCGCGTTGAAGGAACACCACAGCAAAATTCCCGCTTGCTTTTATGCGAAAGCGTTGCTCGAACAATGAAACAAGGTTTAGATATTTTAGGCGTTAAAACTGTAGAAAAAATGTAAACTAGTGCTCTATCAAGTTTAAAGAAATTTATACAACTTTGCTAGCATTCAGTCGCCCTTCGCATCCGCTCAATGTCAGTGAATAAAAAAAATGTTTTATTTTTAAGGTGACGGCAAGATTTGGTATTGTGACGCATTAAACTGCGGTAGCACATACGCGTTAAGCTAACACAAGTGTTTATTTATAAATGATTTGAAATCACAAAAATTTATGCCGTTCTTACAGAACTCTTTTTTTATTTATCGTTTTCCCAGGCCTCTCGCTTTCGCTTCGGCCTGGGCTATGTTATTATGGTCTTTCAGACCATTGAAAGACAATTTTTTTTAAATGTACTTATTTCATGGCCTGAAAGGCCTTTATATCATAGCCTAGGCCGAAGCGAAAGCGAGAGGCCTAGATTATCTTCAAAGAAATGATTGAGTTCTGTAAGAACGATATAATTTTTTTGGCAACTATGTGAGAACAAGCAGTAACGCCCTAGCCGCATCATAAGTAGGTAATCGACAGTTAAACCGCTGATAATAGGTGTGTTATGTTAGCTTAACGCGTATGTCCGGTAGCAGTTCTTCTTTTTTAGCTTCATGCGGCAACGCCGCTGCGGTTGAGGATGTAGTTTTTCAAATGCTCGCTAACACGTCTTGAAAAAAGGAGAGATGCGTGACCCAACCTATCAACCTTTAATTTTTTCGCTCCTGGAGTCTCGGGCCAAGCCGACTGTGCGGGACTGAGTATAAGATCCGTAGGAGTTCCAATGTGGCAAAAACGCGTTTGAGTCGCCTTTGCCATCTTTTCATTGAGTTTTTGAATAAAGTCGCTCTGATAGCGCATCTGCTTGCAGCCAGAACCTATTCCAAGAAGAGCCATTTTTGTACCTTGTAAAGGCGAACCGATAGTGACGACATCTGTGACAGATCCGCTGGCAGAAGGGTTAGTGGCATACGAAGCGGCAATGATACCACCCATAGAGTGACCAATAATAATTAAATCTTTTCTTCCCGTTGTTTTGATGATCTCTTCATGCTGCAGTTTAACTGTGAGAGCATACTCTTCAATGCTTTGAAAAGGCTTTACTAAATTCATTGCAAAAACCCTCCCGCATCCGGACTTCTTTAAATAATATCTATGATAAAGCCAATCAGAGCTATGTCCTAAATAACCATGAATCAGAAGAATGGGAGTTTTTTCATCAGGCACTGCGACCTGAACATTTCTTTTAGCTAAGTTAAAAGGACGAAAGCATCCTAAGGCTATTGTAGCACCCAATTCGAAAAACGTCGCAACTATCAAATTTCCTAAATGATCCAATTGACCGGCCGATCTCAAACCCAAGCTTTTAATACGCTTGCTAGCAGCTAGAGAGTGCCAAATATGAAGGGGTGAAAAGTCTCTGATTTTAAACATAGATAAATTAAAGCTAAAACATTTGTTTAATATTTTTTTAGATCACTTTTTTGCCAAGCTCTCCGGGGACTTCTTTGACATATTTTGGAAGGGCATAACCTGAAATTTGCCCGGAGATCTTTTGCATTATCTCTTTGCCACGCTCTTCCAAAACTTCAAAATGAGCGGCGCCTCGCACGCGATCTAACTGATGCAAGTAATAAGGCATAACTCCGTGATCAACAAGATTTTCCCAAAGATCTTTAAGGATGTCTGGATCGTCGTTGACATTCTTCAGTAAGACCGTTTGACTCAGAATCGTGATTCCCATTTTTTGAATTAACTCTAAATGCCTCCATACAGCGTCATCAAGTTCCATTGGATGGTTAACATGGATGACAAACCAAATCCTTTTGGAAATTTTCTTTAGTACTTCCAAAAAATTATCATCGATTCTTTCCGGAATTCCTATCGGAAACCTAGTATGAAAGCGTATACGGTGAATATGGGGAATTGCATCAAGTTTGCAAAGTAAATCTTGAAGAGTGTGATCAGCTAAGGAAAGTGGATCGCCACCACTTAGAATCACTTCACGAATGGATTCGTCTTGTGAAATTAGTTCTAGCTCATTTGAAAAACCTTTTTCTTCGGTTTCATATTCGAAATTTTGACGAAAACAAAAACGGCAATTCATGGCACAAGCACTCGTGCAAACAAGCAATACCCTTCCGCAATATTTGTGAAGCAACTTCGAGGACTTGCGAAAACTTTGATCAAGAACAGGATCTAAGGCAAATCCCATCTTGTCTTTTTCTTCATGAAGCGTTGGTAAAAATTGTTGCAAAATGGGATCTTTCAGCGTTCCTTTGCGAATTTTCTGAGCTAAACGCAGCGGAAGGTTCAAGGGGAAAGAGGGAGATTGTGCAATGAAAGCTCTTTGTTCAGAATTTAATTCTAAAAAATCCGCTAACTTGCCCCATTGAACAAAATTGTAACGAAGAATTTGCTTCCACATAATAAAACGCTAATTGATAATTGATAATTCCACAAAACTAAAAGTAGGGTTATTATACGCATTTTTCTTTTAGTTTAGCAAGAATCAATTATACCGAACGTGACTCAAAAATTGGCATTTGGACTAGCGCCGATTTTTGAGTCGCGTTCGATATAGCCCTGAAAGAGGGTGCTCATAGTGCTACCACACCCTCTTAGCGTTTGTGTTTATGATGTTAGCAATGGATGAAGTTCACCCCAATGCTCTTGATGCAGCGGCTGCAATGGCTTTTCTGGCTTTGCATCCGGCTTAAAGCGGGTAACATCGACTCCTAAAGAAGCTAGCTTAGGCACTAAATTCTCATAACCGCGATCTAGAAAAGGCAGTCCCATGATGATGCTGCTGTCGGAAGCTAGCACTGCAGCCATCACGTAAGCGAAGCCTGCGCGTAAATCCGGGATTGAAATGTCTCTACCTATTAGAGGTGTCGATCCTTTTACAATAAGACTATGCGAAAAACTTTGCGAAGCAAAACGACAGCATTTACCTCCTAGACATTGTCGAAAGAGCGTAATATCGGCTCCCATTTCTCTGATGGTTTCGGTATAACCAAATCGGTTTTCATACACTGTTTCATGGACAACAGATGATCCTTGAGCTTGTGTTAACAATACAACAAAGGGCTGCTGCCAGTCGGTCATAAAGCCGGGATGGACGTCTGTTTCAAGGTGAATTCCCCCTTGCAAAGGGCCGTCATAGAAGAACTCGATTCCATTGCTTTTAATATCAAAGCCCCCGCCGACTTCGCGTATTTTATTAAGAAAGGTCACCATGTTTAAATGTTGCGCCCCTTCAACGAAAACCCTGCCTTTTGAGCTTATCGCTGCCATGCCCCACGATGCAGCTTCTATGCGGTCGGGTATGATCGTATGTTCGACTTCATAAAAACGGCGAGTTCCTTGAATGCGGATCGTGCGGTCGACATCAAAAGTAATAATGGCGCCAAGCTTCTGTAAGAAAAGGATAAGTTCGACTATTTCAGGTTCGATGGCAGCATTTTTTATGACCGTTGACCCACGTGCTGTCACACCTGCTAGGATTGTATTTTCTGTGGCTCCAACAGAGGGAAAAGGCAGCGTAATTACAGTTCCCTTCAAGCCATTGTGGGCATGGGCAAAATAAGCCCCTTCCTTCTTCATCCCACGATATTCAATAATTGCCCCCAGCTTCTCCAAAGCTTCAATATGAAAATCAACGGGCCTTTGGCCAATGTTACACCCGCCTACAGTAGGAACAATGATGTCTTCATCGGTGCGCCCAAGAAGGGCTCCGATCATAAGAATTGGGATGCGGTTTGAGCCTGAGAAGCGCTGAGGAACATATGAGGTCTTCAGTTCTTTTGTTATCACCTCCATGATGCCCGCCTCGCGGTCCCACTGCACTTGCATACCAATTTCTTGGCATAATGCCACGGTGACTTCAACTTCACCTATGTTGGGAACATTGTAGAAAGTACAACGTTTATCTGACAACAGTGAAGCCACGAGTAACTTAGTGATGGCATTTTTGGCGCCAGCAGCCTTTACGTGGCCTTTTAAAGGGGTTCCGCCTTTAATTTTCAATACTTCCATGTCTCTTTTCCCCAGCCCTGATTTTTTTGTTCAAATTTTTAATTTCTCTCGCAAAATGGGAACAAACCTTACAACATCCTCGGAGTTATGTGCAACATTTTAATAACTGTTTTCTTAACAACATCACAGTTTAATTTCAAATAAAAAGTTTAACAAAAAGGAAAAATATTTGATGCTTTACATTTTTTTTGAAATTTCAACGACACATTTCGCTAATTTTTGCTTGAAAGAGACAAAATAATCTTTTGCCTTCGTAAGCCTTCACAACTTTTTGATTTCGCAGAAAAACACTATTATGGAAAAATGGTCAACTGCTTGCAAAAAATTATGATGATCAAAGCCATTTTTTAGGAGAGATTTTATGACGTTTAGAACAGGGATTGGTCAAGATAGCCATCGGTTTTTCCCCTCTGATTCCACCAAGCTATGCATCATCGCAGGTTTAATCTTTGATGACGTTCCAGGATTCAATGCAAACTCCGATGGCGATGTTGTCTTTCATGCGATTTGCAATGCGATCTCTTCTTTGACCGGCGTTCTGATTCTAGGCGCTATCGCTGATGACTTATGTCTGAAGGACGGTATCACCGACAGCGAAGTCTATCTGAAAGAAGCTATGAAAACCCTCGGCAATCAGAAAATTACCCATGTCGCTATCACCATTGAAGCTAAAAGACCCAAATTCAAAAATCGCCTTATCGAGATGCGCGAAAATATTGCACGTGTTATGAATCTAGACCTCTCCCAAGTTGGCATCACAGCCACATCAGGAGAAGGTTTAACAGACTTTGGTTGCGGCGATGGCGTCCAATGCTTTGCCATCGTAACGACGCAGGAACCGGTAGTCAGTAGTCAGTAGTCAGTAGCCAGTAGGAAGTCAGAATCCAGAATCCAGAATCCAGAATCCAGAATCCAGAATCCAGAATTCAGAATTCAGAATTCAGAATGAAGCCAGGTAACCAGTAGGAATCCAGAATGAGCGGCAGAAGGATGTTTTACCGCATAAATCAATTCCCCATTCGGGGAATGCGTTGGTAGCCTCGGGTTTTCAACCCGAGGTGTCGTAAAAAAAAGAGTGGCGTCTCGTTAGAGCCGCAAGATATGTGCTAGGTAAAAAACATTCGTTTCGACTCGTTTTCTTGCGACCCTACGGGGCACAAAATGTCCCTTTGCATATACCTCGGGTTGAAACCCGAGGCTACCAACGCATTCCCCGAATGGGGAATTGATTTATGCGGTAAAACATCCTTCTGCCGCTCATTCTGAATTCTGAATGGCGTTGTTGCATAAATCTGTGAAAGAAGATGCCGTTCTTTCAGAACTCAGCTTTTGCTTATCCTTTTTCCCAGGCCTCTCGCTTTCGCTTCGGCCTGGGCTATGTTATTATGGTCCTTCAGACCATTGAAAACACAATCTTTTTAAAAATGTACTGATTTCATGGCCTGAAAGGCCTTCATGTCATAGCCCAGGCCGAAGCGCAGCGAGAGGCCTGGGTATCCAAGAGGGAGGATTGAGTTCTGAAAGAACGGCATTAGATTTATGCAACAACGCCATTCTGAATTCTGGATTCTGGATTCTGACTTCCTACTGACTACCGACTACTGACTACCCCTCGCCTTCCTAATAGACGTCTCTTACATAGCGCTTATCAGCCCTGAGCCGTTTGACATATTCTTTTGCGGAAGCTTCGTCCATCTTGCCATGCTCTTGAACGATTTTATGAAGAGCAGCTTCGACATCTTTTGCCATGCGATGTGCATCGCCGCAGACAAAGATATAGGATCCGCTTTCCAGCCACTGAAAAAGCTCTTCTCCATGCTCTAGCATGCGGTGCTGAACATAAATTTTATAATCTTGATCGCGAGAAAATGCTAAATCTAATCTAAGCTTGCCAGACTGTTCCAGCGCACGCCAGTACTCTTCGTAAAAGAATTCGTGACTTCCCGTCCACTCACCAAAAAAAAGCCAGTTGCGCCCAGGATCTTGTCGCTGAATTCTTTCCTGCATGAATGCTCGAAAAGGCGCTATTCCAGTTCCGGGTCCTATCATGATTAAAGAAGCGCTAGGATCGGTAGGAACAGTAAATCCATGGTGCGGCTGAATATAGATCGGCACTACCGGTTGATCCATGGGTGCAAGAGCACATAAATAATGCGTGCAGACGCCGCGTCTAGCATGGCCATTAGCTTCGTAAGCCAGCAACGCCACGGTAAGGTGCACTTCTTCTCCGACGGCATTCATCGAAGAGGCTATGGAATAAAATCTAGGAAGCAGAGGAAGCAAAAGATTGCAAATTTCTTGGGGTGTGAAAATGACTTCGTGATGCTCCAATAGAGTATCCCACACTTCATGGTGCGCTTGAAAATCTTTTAAAGCGTCGCGGTTGCCTTCAGCAATTAAACTCTCCAACTTCTCTTTTTTCTGGGGATTGCTTTGCCTTTGGGCCAGCTCGCTTAATAATTTGCGGGTGACATCGGTGACATCGACTTTTTTTTCTAAGAGATCATATAAAAGGACCTGTTCTCCTGTGTGTCGGTTGGTCACTTTTTCAGCGCCTGTTGCTTTCATGGCTTGCAACGTGCGGCTAATGAGGGCGGGATCATTAACCGGAAAAACCCCGATGCTGTCTCCTACTTGGTAGGAAATGCCGGACCCCTTCAAATCTAATACGATGTGCTGGGTATTTTTTTTCGACCCGGTTCTACAGAGACTATATCGTTCCTTAATTGTTGCTAAAAAAGGATTCGCTTTGCTGTATGGAAGTGAGATATCAGACATATTCAAATATTATTTATTAATAAAGACTATTACTATACACCACTATTTGATTCAAGTTATAGTGAAAAATGCGCCTTGAAAATCGATTTGATTACCTAAATAACCTTCCAATCCAGGCAAAAAAACGTTGGAAAGGCGAAAAAATCTTTTTGAAGAAGCCAAAACGCGACTTAGTAGGTGGAGGGGATGGTTTTTTTACAGCCGGCGGTGTTGTCTTTTTAGGAGCTGCAGGTTCTGTGGGTTCGCCCGCAATTGGGGTTGATGGAGTATGAGTTGTCTTTGAAGGTGCTGCCGGACCAGAGGGCTTAACAGGGGCAGGGGCCTCAGCGTTTGTAGCTCCGGCGTTTGTAGCTCCAGCATTTACAGCTCCGGCTTTTGAAGGAAGCACAGTTCCCTCTGGAAGAGTACTTGGAATTTCAGAGGCGATCATGCGATGATCACTCACATCTGGATGTGGCATGTCGATATCAATAGCTTTTGGTTTTTGAGTCTGGCCGTTCAATGCCTTGTAAAAAATCCAATCAATTTGTCTTCCACTTGACGGTTCCGTTACCCTATATTTTCTATCATCTAGATAATTGTCGTCAGCAAGTACCTTCAAACCTGGATCTACAAAGACATCAGGATTATCGCTAGCGGCTCTTTGTCGATTGAAATCTCCGGTAATCACAAGTTGATGAACCTGATAAGCATTGTCTTTTATTGTAGTCATATCCTCAACTAATTGCTTAACTGTCTCGATTTGCTCGTCTCCAACGGCCCTATTTTTTCCTCCCTCTAGATGACAAGTCGCTATTCTCGTAACTTCATGCGTCTTATTGTCTTCTAAATCAATGAAAAGATGTTTTTTTACAGCTGTAATCGCTCCACCGCCACTTTGTTCAACCTCATACTCCCTTGTTCGAACATCTTTCTCTGAAAATTTAGCAGTTTTATAAATAATCGCTACGGAGTCCGGATTACTTATTTGTTCAGGTTTACCGTCCTTTCCTATTTTTACATTACCACTCCTATCCTTACGAAATTTCACATGTTGACCATAACGAAAGGTATACCCTAAATCTTTTAAATTCTTTACGCCTTTTTCTTTGTATTTAAAAAGCTCTTCTAAGCGATCCTTGCTAATTTCTTGCAGACAAACGACATCTAAATCAGCGCTTTCAAGATCTTTTAAAATTTTTACTTTTCGGTTATCAAAATTTTTCCATTTTTTTTGTTCCTTGCTTATCGCATATTCGGGGTGCAAGAGGTTGAATGTACCGACTTTCATAAGATTCCTTTAAATTCTTGTTCTTAGTTTTATAATAATCACTTTTTTCATTTAAATCAAACTATTCAGAGCGTAAAACAAACAATTTATTTGAGAACATTCGCTTAGAAAAAAAATAGACTCAAGTGGACCTAAGTGGACCTAAATGGACAGAGTGGACTTAGTTGACTGTTAAAACAAGTGATTGTCCATTTAAATCCATTTAGGTCTATTTAGGTCCTTAATATCCTTTAAGAAGAAACTTTCTTTGCAAAAATGAGTATCTTCTTTATAATGCCTAGGTATCTTTACTCAGAGAGAATGCTCTTGCTGAGAAAAGTTAAGGATTTTACTACTCAACATTACTTATAGGAGAAGGCTACATGCCGACCATTAGTCAACTCGTGCGAAAGCCGCGTAACCCAAAAAGACGACGCAGCAAGTCACCTGCCCTGCTGAAATGTCCGCAGCGCCGTGGCGTATGCTTGCAAGTAAAAACAAAAACACCAAAGAAGCCGAACTCTGCCTTGCGTAAAGTGGCCTGGGTGCGTCTGTCAACGGGACAAGAAGTTATCGCCTACATCGGCGGTGAAGGACATAACCTTCAAGAACACAGCATCGTCCTTGTGCGCGGTGGCCGCGTCAAAGACTTGCCTGGCGTACGCTATCACATTGTTCGCGGAACATTGGACTGTGCGGCGGTTAAAGACCGTAAACAAGGAAGATCCAAATATGGGGCGAAACGTCCTAAGTAATACTAGGATGCTATTTTGATGAGCATCCTGGTCCGTGATTTGTGCTATTAAGATTAGTTCTTTAGAGCGAATCACGTGCAGGTTTTTTTGAAACCGGGTGAATCATAGATCTTTCTAAATAACAAAAATGATTCGAAGAAAATTAATGAGGAATACATGTCAAGAAGACGCCGTGCAGAAAAAAGGGAAATACAACCAGATCCTTTTTATGGCAGCACCCTACTTTCCAAATTTATTAATAAGGTGATGGAAAGAGGAAAAAAATCAGTTGCCCGAAGTATCGTTTACAATGCCCTGGATAAATTTGCTAAACGAGTTAAAGCTGAAAATCCAATGGAAGCCTTCGAGCAAGCCTTGGAAAATGCAAAACCTGCGCTTGAAGTTAAATCCCGCCGCATCGGCGGTGCCACATATCAAGTGCCTATTGAAATTCCAACTGCTCGCCGCATTTCGATGGCGATGGGATGGATTATCTCACACTCCCGCTCTAAGCCTGGCCGCTCTATGGAAGATGCTTTAGCTGCTGAGTTAGGGGATTGTTTCCACAATCAAGGAACAACCATTAAAAAGAAAGACGACACCCATAGAATGGCCGAAGCTAACAAAGCTTTTGCTCATTATAAGTGGTAGGAGGAGATGTAAACCATGCCAAGACCAGAAAAGGATAAGTTAAAAAATGTCCGTAATATTGGGATCATGGCTCACATCGACGCCGGTAAAACGACGACGACAGAGCGCATCCTTTATTACACCGGGCGTTTACACCGTATGGGTGAAGTGCACGAAGGCGCTGCGACGATGGACTGGATGGAGCAAGAGCAAGAACGCGGCATCACCATTACTTCCGCTGCCACCACCGTTTTTTGGAAAGATTGCAAAATCAATATTATCGATACTCCGGGACACGTCGACTTTACCATCGAAGTAGAGCGTTCTTTACGCGTACTCGACGGCGCCGTCGCTGTATTCTGCTCGGTATCCGGTGTTGAGCCGCAATCTGAGACAGTCTGGCGTCAAGCAGACAAATACGGCGTTCCTCGTATTGCTTTTGTCAACAAGATGGACCGCATCGGCGCGGACTTCTTCGACGCGATCAAGACCATGAGAGAGAAGCTGCATGCTAATGCTATCGCAGTACATTGCCCAATTGGCGCTGAGTCTGAATTTAAAGGCATGGTTGATCTTATCACCATGAAAGCTCTTTATTTCCACGACGAAACTTTGGGTGCGGACTGGGAAGAGCACGACATTCCGGCAGCTATGCTCGAACAATGCAAAAAGATGCGCAGCGAATTACTCGAGGAGTTAGCTACGGTCGATGAGACTAATGAAACCTTTATGACAAAGGTTTTAGAAGATCCCGATTCTCTAACGCCGCAAGAAATTCATGCTGTGATGCGCAAAGGGGTTTGTGAAAACAAATTCAACCCGGTTCTTTGCGGATCTGCCTTTAAAAATAAAGGCGTTCAACAGCTTCTTGATGCAGTGACCAATTGGCTGCCATCGCCACTTGACCGCGGCAACATCAAAGCGCATGATTTAACTAATGACTCTGATATCCTGCTCACTCCTTCTGATGATGCTCCCTTTGCTGCTTTAGCTTTTAAGATTATGACAGACCCTTATGTAGGACGGTTGACTTATATCCGTATCTACAGCGGAACGCTGACTAAGGGAATGAACTTAATTAACAGCACAAAGAACAGCAAAGAAAGAATCTCCCGCTTGCTGGAGATGCATGCAAACAAACGCGAAGAGCGCGATGAGTTTTATACAGGCGATATCGCCGCTTGCATCGGCCTTAAAAAAGCTAGCACCGGAGATACCTTGTGCTCTGCAGATAATCCAATTTTGCTAGAAAAGATGGAGTTTCCTGAGCCTGTAATTTCGATGGCGATTGAGCCTAAATCGAAAGCTGATCGTGAAAAATTGGCGCAAGCGCTTTCTTCACTTTCTGAAGAAGATCCAACTTTCCGCGTTTCTAGTAATGAAGAAACAGGGCAGACGATCATCTCCGGTATGGGTGAGCTTCACTTGGAGATTCTGCACGATCGTATGAAGAGGGAATTTGGCGTTGAAGCCAATGTTGGCAGACCTCAGGTCTCCTACAAAGAGACTATTACGGTTCCTAGCAGCAGTCAGACCAAATTCGTCAAGCAGTCAGGCGGCCGCGGACAATACGCTCACGTCGAGCTTGAGATCGAACCTAATGAAAAAGGCAAAGGCAACGAAGTTGTCAGCAAGATCGTCGGCGGTGTTATTCCAAGAGAATACATCAATCCTACGATCAAGGGTATCGAAGAAGGTTTGGCAACAGGCGTTCTTGCGGGCTATGGCTTAGTAGACGTCAAAGTTGCAATCGTGTTCGGTTCATACCACGATGTCGACTCAAGCGAAATGGCATTTAAGATCTGCGGTTCTATGGCGATCAAAGATGCAGCTCGTAAAGCTAAGCCGATTCTTCTCGAACCGATAATGAAAGTCGATGTCACAACACCGGAATTGTGTGTTGGTGATGTGATTGGAGACTTGAATCGTCGTCGAGGACAAATCGTTGGTCAAGAAAGCCACAAAGGCGCGATCATCATTCACGCAGAAGTGCCTTTAAGCGAGATGTTCGGTTATTCGACGCAACTGCGCTCCTTGAGCTCCGGCCGTGCCACATATGTGATGGAGCCGAGCCACTTTGAGCGTGTGCCTACTAAGATTCAAGAAGAAATTATCAAGAAAGGTTAATCATGGCAAAACAAGAAAAACAGGCAAAACAAGAGAAACAGCCGAAGCATTCGCGGCAGAAGATTCGCATCCGCCTGAAAGGGTACGATCAGCGACTTTTAGATCGTTCTACCGCGGATATCGTCGAAACTGCCAAGCGGACCGGTGCTGGCGTTGCAGGACCAATTCCACTGCCAACGCGCCGTGAGATCTATACCGTATTGCGCTCTCCAAACATCGATCGCAAATCACGCGAACAGTTTGAAATCAGAACGCACAAGCGGCTTGTAGATATTCTCAATCCAACTGGTAAAACTATTGATGCTTTGAAAACATTGACTCTCCCCGCCGGGGTTGATATCAAGATCAAAGCGTAGAGAATTTGGCCTCTCTTCCCCAACGGCAACTTCCTAAAGAAGTTGCCGTTTTTTATTAGATTCAAGGCTAGTGATCGGTCAAGTCTACTATCAATTTAAAATTTTTTGTTGCACATTAACGTCCCCCTTTTTATGGTAGCATCTTGTTACTTTAGGGGGTTTCTTATGGCGACAATGGAAGCACTCAATGAAGGCTTTATCTCAAATATTGTACTTTGGAATAATTATCAAAAGTATCCATCAAAAGATGTCTTTGGTTTTGGAATCCGCAACAACCGCTTTGTTTTAATCAAAACGACAGATTCTTTTATACAAAGATGTTTATTTATTCTACTGCGCTGCTTGAATTTTATCAGTAGGGATTCTGACAAAGTCAAAAATTTGCATGAAAGAACGCTTGCCTACTTGAAAACGCCGGAGGTGTTAGCTTTTTTGAAGCTTTTGGCCGGAGTTGAACAGCCCCATCCATTAGGGACATCCCGATCGGAACCGGCAAAAGAAAGAAACTATGATGCAAACCAAGAAAACGAGATCCCCTTTTATCACGACAATATTCCTTTGGGAACTCTCCCCGTAAAAGATCAGGTTTTTCGTCGCAAAGATTTTGATTCGCAAAAGAAAAACGATGAGCCCGCTTTAAAGGTGGATGGTCCTCAAAACAGCATCCCAGTGCCTTCTTGCAATCACCTTGCAGAAATAGAACAGCTAAAAAATGACAAGCGGAACCTAGCCGATGCTTTAGAAGATCAAGCAAGTCTGAAAGAAGAACAAGCAAAACTCAAAGAAGAATTAGAGCGTCTTAAACAGGAAAAACAACAAAAGCAAACGGAGCTCGATAAAGTCAATCAAGAAAAAAACAAGTTAGCAGAGGAAAACACAACTCTAAATGACAACTTAAATACTGAGAAGAAAAAGTTAGAGGAAGAGCAGAAAAAATTAGAACAAGAAAAAGCTAAGCTTCTCAAAGAAATAGAAGAAAAAAATCAGCTGATGCAATCTTTAGAAGAGCTTCGCAATACCAACGCGCAACAGATGGTTACAATTACAAATCTAACGAAACAACTTTCTGAAGCAAAGAAACTCTTCGAACAACAGCTAAAGTCTTTAGAAGAACAAATACAACAGAAGCTAACGCGTATACAAGAACTCGAAAAAGAGCTGCAAGCTGCAAAAGATCTCGCTGAACAGCAAAAAAAATCTCTAGCGGAGCTTTCGAGACAGCTCGAAGGAATCCTTTTATTGCAGCCCTCTAAAGGGGATTCCTCCACCGACTTCACAACTCTATTGCAAAACGCGAAAAAGCAAATTCTAAATTTAGAGAAGCGCAAATCCGAATTAATTAAATTAATAGAAAATCTCGAAAACCCCGACTCATCCGAATTTCAAAAGCTTCTAAAAGATGCCATTAGCAAAAAAGGGGCTTTAAATATGGCTGGGAAAGTAATAAACAGCTTCTTGAATAGTAATAATAAGTCAAAATCAACCACATCCTTGCTTGCTTCAACGGAGACTAACGATAATTGATGTCAACGCCGCTCTGAATCTGTTCTTTGCGTTTATCCACAATCTTACCATTGACGACATAAAAGAAGTAATTGATCTGATCGCAGACGCCGGGCGCGATATCAATCCGTTGCAAATACCAATATTCTTTTCCTTCAGATAGTGTCTTAACTTCATAGGGCGGACCATATTGTGCCTCGATGCCTTTCACATCGCAACCAATAGGAATGGCTTCAAAGTTTTGCGGAGAAATGGCCTTGGTCGCCATACAGCTTTGCAAAAGAAGAGCAAACAATAGGGGATAAAGTTGTTTCTTCATGTGGATTTCTGCCAAACACGTCCATCGATGATCGTGCGAAATTGGTCCGGAGAGGCATATTCAGCGTGCACCATATAGTCTCCATTATCTTGTAACTCATAGACTTCAAAGCCTTCGAAGCTGGAATGCCCGCGGAATTCCCAGGCGATGGTCTGATCGTCAATGACTCCTTTTCCACTCACCTTACCGACAAGGTCGTTTTCTAGAGTAATGGCAAATGAACTAGGCGTAACGCTCGTGATTTGAAAACGATTATGTACGTTATCTCCACCACCTTGCATCTCAACTTCCTGCTGGCAAAGAATTAATCCGGAATTTTCCTTTTCTATTTGCCAACGAGTATAATAATGGACATATTCGGGAGAAGCGCTAAAAGCAATCCTTCCCTCGCCTATCCAATACCCGGAAGCAAAAATAAATGCATGCTTGGCCATCAGAACATAAACCTCCGACTATAGATGCTTTGCAAAATACCTAACGCTGTCATCGTCGACAATATCGAAGACCCTCCATAACTTACAAGCACCAAAGGTACTCCAGTAATGGGAAGAAAACCTGTCATCATTCCTATGTTAACGAGAATATGCATTGCCAAATAAACGGTAATCCCTGCCGAGAGTAAACGGCCAAATTGATCTTTTGCAACCACACTCACTTGAAAACTAAAATAAATCAAAGCATAAAAAAGCACCAGGAGCAAAAAAAGCCCTATAAATCCAAACTCTTCCCCATAAGAAGGAAATACCGAATCAGTATAGGGTGCCGGCAGCCATCCACCGCCGGTAAATTCGCTTTTCCTCCAGCCTGTTCCCGTGAGCCCCCCAAGACCGATGGCAATCTGAGCTGCCTTCTGATGATGTGTGTTGGGATCTAATCTCTCAAATTGGTACTCTTTTAAGAATTTTGTGGCATAAGGCCTGACCTCTTCGTGGGGAAGCACACCAAGAAAGATAAGAGCTACGAAAATTAAAGCTATAGCCCCTAGCCATGTCATGGTTTTAATCACAAAAGGGTGCAATCCTCCAAAATAAAACATCACAAGAGTAATAGGAAAGAGAACCAATGCGGTTCCTAAATCAGGCTGTTTCAAAATTAACACAAAAGGGATGCCTACAATGATGCAGCCAAAAAAAGCTGTGCCCAAAGAATCTGAGTTTGTTCTTCTTCGCTCTAAAAACCAACTCAGGGTAATAACGACGATGAGTTTGGCATATTCCGACGGTTGAAAACTCATGCCAATGAATGGGATGCGATACCAGCGCTGCACCCTTTGAATAGGATCGGTAAAAAAAAGGCCGATAAGCGACAAGATCATAAAAACGTATAACAGCCAGGTCCACTCGCGCAATTTATTATAATCAAACCCTGCAAAAAATAAAAACACGCCAAAGCCTAAAGCAAATCCCTGCATTTGGTGCTTCACCATCGGGGTGAAAAATCCCTCTTCAATGAGTTCTTGACCATGTTCGATGGTCTGAGACGATATAACCAGTAAGCTGATCAGCATCAACCCCAAAAGAATGGGTATCATTCTAAAGTCTATGCGATTTAGGTAATGATAATTCCACATAACTAGAATTCCCTTTTCCATTTTCCATCTATCTTTTATCTTTGGTTGTTAAACAGCAACGTTTTTCAGGAATGATTTCACCACAGAGATCACAGAGAACGCAGGGAGGAATAATGAAAAGATGAAGGATGAGGGTCGCACAAGACAAGAAAAACCAGTATAGCCGAAATATATGATCGATCTTTTCTTGTTCATTTCTTTTCCCTCTTCATTCTTCCTTTCTGCGTTCTCTGTGATCTCTGTGGTGAAAAGAAAATTTAATAAACTCTGACCTCTTGAACTCTATGGACATTGTCCGAAAGCATTTTAAAATCATAGATTCGACAAACACTTGGGCTAAGCACAATGTCCATCTTTTCCCTCATGATAAAATCACTTTAGTAACAGCCGACGAACAAACTGCAGGACGTGGCCGTTTTAGACGAAAATGGGAATCACCCGCTAATCAAAATCTTTATGCGACATTTTGCTTCTTCATTGAGAAGCATAGGCTTGATATCGGCAATATCCCTCAAGTGCTGGCCCTTTCGGCAATAAATGCTTTAAAAAAATTAGGATTCAATCCTCAGTTAAAATGGCCCAACGATATCTTACTCAATCACAAAAAAGTTTCAGGAATTTTATGTGAGACCACCCCTCTTTCAGACCATTTGGGCATCATTCTTGGCATTGGAATCAATGTGAATATGCCCTTAGAGCTTTTGCAAAAAATCGATCGTCCTGCCACTTCTTTGCTTGTAGAGCAAGGAAATCTTTTGCAAATCGAAGAGGTGTTGAATTCTTTGCAAAACGCTTTTATTGGCGATCTTGAGATATTTCTAGAAGAGGGATTTGCTCATTTTTTAAGCCAATATAGAGAAGGCATGCAGCAATGGGTAGGAAAAAATATTCGCTTTCACGATAACCGCTACATATGGGAAGGAGTCTTCCAGTCAATTAATCATGACGGTTCATTAAACATGCTGTTGAATACAGGAGAAAGCAAAAATTTTCTTACCGGTGAGATTTTGTTTGATTAGTTATTGCTTAATGGAATTGGGTATTGCTTAAGTCAGGTACTACGACCAAAGAAGGATGCACTTTATTTCTTAAGATCTGCTGAATGTAGGAAAGCGTTGTCCCAACTGAAGAGTAGCACGAAGTACACGACCCCTGATAAGAAATGACGACATCGGTGCCCTGAATAAGATTGAGGACTTCAACTCCGCCTGCATCAAGAGCGATGTAGGGCCTCACATCCTGGTCTAGCACTTGTTCAATGACAGAAATTTTTTGTTCAATATCGAGCAGATCCCACCCAGGATATCCTCCTTCTACGACCTCTCCAATATCTGTCGGCATCGGAGGCGCCACATAAGTTGCGCTCACAGGTATATCAAGACACTCTTGTGCTGCAATCTCTATAGCACCTAATACAAGATTCACATGAGGAAATGTCTCCGGCGGAAAAGCATGTTCTTCTGATCGTTCCCGCAGATGCTTATCTAAGAGATCTGCCGTAATCCTCTTAGCTTGGTCGTAATTTTTTCCGGTGATGAGTTCACACGCAGCTTCTGCGGCTCCAATAAGGACCGATTGACCAAACACTTGAAATTTGGCGTCAACGATGATACCGTCTGTCGGATCCACAAGCCAATACAAACGAACAGCATTGCCTTCTTCGACAAATCCCTCTGTGCCTTCTACTAGGCGCATTCCTCTGGCAGCAGATTCTTCTTTTGTAAAAAAGCCGGCGCAGCGAGGGTTGTCAATTTTTGCACAAAGTTTTTTGCTATAACGGTACCACGGAAACGATTGGACTAACGTTGAAAGGGGCATGATATTATTCCCTCAATCTAACTGAAATTTTGCTTAAACGCTTTGCAGTGTCGACGATAATGTCTATGGCTTTATCGATTTCATCTTCATGAGTTTCTCGTGATAAGGAGAAATTTACAGCGGTATGAGCCAGCGTCTTAGTGATTCCTGAGGCCTCTAATATCAACCCAATCTGCTGAAAGCTTCCCCCTCCGATATTGGCGAAGACCCCTTTTCGATTTAATGCATACAACATCGCTTCATTAGCGATTCCGGGAAAACCTATCGTAGTACAATGAGGCAAACGCTCTTGATCGTGAAAAAAAAGAAGTGCTTCTGGAAATCCTTCAATAACTCCTTTTTCAAGTTTATCACGCAATCTAGCAATCTCTGTGCATACAAAATCGCGGTTATCTAACGCTTCTCTAGCTGCTTGCCCAAGAGCTACTAACCCCGGCACATTCATGCTTCCTGCCCGATGTCCGCCTTGTTCGATTCCGCCAACAATAAAGGAAGTGCTCTTTGTTTTGGCTTTAATCCACAAGCCGCCAGTGCCTTTTGGTGCGTGCAAATGATCTCCGTTAAAAGTGATAAAATGCGCTCCTACATCATCCATTTCATAAAAAAGCTTCCCTAAAATATGTGTGGCATCGAGATGGAAGAAAATGCCCCGTTCTTTGCACATATCAGCAATCTCTTTTATTGGATTGATAACGCCGGTCAATCCATTAGCCCATGATAAGGAAACTAAAGCTGTGCGCGGAGTAATAGCCTCGGCTAAAGAGTCGGCTGTAATCTTGCCTTCTTTGTCGGCATTGATCATTTTTCCTACGGCGCCCATCTTTTCAAGACGCCCTATCGCCATTAAAGCTGGTGCTTCATCTATGTTGGAAGTAATGAATTGGTTTTTTCCAGATGCATGGGTAACATCGTTAAAAACTGAGTTTATGACATGGTTAACGGCCTCGGCGCCAGAAGAAGTAAAGACAAAATCGTCTTCTTCTTTTGCATTCAGCAAACGATAAATCGATTTTAAACTCTCCTCCATGGCAGGCACAACTTCTTGTCCTTTACTGTGAGGCGCCGAAGGGTTGCCCCATTTATCCGTGAAAAATGGCAGCATCGCGCTCACCGCACGTTCAGAGGGATGGGTAGTCATGCTATTATCAAGATAAATGCTCTTTGCCATACTGAAATCCTAAAGCGAAGAAAAAATTCAGGTCTAGAATACAGAATACAGAATTCAGAATCCAGAATTCAAAATACAAAAACAAATAGAAGATGTCTAAACTGTAGCTCTACTTACCCTGTCTACTCATTTGAAATTCTGGATTTTGGATGACTTTGTTGCATAATACTTATATCCTTAAGTCCTATATCGTTCTTACAGAACTCTTCTTCGTCTGTCATTTAACCCAGGCCTCCCGCTTCGCTTCGGCCTGGGCTGTGTTATCAAGGTCTTTCAGACCAAACTCTATCTACATGGCCTGAAGGGCCATAATAACATAGCCCAGGCCGAAGCGAAGCGGGAGGCCTGGGTTAATCAAGATAATTGTTGAGTCCTGAAAGGACGACATAAGTTCCAGAAGATTTTAGTTGTTTATGTCATTCTGGATTCTGAATTCACGCTCTTGGTAAAAGTTCCTTCTGCAAAGTCATAGATGATCGGAACTCCAGTTGGAATTTCAAGATGCAAAACCTCATCTTGAGTCAAGTTATCCAAATACATGATAATGGAACGCATAGAGTTGCCATGAGCACAAATAAAAACATTTAACCCATCTTCCAGATAAGGTACGACTTTGTCTTTGAAATAGGGAATAGATCGCGCTGCAGTCATCGCTAAGCTCTCGCCTTTTGGCGGTGGTGTGTTGTAGCTGCGGCGCCACATCTTCACTTGCTCAGCTCCATATTTTTCTGCAGTTTCGGCTTTATTAAGTCCCTGAAGTTCGCCATACATGCGTTCATTAAGCTCCCAACATCGGATGACAGGAATGGAATTGGCAAGGGCAGCTTCACCATAGATTTGTCCCCATTCGTCTAATTTGCCTTCTCCCGTATGCAACACTACAGGAACTTTGCCTGAGCTATGCAGACTCATCGCTAAAAATGCGCTCATCTGGGCCCGAACTAATGTTGTTGTGATGATGATATCGATAGGAATATCTTTAATTAATCTTCCACCGCTTAAAGCTTCTTCGATGCCTTTCTCTGAAAGAGGAATGTCGACCCAACCCGTAAAAAGGTTTAGCTGATTCCATTGAGAAAGCCCGTGACGCATCATGATTAATTTGTTCATTGACTTGACCTTGTTATTTTTTTCATCCTTCTGCTTTCATCCTTTCTTTCATACCCTCTGGCATCAATTCTTGGAATTTATATTTCGCAGCCAGCTTCTATATCGAACGCGACTGAAAAAATTGGCATTTGGGCGGTGCCAATTTTTGAATCGCGTTCGGTATAAATAACTACAAATAATTTTTTATTCCGCAATTTTCATTGATTATTAATTATTTTTTACTTTATTATAATAAGCTTCTTGAATTGTCGAAATCAAAAATATGGAAAAGCCCTCAATAAAAAAAAGATTAAGCAAAGTATTGGCTGCTGCCGGTACTGCTTCACGACGAGCTTGTGAAGAGATCATTTTTGCCGGACGTGTAAAAGTCAATGGCGAAGTGGCCCTTCTTCCGCAGACTCTTGTCTCTGCTAAGGATACTATTACTGTTGATGGCGAACCTATCCATGGAGCCGAATCAAAAGTCTATTATATCCTTAATAAGCCCAAAGGATACGTCTGTACCGCGCTCCGCACCAGCAAGACAAAACTCGTTTTGGATCTTTTTCAGGATGCCAAATGCCGCCTATTCACCGTAGGGCGTTTGGATAAGGATACCCAAGGGCTTCTTTTAGTGACTAATGACGGCCACTTTGCCAATCGAGTCATTCATCCTTCGTCGAATATTCACAAGGAATACCTTGCAAAAACTAATCAAGAAATCACTCACGAACATCTAATCGCAATCTCCAATGGTGCATTAGTGGAGGGCGTTTTTGTAAAACCCATTCGCGTCACTAAGATTCGCAAGGGAACATTGAAAATTGTCATTTCCGAAGGCAAGAAAAGAGAAGTTCGCCATTTAGTCGAAACCGCCGGTCTTGGCGTCATAGAGCTTACGCGCATTCGTATCGGAGGCCTTTCCCTGGGCACTTTGCCAGAAGGAAGCTGGCGCCCGTTAACGGAAAAAGAAAAAGAAATGATTTTTGAGTAAATGTTATGAAAAGCAAACGCATGCCCGACGCAGATCTTACGACGCTCATTCCCCTATTGATAGGAATATGGCGCCGTTTCCATAAGGAAGCAGGTCCCGGCGACGTACTTCAAACGCGGGAATTTCGCGGCGTGGTTGCTGCTGTCCAATCATTGCAAAAAGGCTTGCACGAAGATAAAAGCCTTCTTGGAAAAAATTATTTCAATGATCCAAATTTGTTAGGCGCCTATTTGTTGTACCAGTGGGTTCTTCACTATCAACAAGGTCTTTCTCTTCTCAATGAACTTCCCATAACGCCGAAAAGAGTACTGGACATTTGCAGTGGACCTGCCCCCATGGCGTTTGCGGCATTGCGACACGGCGCCCATGAAGTTATAGCAGCAGATCAAAATCTTGCGGCGCTGCAATTAGGTGCCGAAGTATGCGGCAGATATGGTTTACCTTTATCTGTACGACGCTGGAACTGTTTGCAAGAAGAAGTCCCTATCGAAGGTCAATTTGATCTAATTATCTTAGGACATTGCTTAGAAGAGCTTTTTCCTTCCAATCATAAAAATTGGGAGACGCACCAAAAAAAGTTCCTCCTGAAACTGCTCCATCGTTTAACTCCGGATGGATTTCTCCTTTTGGTAGATAGCTCTTTTACTGATAGCAATCGCCGAGTTTTGCAATTGCGCGACACACTTGTCAATGATGGAATCCCCATTCAAGCTCCATGTGTTTGGCGTGGTCAATGCCCGGCTCTTCAAATAGCCAATAGCCCTTGCTATGCTCAGCGTGAGTTTGAAAAACCTTATCTTATCAAACAAATCCAACGTGCGGCCCAGATCAACCTGAACTCATTGAAAATGTCTTACATCATTTTTAAAAGTCCAAAAGCTCAATGGCCTGTCTTAACGAAAGAGCCTGTACACCGCGTCATCAGCCCTCCCGTTGAATCTTTTGGAGGCAAGCGATACTACCTTTGCGGCACTGATGGTAAAAAAAATCTCAGTTCACCTCTTAAAGAACACCCCCCTGAATCCCGCGCATTTGATTACTTGCGACGAGGAGAGCTCATTTCGATCGAAAATGCCCACGAAAATAATCATGCTTTAGACATTATTAAAGATACAAAAGTGTCTTTAGAGGCTGCTTGCGGCAAGCCAATTAATGAAGTCTTGTCCGATTTTTAATTTTTTTCAAAGAAAACCTTAACGAAATTTTTGGACATTTAAATTTTATTTTTTTCAAACCTTAATAAAAAATTTACAATTCGAAACTACAATAGCTTATTACAAAAACCCTTCAAGAGTTAAGACACTTTCTTAAAGTTGTGTTAGCATATGGAAAAAAAACTAGCATCTAGTCCTTCCAAAGAAGACCCTACGACAGATCTTCGCGATGCAATCCAAAAACTGGAAATATTTGCACTCCAAAATGAATCTGAACCTATTCCTCATGTAGGACACTTTGAAGATAATAGCCTTATTCCTGTCACCAAAACGCCTCTCCAACGCACAATCGACTTAGCCCGCTGCTTCATTGCAGCTACATTTTCTGATAAAGCCCGCGAAGAAAATGACAAAAAAAGATTCATTATCCATGATGAATTATTACAGGCCATTGATGTCGTCAAAAGCCAGTACTTACTTATTGAGAAGCTTAAGAAAGGCAACCCTTCTGAACAAAAGCTTGCTTCTTGCGCAACCTTAACAATTCAGCGTTATAATGCAATCATAGATCAAGCGAAACGCATTCCAACATCCTTAAGAGAGCGCATGGTTCGCTTGGCTTATCAACACAGCGGCTTGTCCTTGGAAGAGGGACTTAATAAAATCGATTTACCCCAAACCGCTGAAATCGAATTAGGATCGCCGCTAAAAAATCGCTTCGAAACCGTTTCCAACAAAATGTTTAGGGATCGATTTCATTCGCACTTTCTTCCTTCGTCTTCAAAAAAAATCGCTTCTTTAATGCAGCAAAGAGAGATATCGAATGATGAAGCTATCTCAAAAAGAGAAGCTGATGCATTTCGCATGAAAGCCATCTCTTTGCTCAACCATCACGGGATTCCCTTCTCATCGGTATCTGATGCCTTGAATTCTATCCGCACAGCTCCAATTCATGTTCATCCAAGTATCGAAAATGCCTTCCCTTTTTCAGTACTTTCTCTTTTTCAAACTCTAACTCCTTTTCCCGGAGAAATAATTGAACTGCAGGGTTCATTCAAGCGCGATCCAAAATCGCGCGAACGCAGCATCCCGATTCCTGAGAGTTTTCATCTTTTTTCAAAGTCAATCCAAACCGGATTTCCCCATCCTTCTCAGCACACCGGATGGGCCCTTGCTGATCAGCTCATTCCGCTATGCCCCCATCGTCTAGATCAGCTCCCCTTATTTGTCTCTTTGTATCAGCGCAAAAAAGAAACCGCTCAAGCTCTTTTACCTCAAGGACGATTAATCAATATTGCAAAAAACCTGCACAAGCTCAAAAAAGAAGCTTTTCAAAAGAATGCAGATAATTTTATTCATCTGCACGGAAATTTCATCAAAGCTATAGTGAAAAGCGCGCCCTTAGAAATCATTCCAGGCGGCACTGAAAGAGCAGTTGATCAATTTTATCAAATATTAAAGCATCATCCTTGCAGCTTTCACTTACTGACAGAAACAAATCAAGCCATCATTGAGCATTTTATTGCTCAACCTTACAAGAAGCTGCAGGAGGTCTGGTTGGAACGTTCACACCCGAATTTGGCAAACAAAGATCCGCAAAAAAGCTGTCAAGGCGCTTTAGAAATTTTATGCCAAGAGATCAATCTCAATGCATCTCAAAAAATTGCCATTCAATTCGATCAAAGCGATGATAGCTTTATACAAAACACATTGGAATACATTCTTTGCATTGGCAAACTGATAGGGAAGTCTTCATGCGCCATCATTTTACAACAGCTCTCTGAAGGAATGGGTTTAGCCCCGCCTATGCTTACTGAGTTTGAACAAAAAGTTCAATGCTCGGTTTACAAACAACTTCAGGAATTCATAGATCAATTGAATGCATACACTTCTCTAAAGGATATGAATGACATTGGCACGGTACTTCAACGCCAAATTGAGTCTGATACCGCCATTTTTGAATCTCCTTCGTGCGATGAGATCATCGCCCCTTCCCTGGAGATCGTTCAAGAACTGGAAGTCTATTTCAACTCGCGATACTACTATCAGCTAAATCGGGTTTAAAACTCTTCGTCCTACTGCTGAAAACAAACATACTCACCATCGCAAGCAGACAAAGAAACGCTCCTATCGCCATAATCGCTATCGAATTTGTGTACCAGCATAATAGGCTTCCTAATGGCGGAGCAATGCAACCTCTTATCCCTACGGTAAGAATATTAACAGTACTAAACACAGAGCTATCTTCGTTTTTGGCAAAGATAGGACCGGAAAGATGCCAGCTAAGTTCGCTTCCAGCTTGCATAATTCCATAAATGATATACGCGCAATAAAGACAGCTAATGTGCAGCGGCGACATCATCAGAATCAAGGGAAAAATAAATGCAAGACATGTCACAAAACCTGTAAATCGATAGATATCGATCCTATTCATCCACTGCGCCCATAACGATGACGTGAGCACAAAACCAACTCCTTTGCACAAGGTCAGAGCTACTGCCATCTCGGTATATGACAATTTGAGAATGTCCACAAAAAACATGGGCAGCGCCGGCTGCATGATGATTAAACCCGATCCCCCCAGCATAAAACCAATCAGATAACGGCTAAAGTCCGGCCGGGATCGAATCAGTCCCCATGAGTTGCGCCAAGGCTGCAAAGCCTGTTTCCAAGAAATTTTATACTCTTCCACAGTTTGAGAAACGGCTTTCTCTATATGGATAGGAATGCGGTATTGAAAAATAAGCGCAATGAGTGAAATAAAAGCCGCGACAGGAAAAATCGTTCTCCAGGCTTGAAAATAGTTATCGAGAAGCCACCCTAATAAAAATGGCAAAACGGCATCTCCAACATAACCCAAGGCAGAGCCATTAGCAAAGGTCTTCTCACGTACTCCTCCTGGGATGTTTATCTTTAAAATCTCCATCCACCCTGGCATGACCCCGCGGTAAAGCATCATGTAGAAACCAAAGGCTGCTACATAAAACCAGGCATTATCAACAAAGGGGAAGAAAAAAAAGGGAATATAGCCGATCAAACTGCCGCAAATGACGTTGGGCAGCAACCTATCGCGACGCTCTCCTACCCAACTACTCCAATACATCGAAAAAATCGAAACCAAAGGCTTCAAAGTGATCATCAATGTAATCTGCAAAGGGGTCCCATGCAAATCTTTATAGAGGATAAACGGCAGCATATTAAAAATGGCCCAAAAAGGTGCATTTAAAATCCGCGTACACATAAAAGCTGTACGCGTCTTTTCCATAGCGCCATCGTAAGCTGAGTTTATCCCACTCATTTTATCCTAAGTGCATAAAAATAATAATTTCTCCATTTTAGCATAATTACAGCATGAATAAAAGCTAAAGAAGCGAAAAGAATTAAGAATAAAGAAAGAATTCAGTAGCCAGTAGTCAGTAGCCGGTAGCCGGTAGAAGGCAGGAATTCAAAAGCAAGAATTCAGAATAGCATCTTGCATAAAGCCACTTATCTAAAAGGACCGAAAGGACAAAAAAGACGTAAAGGACTTCTGTTTTAAAACTTTGGTTTCTTATGTCCTTTGAGTCTTTTCAAGAAACTTTAGCGCTTTCTTTTGACACCTTTAATTTATTTTTAAGATCAATGATTTCGATCTTGAGTTCATAAACTATTTTTTGTAGATGTTTACTGGGATCCTCTAGTGTTTTTAACTGCTCTTCAAATCCCTTTAAGCTCTCTTCGTCTTTATATAAGCGGTGAAAATCCTTAAGATTTTCCGGAGCAAAAAACTGATCATCTGTTGCAGGATATTTTTTTAAAAACTCAATAAAGGCGGGTTCACTGAGCCGTTTTTTGGCGCTTTCTGCAGTCTTTATGTCCCGAATGCATTTGTCATACTGATTTTGCTTTTTTTTCATTTCTTGTTCTATTGGGTCTAATCTCCAAGTGCCTATTCCACCAATCAATAAACCGATTGAGATTAAGGCAATGCCCAAGGGAAAGACAAAGACCAAGAAAGGTATACCCACGAAACAAGCAACGAGTCCCACCCCTGCTATTGCCACAACGTTTCGTCTATTTCTCTTTAAATCGTGAAGAGATTTTTTATGTTCAGCAGCCTCTTTTTGCAGCTTAAGAATAGACTCATTCATGATTTTTTTTCCTTTAGTCCCTACATCATCGGCATCGGTTACCTCACCTGTGGATAATGTCTCATTTACATAGGCATTTTCAGAAGCTTTGGATAATGCTCGTATACTCTTTCTAAGATTCCCTTCCTTCTCAAGAACAATAAGCTTAGCTTTAGCAGCTGCAAGACTGCTCTGTAGAATTTGAGTCTCTTCTTCATTCAAAGGGTTGGCTTTGCACCAGGAATTGACAAACTTTGTAAAAACTCTAAGATCATGAACTTTTGCACTCGTTTTTCCTGCTTTGCCATCGCTTAAGTTGATTTTTCCGTCGGCATTGAACTCCAAAGAGTTAAGATTGCTATTCGATGACCCAATGGCCTCTAAGTTGCCATTTATTAAGTTGAATAATTCACTTCGTTTACCAGAAGATTGATTATTAAACCCTTGCTTGACGAGGTTATCATAGTGAGCGCAAAACTTATCAGAACGAAAAGTAATTCCGAACATATAAGGCCCTCATGAGCTTATTAACCTAACCTAAGAATGATTATAAATCATTTTATATTAATCATCAAATAAGCCAAAAAAAATGCTAGATGCTAAATGATAAATTAGAATACAGAATGGTGTATTGCATAAACTCACTCATCTAAAAGGACTTAAAGGACCAAAAGGACGTAAGGGACTTTTGGTTTAAAACTTTGGTCCCTTATGTCCTTTGGGTCCTTTAAGTCCTTTGCTGGCACGAACAATCTAGCAGGTGACTTAATCCAAGATGCAGTGATAGGTGTGGTCTTGTCCGCCGGTTTTTTTGTCGGTGACGATTTTTACAGGAGGCGTTTCAGCACAGATAGGCTGAGCATAAGGGCATCGGGTGCGAAAAGGACAGCCGCTGGGAGGATTAAGGGCCGAAGGAATTTCCCCTTTTAACATGATGCGGGTTTTCTTTTCATGTGGATGGCTTTTTGGCACAGCCGATAAAAGAGCTTGAGTGTAAGGATGTTTCGGGTTGCTAAAAAGCTCTTCGGCAGAGGCACTTTCCATGACTTTGCCAAGATAAAGCACAACAACTCGATCGCAAATATGCCGTACAATCGATAAATCATGTGAAATAAAAAGGTAACTTAAGCCAAGCTTTTCTTTTAATTCGGCTAATAAATTGAGAATCTGCGCTTGAACAGAAACATCTAACGCCGATACTGCTTCATCACAAACAATTAAACGAGGATTTAAGGCAATGGCTCGCCCAATGCAAATCCTTTGCTGCTGTCCTCCTGAAAATTGATGTGGATAGCGATTCATAACATCGGGCTGCAACCCAATTTGATGCAAGATCTCAGCCACGCGCTCTGTTTGTTCTTGCTTATTGCTCACAAGGCCATGATAGAGCAAAGCTTCGCCGATGCTTTCTCTTACGGTCTTGCGAGGATTTAATGACGCATAAGGATCTTGAAAGACGATTTGGACTTTTTTGCGCATCTCTTTCATCTGCTGTTTCGAAAGAGTTAATAAATCCTGGCCTAAAAAAGTGACGTGACCTGCTGTCGGTTCAATCAACCGTATTGCAGCACGTCCAGCGGTGCTTTTGCCGCAGCCGGACTCGCCAACCATTCCTAATACTTCACCTGAATGAATTGTAAAATCGATGCCATCGACAGCTTTGACACTACCTACTTGCCGTCGAAATAATCCGGATAAAACAGGAAAGTATTTCTTTAATCCTCGAACTTTAAGCAAAACTTCTTTCATAATTTACTCAGCACATAATTTTTCGCTACTTTCGAGACTGCCATCGTATAACCAACATTTGGCCTGATGTTTGGAACCTGGTTCCAAAGTAAAATCGGGAACTTCACCGTGCCGGCATTTATCCATAATGAAAGGACAACGGGGGTGAAAACGGCATCCATGTGGATAATGGGTTATCGAAGGCACCGTTCCTTTGATGGCCTGCAATTCTCCTTGCGGTTTTTTAGGATCGGGCCGTGATTTGAACAGTCCCCTCGTATAAGGATGCGACATATGATCAAAGATCTCTGTGACAGTGCCTCTTTCCACCGCCTGCGCCGCATACATCACAATGACATCATCGGCCATTTCAGCGACAACTCCCATATCATGGGTGATCAGTAAAACCGCCATGCCTTTGCGTTTTTGCAGCTCTCGCATCAAATCCAACACTTGCGCTTGAATGGTTACATCTAATGCCGTTGTGGGCTCATCGGCAATCAAGATGTCGGGTTCACACATCAAAGCCATGGCTATCATGACCCTTTGTTTCATTCCTCCTGACATCTGATGAGGATAGTCATATAAACGCGACTCAGGCGAGGCAATTCCGACTTCCTTCAAAGCTTTTACAGCGCGATTGACAGCTTCATCGCCATAGAGCCCAAGGTGCAGTTCAGCGACTTCAACAAGTTGCGATCCAATAGTATACACAGGATTTAAAGCACTCACTGGATCTTGAAAAATCATGGCAATGCGTCCACCGCGAATTCGACGCATCTCCTTTTCGCTTAAAGCCAAAAGATTTTGTCCTCGATATAATACTTCTCCTTCCGGATGCAAGGCTGGCGGCGTTGGCAGAATGCGCATGATCGACAGAGCCGTCATTGTTTTGCCGCAACCGGATTCGCCCACTAAGGCCAGTGTTTTTCCTAAATGCATCTCGAAAGAAATGCCTTCGATCACAGAAAAAACACCTGAGCCAATATCGATACGCGTCGTTAAGTTATTGACCTTTAAAATCGGCTCAGACATGGGACCCTTGCTCAATGATTTTTTTGCTCTAGAATATCGGGAAGAACTCCAAGTTGCAAGCTGTAAAAGTTGCCTATTGTACCTTTCAGGGATTTATTGTATTCTTTATCCTAAAAAGGCAACTATCATGCTGACAATATTGAGTTTATTTGGAAGATCCCCTTTTGCCCCTCTGAAATCGCATATGGAGAAAGTGGGGACATGCGTTCATCAAATTCCTCTTCTTTTTGCCGCCTTGGAAAAAAAGGATATGAAAGAATTAGAACGAATTGCCGCGCTCATTTCTGAATATGAACATCAAGCCGATCTCATGAAGAATGATATCCGAAACCATCTGCCTAAAAGCCTCTTTCTGCCCATTGACCGCAGCCATCTTTTGGAGATTTTAGCTATCCAAGACAACATTGCCGATGCAGCTGAAGACGTCGCCGTTTTATTGACTTTGAAAACTATGGAAATGCTGCCCTCATTTAAAAGCGACTTCATAGCGTTCTTAAATAAAAACATCGAATCTTTTGACGGAACTTTATTGATCATCAAAGAAATGCATGAACTCTTGGAATCCTCTTTTGGCGGCCTCGAAGCTGAAAAAGTTAAATCGATGGTTGATGAAGTGGCTTTTAAAGAACACGAGGCCGACTTAATTCAAAGAAAATTGCTCAAGAGCCTTTTTAAAGCAGAAAACGAAATGAGCTATGGCACCTTTCATCTATGGCAAAAGATCTTTGAAGCCGTGGCTTCAATTTCAAACTTGTCGGAAAAGCTAGCTTATCGCGTCCGCATGACTTTAGAGTTAAAGTAAGATACTATTGAGGAGATCCTGGAGCTAAGCATGCCAACAGAAACAATTTTGACAGCCTTAATTCTCATCGCCGGCTTCTACATGGCCTGGAATATCGGAGCTAACGATGTAGCGAATGCCATGGGCACATCCGTTGGCTCAGGCGCCTTGACGCTGAAAAGAGCTGTATTGATTGCTGCCGTCCTGGAATTTGCCGGGGCATTCTTTTTTGGGTCTTATGTCTCCGAAACAGTCCAAAATGGCATCATTAATTCCGCTATCTTTGCCACCAAACCAATTCTCCTTGTTTATGGCATGCTAGCTTCCTTAGCCGCCGCCGGAATCTGGCTTCAGATCGCCTCTTATTATGGTTGGCCGGTTTCAACAACCCATTCCATCATTGGCGCTATTGTCGGATTTGGCGTCGTTGTCGGCGGTATCGAAGCCGTTTATTGGGAAAATGTCTTCTTTATTTTCGGCAGCTGGATCCTCTCGCCCATAGCAGGGGCTATTCTTTCTTTCATCATCTTCACTCTTCTTAGAAGAAAGATCTTTTATACTTCAAATCCTGTTGAAGCCGCCAAAAAATTGACTCCTTTTCTTGTTTTTATCGTCGCCAGCACCTTATCCCTTATCCTCGTTTTTAATGGATTAAAAAACCTGAACCTCAATCTTACTACCTGGCAATCGCTTTTGTTAAGTCTTCTTGGTGGTTGCTTAGGAGCTTTAATTAGCTATTTTTGCGTCCAACGCATTAAAACCACCTCAACCCCCAAAGAAGAATCGCCGCACTATAACCCCGAAATTGCCGTCGGCTTGGATAAAGCAAAAAAACATCTTCAGCGCGTTAGATCGTCATCAACTGGTGCTACGCAATATCAAGTCACTCTTTTACTCGAAGAAGTCAATGCTCTTTCGCAGTCTTTAAAGGAAAAAGTTGAAGCCCATACCAGCAACGCTGATTATGCAGCGGTCGAAAGAATTTTTGGCTATCTGCAGATCATGAGCGCCTGTTTGATGGCTTTTGCCCATGGTGCAAACGATGTTGCCAATGCCATCGGACCTCTCTCTGCCGCTATAGGCGTTTTAAAATCTGGCGTCATCAGCACACATGGTGCCGTACCGGCTTGGGCACTTGGGTTAGGCGGGGTGGGTATTGTCATTGGCCTTGCAACCTGGGGATGGCGTGTCATCGAAACCATCGGCAAAAAAATCACCGAGCTCACCCCCACAAGAGGGTTTGCAGCCGAATTTGGAGCTGCAGCAACGATTGCCATCGCTTCTCGCCTTGGAATGCCTATTTCGACAACACATACTCTTGTTGGATCTGTTATCGGAGTAGGCTTTGCCCGCGGTATCGAGGCCTTAAACCTAACGACAATGCGCGATATCATCATCTCATGGGTCGTCACGGTACCCGCTGGCGCCGGCATTGCAGTAGGTTTATTTTATTTGATTAATACAATTTTCGGCTAAGAAGGGGATATCGGGTATAAATTGAAAGAGGAATCTCTTATGAAAAAAATTGCTTTATTATCGATATTATTAATCAACTTCATGTGGATTGGAATCTCGGCATCTGAATCAAAGGAAGGTGCAATCCTTGCAGCAACCATTCAGGCGCTGCCAGCCCAGCCTTTTATAGCAGCTCCGGGGAAGTTTCAACCGGGCAATCCGGTAAAACTCAGCGTCAAAGTGAGCAATCTGGGCAAAGAAGCCAATCCGCCAGCCACAGTTTTTCTTCAATTTGTTTTTCCAAAACCTCTTGATGCACAGCCTCAAAGCCTACTTTTTAAGACGGAGAAAGCGACCCTACCTATGATTCCACCAGGACAAAATGTTGATGTTGCCTTTTCCACCCAGCATCATTGGCCAGCTCTTTTAGACTTTATTCGCGATGACTGGAGCATGCGGGAATATCAAGCGATCGTGGTCATTAATGACAGCGAACACCTTATTGGCACAAGATCCATTGCGGTCTCAGCCCATTACTACGAAGGGCCCAATCACGAGTTTCCCACCGAAATCCAAAATGCTAAATAAACAATTCTTGTGTTGTTTGAAAAAATGAATATCGGATCGTTATGGACAACAGAAGAGGACAACAACACTGATCCTTGGAATGGCACTTTGGCACCGAGGTGATTAGAAAGTTAATTAAAGATAAAATTTTATCTATAATTTATCCCATTCATTATGAAATGTCTTATTAAGGATTTCCAAGCGATACTTAATGCCTTTCAGCTCTGTATATAAATACTTTTCTTTGCCTGATTTAAAGGCAACATATGTTTGTTTGTGGGTTTGAAGTTTATTAAGGGTTTTAGATAAAGCACATTTACTAGGTTTTTGCAGAACGGATTTGAGTTCCGATAGTGATTGAACAGATTTCATAAATTCTAGCGGCATATTTTTTATCAAATGAAGATGTTTTACAAATGCTGGTTTATTTTTGATAAAAGAATTGGCCTGATTAATTTTCTCTTCTTGAAGTTTTATTAAATCATTTTCTTTTTCAGTAAGTATACCAGCGCTTTTATTTTTCAATTCATCTAATAGTGAACTAAATTGTTCTTCAGAAATTTTTCTTTCAGAAATTTGCGATTTTTTATACAAATCATTGAGTAGGTATAAATACTCTTTTGAGCTTGAATATTTCTCTTTAAACTCTTTTGTTAATTCATCCAAAAGCGCAATGAAAATTTGCAAGAAAATGTAGGGTTGGGAATTATCAGAGTTTGCTTTAATTTCTTGTAAGATGCGCTCTTTATCAAGAGCGACAGTTTTGAGGTCATCCATAGTGAAAAAGCTACAGCCATAAGGATCTCTTTGCCTTAGATCCATCAAAGAATATAATTCACATTCAGAAAAATTTGGATAAGTAAGCGTTGCTATTTTAAGACCATAATTCTTTAAAATTGGATAGTTAAATGCACCACTATCGAAATGAAATTCTGAAATTTCCCCATTCTTTTTAACCACAAGTACACCCGTTTGATGGATTCCAATCTCACCCTTTTCGCAACAAGTGATTGTAAAATACCAATCGCCTTCTGGTTGGTCAGCAATAGATTTCAACTTTTCGCTATATTCATGATAATTATTGCACGCAATCACTCCATTTGGAAATATCCCTTTTTCCTGGTAATATTCCCCTAACAGATGCATTCCTCCAGCAGTAATATAAGTAAAGGGATAACTAGCTTCGGGATCGTTTGTGAGTAATAACTTATTTTGAAAAATCGCAGGAAATTGCAAGAGCATTTCCTTAATTAATAAAATATATCTATTAAAAACTTTATCCAAAACCTCACTTTTTTTAATAATTTTTTCTTTTTTTATTTCCTCATTCGATTCTTGTTCGATGCTGCAACTAAATTTTATTAACCATTTTAAAAATTGGCGGTAATTTTCTTTGATATCTTTTAGTAATTCAATAGTTTTATCTTTTCCAAGCTTCGAAATATATTTTTTTAAATTTAAAGGGGATTTTTGCCCAAGAGTATCGAAAATAAAAGAAAGCTTGGGATTGTCTTGAAATACTTGTATAGAATTATTATTTATTGTTGGGCCCAAAGAAGAGCTTGGTGGATTTGCATTAGCCTCTTTAACTTGATCTAAAGCTACATTCGATCCAGAAGCTATAGAGAGACAATTAAGAACATCATCCTTTTTGATATCATTTCCATTTGAGAGGATCGAGCTGGGTAAAGATATCGATGGTATAGACGTTACAGGCGGTATTGATGAGCGATTAACAGGATGAATAAGTGGGGATTTTGGAATTTTTCCTTGAAAACCAAAAATTCTTAGTATCGCGAGGTGAATTTTTGTTGTTAGTTTGTCAATATTGCTCTTCAACAATTTTAATTGGTCTTGAGCATAATTCAAACAGCGATTAACGTGCAGCTTAATATACATAAATATTCCAAATAAAATTATTGAATAAACGCTTAAAATTAATTCTTTCGAAAAGCATGATATTTAATGTAAGAAAAATAATCAATCGACAAATTAATATCCCCGATTCCAAGTTCCATCCCAGAAATCGACTCCTTTCGAGCCGGTAATGTGGCTTTCCCCTCCCCCTTGAAAAGCTACTGGAGGAGTGATGACAAAACAGTTATTAAAGGCATGTAAAGAGGCAATCTCATGATCCAAGGCCTCTAACTTGGCACCAGCAGTCTCTATTTTACTTAAAACTTTCAGTAGAGGTGCATACATTTTGGAGTTGATCGCATAGGCGCTAGTTGTGGTTCCCCAAGATAATTTTCCGAGATTAAGGCTAAATTTTGAAGGTTTTATTGCCGGGATAAGATTCAAAGGGCCGCCAAAATGCAAAGACATGAGATAGAGCATATCCCAGTCTGTGGGTAGTTCTTGCATTGCCTTTCGGAAAGTTGTACCCACCTTTTCTAAAGTATAACTCTTGCCTTTATTAATAATCTTGCCAAAGCCCGTGTCATCTTCGACGATAAGAATACTACTGTATTCTTTGACTTTTTTTGCTGCCTCTTCCATTTTATTTTGGGCTTGGCCCTTTTCTGATTGAGCAGCAGCCTTAAAGTTTGCTGTTGCTGTATTGAAAACATTTAAAGCGTTGTTGTACTTGTCGTTAGCGTCTTTAATAATTTTATAATGACTCCAAAAACAACCCGCTTGTCCTTTATGTTGATTCTCTAATTTTTTCCCAGGCAGTTTGCAAAAAGTATTATCGTAGATTCTTCTCCAAACTTCCTCTTTTAATTCATATTTCCCATAGGTTCCTCTGAATCTTTCATATTGAGATTCATTTATCCCAACAGCTTTTAGATGCCTTCGGATAGACTCTAATCTCTGTTTATGTGCATTCGAGCTTGAGTCGATGTCATCTAAGTTTAACACATAAATATGCCCAAAAAACTCGTTAAGATTCCAATGAGCATCCAACTGCGAGGAATTTTTTGTTAGTAAGTCATTTTGAGCAATTGTGCGATGATCTATTTTGACAAGGAAATCAGAAGAATTCGAAAAATTTGATTTATCGTTTGCAATTTTCCTTTTGGTAAAAAACCACTGCCAATGTGCTTTCGAACTCAAAAAGCGCTTGCACAACTCCTCTCCTAAATATCGAATGACGTTCAGAGCTTTAATGAAAGGAGCTTTGAGAACTTTAAATTTTGATTCACTCCGCAAGTTACAGCTTAGATTTACACCTTCTTGCCAAGGTAAGATCCCTAAAGCTCTTTTATCAATTAGGTCAACCATATGCTTTACCTTCCCATGATGCATCCCATAAATGAACGACAAATGATTCAGGATCAACGTAGTCAGATTTGATTTTTTCCATTGAAAGTTTTTTCTTTTTTATAGATGGGGAGTAGGGAAGCGGATAAAAATAAGAACAGGGTAATACTAAATATTTCTTACTCTGTGATGAATTCAAAGCCTCATGAAAAGCTTTGCTTAAAAGGACGGGTCCCGTCCTAACAACAAGATGTTTTGACGACTGTGAAGCTGTTTTAAGATTATCTATGCAATACTTCATTACCGGACTATTTTTCGCGGCACCAAAGACGGCATTACAGACATACAAACATTTTCCATAACCTATAAACCGATAAATTTTATTGGCCTCTTGACCTGCAAAACAATCGATACCATGCGAGATTAAATCTTTGAAAGATCGCATACAAACGACATCTGTGTCGCTATAAATTCCGCCTTCTCTATAAAGAATCTCATAGCGCCAGATGTCCGCTTTTTCCGCCCATGTTTTGGCTTCATTAAAGGCCTTAAGGTTAATCCAAGGAAAGTCCTTAACATCCTTATCTGTCCACACTTTAATTTCAAATCCGAGGCAATTTTTTCGCCAAGATTCAATGATGCCATTGACCTTTTCAGGGACGGCAGATCCTAGCCAAACAAAATGAATTATAGGAGGAATAGAGTGATTCAAATTTTCAATATTTTTTGTAGCTTCGACCTCTCGACAAAACTCATTAAAATTATTTTTAATCACTTTAAAATCGGGATCTTTGCCAAATTGTGAGCAAGTTTCATTTCGATGTGAATTCATAGAAGCCCAAAAATCCTGGGCTATAAATCCCCCAACAGCATTGCTTTTTAATATTCTAGGATAAAGAAGTTTTTCAGTTTGTTGAATAAGTTGACTATGTGTTTTAAAACCACAACCATGAATCGCGTTTTGAAATCTACTAAAGATTTCTTTTACATCATTCAACCAAGTAAATTTATTGTTATTGATTTTTTTTGTAAAAAAACGTGAAAGCTTAAATACTGCTTCTAATTCAGATGTATTTAAAGGATCATTTTTAGCATTAAGATAGAGTGAACATAAAATTTTACTCAAAGATACTTTTTGAGCACCTTCTGCTAAAGCCCTTTTAAGTTTGTCTTTATCTACAACACTAAAATTTTCTTTTTTTTTTACAATAACAGTGTGTTTTTCTAGACTTGGAATATCAGTAAAGAAAGCTTTTTCAAGGAGATTAAATTTAATAGTGGCTGTCATTTATTTATCATCATTTTTAAGTAAAGTTTCAAAAATAAACTTAAGCAGAGCATTATTCAGTTTTTTTCTTAAGACGCAGTTCCTGTTCTTTTTCCACCCAAGAAGCATTCCAAAGATGAACAACCATGGTTTCATAATCAACATAATTTTCTTTAATATGGTCTAAAGAAAGCTTTTTCTTGCGAAGATCTAAAGAAAAGGGAAGAGGATAAAAATAGGAACAAGGCAAAATTAAGTTATTTTGACTATCTGCAGAATTAAGAGCTTCGTGAATAGCTTTACTCAAAAGAATAGGACCCGTCCGAACAACTAAATGCTCACTAGATTCAGATGCCGTTTTAAGGTTGTCAATACAATATTTCATAACAGGGCTATTTTTAGCAGCCCCAATGATGGCATTACAAACAATTAAGCATTTGCCATAGCCTAATCCTGGAACAACTTGATTAGTCTCCTGACATCCAAAAAAGGTAATATTATGGTTGATAAGATCCTTAAAGGATTTGAAACAAATTACATCTGTATCACTATAAATTCCTCCTTCCCGATAGAGAATTTGGTATCGCCAAATGTCGGCTTTTTCAGCAAATGTCTGCGCTTCATCAAAAGCTTTTCGATTTATCCAAGAAAAATTTTCGATATCTTTGTCTGTCCACACTTTAATTTGAAAATCACTACAGTTTTCTTTCCAAGTATTCAGAATAGAATTAACTTCTGCATTGATTGGAGAACCAAGCCAAATAAAATGAACTATCGGCGGTATAGAAGTTTGACCATGGACCTGTTTAATCGTTTCAATTTTCTTATTCGCTTCTACCTTCTGGCAAAATAAACTAAAATTTTTCTCGACTAATTTAAAATCGGGATCGTTAAAGAAAAGAGGATTAGTATTACTTCGATGGGATTTCATGGAATCCCAAAATTCCTGTGGCTGAAAACTAATTTTAGAAGGAATTTTTGCAAGCTTTGCTTGAGCTAATATCTCTAGTTGTTTTAAAATTTCAAGATTAGATTTAAAGCCATATCCGCAAAAAAGATTCTGAAAACGGTTAAAGACTTGTATAATTTTTTTTCGTAGGATTGAATGGGTTGGGTTAAGTTTTTTTTTAAAAAAATCTGAGAGAATAAGAATTTCATTTAATTCTATCTGGTTCGATATAGGGGTCTTTACTTTTTCAATTAGGGTATGCAAAAGGTTATTTAATTTCACCCTTTCCATACCCTTCTCATTTTTAAGCTGGGTTTTAGAAATTACAGAAAAAATGCCTTTCTTTTTTACGATAAGGCCGTGGTCTTCAATCTTTAGATGGTTCCCAAAAAAAGCATCATGGATCAACACCGCGTTTATTTGCATGAAGGAAATCCTCAAAAAGCCAGAAATTATGTAAAAAGTGTTATTTAAAGTCAAGCTTACTAGAATATTAGAGAGGCTTTGTTAAGATTAAATTGACAGAAAAGTTTTTTTTTTCATTAATAAATGCCTTTATAAACGAAGACAATCGAATTTTTTATGAGTAATGCCATTTCTTTAAGCTCGGCGATTTTGGGTAGAGGGATCGCGTCGTTATATGATTCAAAAGAGGAAAAAGCATCCATCAGCTTTGTAAAGCGTGAAATTCTCTCTCGCGCTCTTGCCTTATCTACATCCATATTTAAATTCATAGATGCGGTTTTAAATTTTGGCAGTGGGATGACTACGCTATCCTTCTGCGCTTTAAAAAAAGCTGGCGTAAAAAAATTTAAAGGTGACAAATACACAATTCAAACAGCTTTGAGCTACTTTAAAGCCTGTAAAAAAAATTCCCTCCAAATTCTTACAGGAACGCCAAGCGCATTATACAATCCTAAACGCCTCATTAAACACCATTTCATAAAATTAGCCCCTTCTTATAGCCAAGAAAGAGAGAATCAAAAAATCGATCCTTTTATCATTGATCATCAAGACATTGCAAAAAATGAATTGAAGACAATGTCTTCAGAAGAACAAAATCGAGATTGGCATTTGCTAAAATATGTCGGCCATACGCGCTTAATCAATCTCGATCGAGACTTGGAGCGGTTAACGCCAGCCTATGAGCATTTTGCAAAAATAGGTTTAAAAAAAGATGATGTGGAAAGGTTCTCCGCTATTTTAGGTAAAAATCTCTCAAGTGAAATTTGGAACAGGTTTCCTGATCACCATAATCCCTTTATGAATAAGCTGACGAAGTTATTTAAAAAAATAACAAAAAACACGGGTTTTGATCGATGGCACCAAGCTCAAGCGGGTTGTTTTATGAGTCATTACAAGATAATTAAAGAAGCTAAAGATAACTTTGAAAAGGCTAAAACAGAATATGCAAACCTTCAAAAAGAATATCTTGAGTTCCAAAGCAAAACACCCTCTCTCGATAATGACGCTCAAAAAGAGCAAATTCAAGTCATAAAAGAAAAAATAGAAGCCGCAGTAGAGCAAATCAAGAAGTTTTCATCTGTATTAGTCATGGAAGATGATAATCGCTTTGGCCAAGTGATTGACAGCCAACGCAAAGAAACAACTTTAACCAATGTCGGTACCGTATTTCGACAAGTGATGCAAGAACTTCCCCACGATTATGACATGCTATTTTTCGCATCGATTGTCTCAAAAAAGAAAAAATGGGGAAACATGAAGGATATTCTCGGAGCAAAAAATACCCGTAAAAGACTTAAACATGTCACCTCAGAACGCATCGTTAAACTTGATTACGGCCATGCCACCAATGCTTATCTTGTGCATTCAAGGTTTTATGATACTCTTTTAAATAAGCTTAAAAAAATAGAAATCCCTGGACAACCCCTTAAAGCTGTAGATGTTGAAATTGCAGAATTGATGGAAAGTTCTAAAACTTATTTAGCCGTACCTCCATTAGCTTATCAAGGTGGTTTTTTAAGCAGCATTTCCCAAAGAGATTTACCACTTATACAGCCGAATAAGAAACTTTGGAAACAAATAAAAGAATAAAATTTATCCTCGTATGAACACCACAATATCCTTAACAAATCACATTCTTGGAAAAAGCGTTTATTCACTTTATTACCCTAAGGAAAAAACTGCATTTGGCTTTGTTAAGCGTAAAATTTTAACGCGTATCCTGGCTTTATCAACCTCCTTGTTTGAATTTGCCGATACCCTCTTAAATCTTGGGGGCGGCGTCGCCACCCTTTCTCTTTGGTCATTAAAAAAAGCCGGTATTAGAATCTTAAATCGAGAAAAATACTCTTTGCCTATGGCGAAAAATTATTTCGATGCTTGTCGGAAAAGCTCTAAAGGCATTTTTATCGGAACCCCTCGTTCAGTTTGGGATCCTAGACAACTTGTGACTCAAGACGTTAAGGAACATCTGTTCATTATTGATCATCAAAAGGTTGCAAAGAAAGAACTTAAAGAGATGTCGCATGAAAAACAAAATGAAGACTGGCATCTTCTTAAGTATGTAGGCCATGCCAAATTAATTAATCTTGAGAGAGATAAAAAAAGACTAGAGGAAGCTAGGGAACATTTTAGCAAGATCGGTCTTTCATTACAGGATGTGGAGCGATTTGCTGCTGTCATAGGTAATGAGTTACCTCGAGAAACTTGGGATCGTTTTCCCAATCCTCCAAACTATCCCCTCGATACACAAGAAAAAATTAAAGTTATTGATAAATGGCACGCCGCCCAAGCAGGTTGTTACCTAAGCCACTACCACGCCATTAAAAAAGCCAAAGAAAATCACGAGCTTGCAAAAGCTAATTATAGAAGCATGCAAATTCAATTGATTGAATTAAAAAAGAGTGCAGACAATACTAATTGCAAATCAAAAGAACAAATTCATCTTCTAAAGAAAAACCTAGAAGATGCTCAAGAAAGGATTAAGAAATTTTCTTCTGTATTGATAATGGAAGACGATAATCGTTTTGGTCAGCTCATCGATAAAAAAGAAAAAAAAGCCACTTTAGAAAAAGTAGGTGTTATTTTTCGTCAAATTATGCAAGAACTCCCCCAAGACTTTGATATGCTATTTTTTTCTTCCATAACCTCAAAAAAAGAAAAGTGGGGCGACATGAAAGGGATACCTGGGGCTAAACAAACTCGTAAAAGACTTAAGCAAATAAATAATAAACGCATAGCTAAGCTTGATTATGGCTATGGAGCAAATGCTTATTTAGTTCATTCAAGATTTTATGACACGATTCTAAATAAATTAAGTAAAATCGATATTGTAAATCATCCACTTAAAGCTGTAGATGTTGAAATTGCAGAACTTATGGAAAACTCAAATACTTATCTTGCGATTCCTCCTATAGCCTATCAAGGTGGTTACATGAGCAACCTTTCTTCTCAAGATCTACCCTTAATTCAGCCCAATAAAAAACTTTGGAAAAAAATTATCATCAAATAACAGCGTGTTTTAAGATATTTTTAAATAGACAGAAAAAATTCAATTAACTATTCTTTTTCAATTCTTTAAATGCATCTTCATAGCAGAGGAAGTTTATGTGCGATACAATCTCATTAACTACAAATGTCTTAGGCAAAGGGATCGCTTCAGTTTACCATAGCTCTGATCAAAAAAATGTCTCTGGCTTTGTAAGACGCGAAATTTTAACACGTACCCTTGCCTCTTCTACTTTTATTTTTGAACTCATCGATGCTCTAGCAAATTGCGGAGCAGGTCTCACTACACTCTCTCTTTATGCCTTGAAAAAAGCCGGAATAAAAAAGCTTTGCGGAAAAAAATATACTTTAAAAGCAGCCAAAAACTATTTCAACGCATCCAAAAAAAATTCGTTTGGGATCGTAATAAATACTCCTCGCTATGTTTACAATCCAAAACTTCTTTTTGAACAATTTTCAAAAGATCAAACACGCAAACTCAATTCTTTAAAAAATATTTCCATTAAAGAACTTACGCAAGATAAAAAAATCAATCCATTCATCATTGACCATCAAAGTCTTGCTATTAAAGAACTTAAAGAAATGGGTCTGGAGGAACAAAATCGAGATTATCATCTGCTGAAGTACGTAGGTCATGCTCGCATTATCAATCTTGATAGAAACCCGGAGCGTCTTGTAGGAGCAAATGAAAATTTTGCAAAAATTGGCGTGGTTTCCGGAGAAGTTGTAAGATTCCCTGCAGTTTTAGGAAAAAATCTTCCTCGTGAAATTTGGGACCGCTTTCCCAATCCCCCAAATTATCCCCTCGATACACCAGAAAAAATAGCAGAAAATGACCGATGGCACCAAGGACAAGCCGGCTGTTACATGAGCCATTACCGCATTATTCAAGAAGCAAAGGAAAATCATATACAGGCTAAATCCGATTATGAGAAAATCCAACAGCAACTTATCACCTTTAAAAAACAAAATTTCTTTCACACTCTTCCTAGTATAAAAGCAGAAATCCATAAACTCGAACAACAGCTAGCTGAGGCATTAGAACGAGTTAAAACATTTTCGTCTGTTTTAGTCATGGAAGATGATAATCGCTTTGGAAGAGTGCTTGATAAGAATAAGAAACAGACTACCCTGGAAAATGTAGGGGTTGTTTTTCGTCAAGTGATGAGAGATCTGCCGGATGATTTTGATATACTCTATTTATCTGCGATCACTTCCGAAAAAAAGGATTGGGGAAACCTGAAAGATATTCCTGCAGCTGAAAATACCCGTCAAAGACTCAAACAAGTCAATAATGAAAGAATTGTCAAGCTCGATTACGGACATGCTACCAATGCTTATATTGTTCATGAACGATTCTATGATTCTCTTCTAAATAAATTGAAGGTAATTAACCTTCCTGGTTCACCCCTTAAACCTGTTGATGTCCACATCGCAGAGCTCATGGAAAACTCCAAAACTTATTTGGCCGTTCCACCCATTGCCTACCAAGGTGGTGATTTGAGTAACGTTTCGTCGCGAAATCTACCTTTAATTCAACCGAATAAAAAACTTTGGAAAAAAATTACTATCTAATTAAATATTTTTAGCTATTTTCAAATAGACAGAAAAAATTCTATTAACTACCCTATTCCAAATTCATTAAATGCGTCTTCATAACAGAGGAAGTTTATGAGCGATACAATTTCTTTAACTACAAATGTCCTAGGAAGAGGGATCGCTTCAATTTACCATAACTCTAATAATAAAAATGTCATAGGGTTTGTTAAACGCGAGATTTCAACCCGAATTCTTGCTTCATCAACCTTTATCTTTGAACTCCTGGATGCTCTAGCAAATTGTGGAGCAGGTCTCACCACTCTTTCTCTGTGTGCCTTGAAAAAAGCCGGAATAAAAAAGCTTTGCGGAAAAAAATACACTTTAAAAATAGCTAAAAATTATTTCGATGCTGTCAAAAAAAGTTCAATAGGAGTCGTAATAAATACTCCTCGCTATGTTTACAATCCAAAACTTCTTTTTGATCAATTTTCAAAAGATCAAACACGCAAACTCAATTCTCTAAAAAATATTTCCATTAAAGAACTCCCACAAGATAAAAAAATCGATCCCTTCATCATTGATCATCAAAGCCTTGCTATTAAAGAACTTAAAGAAATGGGACTGGAGGAACAAAATCGAGATTATCATTTGCTGAAATATGTCGGTCACGCTCGCATTATCAATCTCGATAGAGATCATCTTCGTTTAACTGGAGCAAATGAACATTTTGCAAAAATAGGCGTAGCTCCTGGTGGTGTGGAAAGATTCCCGGCAGTTCTAGGAAGAGAACTACCTCGTGAAATCTGGGACCGCTTTCCCAATCCACCGAATTACCCACTTGATACACCGGAAAAAATAGCGGGTATTGACAAATGGCATCAATCACAAGCTGGCTGTTACATGAGCCATTATCGCATTATTCAAGAATCAAAAATGAATCACACCAAGGCTAAAGACGATTACGAAAGGATTCAACAAGAACTCACCGCTTTAAAAAAACAAAATCCCACTTATCATCTTCCTTTAGGTTCTGCCCATGTAAAAGCAAAAATCCATCAGTTGGATCAAGAACTTGCCGAAGCATTAGAGCGGATCAAAAGATTTTCCTCCGTTTTAGTCATGGAAGATGATAATCGCTTCGGAAGAGTTCTTGATAAAGTTAAAAAAGAGACGACTTTGGAAAATGTCGGTGTAGTCTTTCGCCAAGTGATGAAAGAACTGCCGGATGATTTTGATATGCTATTTTTAGCCTCTATCACTTCTGAAAAGGAGACGTGGGGAAAAATGAAAGACATTCCTGGGGCTAAAAATACTCGTAACAGACTCAAAAAAATCGAGAATGAAAGAATCGTCAAGCTTGATTATGGCCATGCGACTAATGCTTATATCGTTCATGCAAGATTTTATGATACCCTTATCGAAAAATTAAAAATCATTGATATCCCAGGTCAGCCTCTTAAAGCTGTTGATGTTCTCATCGCTGAACTCATGGAAAACTCCAAAACATATTTGGCAGTTCCACCGATTGCTTACCAAGGTGGTGATCTCAGTAACGTTTCCTCAAGAGACCTTCCTCTGATTCAACCGAATAAAAAACTTTGGAAAATGATAAAAGTATTTAATTAAAAGCCCCCTATCTTAAGGAAAAATTTATGAGTACTAGATCTATTGATTTATCGACGATCGAATCTGCATTCTTTTTAAATAATACTAACAGCTTTACACAACACAAAGTCATCATAAGAAAGGGAAACTCGATCACAACAACGGACAAACAAAATTTAAAGCAAGAACTGAATGGAAAATGTAAAAAGATTTCATTAGCAAATATTTTAACTTCTCTTTCTCATGAGGCTTCCAATGATAAAATAAAAGAATCTGAACTAGAAAAAATGTTTTCTCTTTCTCGTTATTTTATTCAAAAGGCTACACCATCAGGAAATCCTTTAATTACTAAAATTAAAACTATTCTAAGTCGTTTCCGAAACCTTTTTTCCGGCTATAAATTTAAATCAGATCAACAATATGCCAAAGAATTAGAAGCCACACTTCGTGCAAAAATAGTTTCTAAACTAGGCAGGATCAACAAAGGAACGAAGTTTGTCCCACAAGATTTTTGGGATTCAATGGGTTCACACCGTCCCAAAACCGATCAAAAATTGTATACTGATCCAGATATGACGATCGCCTTAAAAAACTTTAATTCTTTTTGTAAAAAAGTAGCCGAAGATAAAAGTGAAGTAAATATCTCTCAAAGCCTTTTAAAGCCTTTTTCCATCACTCCGACGATACATTTTATTTGGTTAGGTTCTGCCGTTCCCGATAAAGTTAAAGTTGTTATTGATTCATGGCGTCAACATAATCCGGGTTTTGATATTAAAATATGGACTGATCAAGAAGTCAAAAATTATCCCTTAGTTAACCGCGAGGCTTTTGAAGCTACTGATGTTTGGGCGGAAAAAGCAGATATTTTGCGTTATGAAATTCTCTACAATGAAGGCGGCATCTACAGCGACACAGACGTAATCTGTTATGGGTCATTTAAAGATCTCATTTCCCACAATATAAATTGCTTTGCAGGTCAAGAAAGCAATCAAGAATACCGCTGGCTTGGTTATGAGGGAAAATGTCTTCTGCTATGTAACGCAGTGTTAGGAGCTGCCAAAGGAAGCCCTGTCATGAAATACTGTATTGACAACTTGACATCTAAGTCAAAAGCGCCCAATACACATATTTCCGTAAGAACAGGTCCTATTCACCTAAGTCGTGCCTTTAGTAATGCTTTTAATACACCACAAAGTGAAAATTACTTAGTGTTACCCTGTTCCTATTTTTATCCTCTTCCTTTTCATCCAGATCTTAAAAAGAAAAAATTAACAGATGCGGAGTTGGCAACCTATGTCGACCCGGAATCTTTAGCGGTGCATTTATGGGACGGATCTTGGGTTAAATAAATCAACGCAAAGGCCGATTGATTAAATCGGCCTTTGCGTTTAGACTAATTTTGTTCTTTTATGACTTCGGTCACGATGTCGAAAGATTTCTTAGCGCTTTCCATCAATTTCTTCTGGCCCTCTTCACTAATAGGTTGCGGATTGAAATAGATGGTCTGACCCAATTGATTGACAAGATTGGCACAGGTGTCGCCCGTAGGAATCTTGAAATTTCTAAATCCAATCATTTTAGCTTTTGTAGCTTTTAGATCATGTGCCAAACCGTCCGGTATTTCTAATTTATCGACTTTGCTAATGATGATAAGACCATTAATTTTTACAGCATTCCCCACCGGAGTGAGTTTTTTCAGCTGCTGATTTAAGTCCTCTTGAGAGTCCACCAAAATGGAATATTCACTGATCTCTTTCTTAGGCAAAATCTTATATCCTGTAACTTGTCCGTTGTTTTTCTGTGGAATAACCCAAAAATTTTCGGCGCTGAGTTTCTCTTGCAAATCAACTGAAAGATTGCAATTTCTTAAAATTACCGAATCTATTTTTTGAATTTCTTTGAGATGAGAAACAAAGTTTGAGGGCATCTCAAATAGCTCTTGACCGCCATGAATGATTTCCAAAACACCCACTTCGCGTTTACTATTGGCTAAAGCTTGCAGATGCTTCACTAGCTCATTTTGATCTAAAGGCTTTGCATGTGATCCAATTTTATAGGCTTGTACTTTGCCATTTGTACCGGCTATAGCCAAAACACCCCCAACGATAAGCAAGGGGATAGCAGTAATAAAGCCTACAGTAAGGCCGGTTAGAGTAAAAGCCCCTATCCAAACCACACCTATTCCCAATCCCAATGCTCCTACAGCGCCAATAGTTTTACGGATAACATATAAAACTTTACTTTCATTCGGCAACGATGCCAATGTGCAAGCATTTATAATCGCTGTTTTAACCTTGGCTGGAAATGAAATATGAGATTGGACATTCAAAGAACTTGGTATAGAATTAACCGACATAAACACCTCATCTTGAGCAATATTTTTTTAAAAACCAAAAGTATAGCTTCAAAAGAGTAAATGTCAATAAAGCCTTGATCCTACAAATGTAAAATTGTACTCTGCAAATAAATGAGTGATAAATGAAAATCGGTATTGTCTGCTATCCAACCGTTGGCGGAAGCGGCGTCGTCGCTACCGAGCTTGGCCATGCCCTAGCGGCCAAAGGCCACGAAGTGCACTTCATCACCTACGATATTCCTTTTCGTCTGCGCCTCGAAGAAAGCAACATCTTCTTCCATGAAGTGGAAATCCATCATTATGATTTATTCAAATATCCTGACTACGCATTAACCTTAGCTGTTAAAATCGCAACTGTTGCAGAACAATTCAATCTCGATATTCTACACGTTCACTATGCTATCCCTCATGCTACAAGCGCATTCCTTGCAAAGCAAATCCTAGGCTCTCCAAAAAAACCTGCCGTGATCACTACTTTGCACGGCACCGATATCACTTTGGTGGGTCGCGATCACGCCTATTTTCAAATTGTTAAATTCAGCATCGAGAAAAGCTGCGGCGTTACCGCAGTATCAAAGAACCTTCGCCAACAAACCTTCAAATACTTTGAGATCGATAGAGCAAAACAAATAGAAGTGATTTATAATTTCTTTATTCCTCAAAAGCAGTTGATCAATCAAAAACCCATGCGTCACTGCTTCGTTCAAGAAGATGAAAAACTCCTTTTGCACTCATCAAACTTCCGTCCTGTAAAAAGAGCCTCAGATGTTGTCCGCATCTTTAAAGAGGTGCGTAAACAGATAAAATGCAAATTGCTCTTTCTTGGCGCAGGAGCCGGCATCGAAGAAGTGAAAAAAATGGTTAGTGAATTCCATCTTACAAAAGAAGTCTTCTTTTTGGGCAAAAGCCGCGAAATTGATCCCTATGTAGCAAGCGCTGATCTTTTTTTGCTTCCTAGCGAACAAGAAAGCTTTGGATTGGCAGCCCTAGAAGCCATGGCTTACGGCGTCCCTCCTATCTCTTCCGATGCAGGAGGCCTTCCAGAGCTGATTGATCATGGCAAAACAGGCTTTTTAGCTCCTATTGGCTCCATTGAAAAAATGGCTGAATATGCGACTTTTCTCCTATCTTCTCCACAGGCCTATCGGCAAATGAGCCAAGCTGCTATGCAAAGCGCTTCTGAAAACTTCAGCGTCGATAAGATCTTGCCCCAATACGAAGCCTTCTATGAAAAAACGCT
>Ga0207105_1002_pt1 | contig 53250 bp, 51 predicted proteins | sample Alteio_BWMinHeat_77_FD_153569 | JGI IMG/M metagenome (GOLD analysis project Ga0207105, IMG submission 153569) | Enriched cells from forest soil in Barre Woods Harvard Forest LTER site, Petersham, Massachusetts, United States -... | ecosystem: Environmental > Terrestrial > Soil > Temperate forest >... | reverse complement strand
TCCGCTTACAGTGGGTTAGGTCCATGTCCTTCGTGGCGCGGGCATCCATGATACGTAATTCCATGGCATATCCTCCTTTTAAGAAAAAGGCAGGAGGTTCTTGGGTGATAATTCTTGCGAGTAGTCGATCAAAGGCAACTTTACGGCGAAGGCGATGAATGTCTTCACCTGTTTTGAGGGAGCGAATTCGAAGAGTTGATTCCAATTGTTTTCGAAATTCAGCAGCAGTTTTAAGATTTATCGTCATCTGTTTTTCCTAAAGTTGAGAGCACGGAAAAAATAGAATGAGATCCATGAAAGTAAACATTTCGCGATCCCGTGGCAGGTTCGTCTTCAGCAAACGCTATTCCAATAAGAACTGGGATATTGTTTGTAAATTTCCAAAGTCCACTGCCGCTGAGTCCAGCAAAAGAGGAAATCATCTTCCTTCGTAGATTTCTAATTTCATAGGTGTTGTTGCTCACAGGACATATGATATAATCAACGGTCGGTAATTGGTTGTAGCTTGAAGCGACAAATGCATAAGGGCCTATATTCAATTGGCATGTTTTGCGGTGGTCAGAATAGATGGGTTCGATACCTCCGAGTGAAATTAAAGCGTCCTTAAGTGAAAAACTTGGTGCTTCCTCAGGAATTTTATAAAAATCTTTATAAATTTTCAACATGTCAATGATGTCTTGCGTAGGAATGATAACGGCCAAATCTTTTGGTTTATTCACAAGAACATCATCGAGCATTTTTTCTTCAAACGAGGGGTCCCATTCTTTTACGGTGAAATTTTTAGCCGATTGGGCGGGATATTCTCTTCTAATTGTGTCAAATCGCAGGAGTATTTTCACAGATTTTGCTTTGCGAAGAGCTCTACCTACATGTGCAGCAGTAAGTAAGAAGTGGTGCGATTGATATTGGCACAATACAGCAGTAGCAAAATCTTGATCATTAAAAGAGAGTCCTATGGTGTAGGGTTCCAATTTTCGTCCCCAATCGGCCAGCTGCACATTGGCTTGGATCCACACCTCATCGATTGCCCCAGCAATGATTGCGCGCAGCTCTTCTGAGTCTGTACATTTCAAGAGTTGTTCCATTTCTTGAAAGGTAGCCAGACCTTTGATCAAAGACTTTTGAATTGCAAGATCGAGAATGGCAAGTTCAATTTGTTCATATTGAGTTGTTCCTTTGCGAATGACATCAGCGAGTGTTCTAAGTGGAGTGGTGACGCGATACCCTTGCCGCATTTCTATGTCCGATTGGGGAATTGCGTCAACAAAGTGCAGGCAGATGGTATTTGGGATTGCATTCCATTTCCTAAAGTTTTTCGGTACGGACATGTGGAGTTTGGCAGGGGACACATTACTGAGTCCATGGATCTCAAGCGCTGTTTCATGCGACCAAACGCCTTGAGGCTTGCCTTGCCTGTCAGCGCTCCAGAGTGTCCAAAGGGCAAGTTCCGGGCGTGGAGTTGGCGGATAATTGGCTAGTCGATAAATTCCATGTAGCTCCTCTTTGTGCCACTTCCCTGATGTGAGTTGGCGGTGAAAGTTCGTACGCGTAAATCCACATTCCACCGCCTGTCGGCTTGTGAAGTATCCTTGCTGGCTCTCGGCGAATTGGAGGAGTCGATTTTCCTTGCTCATACATGAATGTTATCAAAATGATAATATTTATGCAAATTTTATGATTATTAACATAAATGTTATCATTTTGATAACTTTTATGTTAATACACTCGTTTTTAGATGGTTGGGATCTTATCGCTTGGAACTGATTTGTGCGACCGGCAAGGTCGCGTAAGTTAATTCCTACCCCTTAGTCGTAGGCAAGGATGAGGGCTGAAGCCTGGCCGGCGATGGCGGGATCGGGATTCTGGAGGAGAGTTTGGGCGGCGGCGACTCCTTGTCTTCGGTAGCCGAGGGCGAGCATCGCTTTGGCGCGATTGAGCTGGGTGGGGATGTGCGCGGGATCGGCTTTAAGCGCTTTTTCGATCATGTTGAGCGCTTGGAGATTTTGCCCTTTTTGCAGATAGAGGGCGCCGAGGGTCTGCTGGTCATAGGGGTTTTCGGAGAGGACGTCGAGGGCTTCAAAGAAGCGGAGCGCGATGTCGTATTGGCCCTGCTTGATGTAGGAAAAGCCGACAAGGCGCAAGTCTTCAAGTTGATCGGTCCCCCATCCTAATACTTCTAGCCAGTTCATGGTTATCCTTTATGGTAGCGGTTGCGCTCGGAGTTCGCTCGGTCAAGGTCTCTATCTAAGGGAGCGATAGCTTGGAAGAATTGGAGCAGTTTGCTTTTTCTTGCCTCTTCTTCTGGTGAGGACGTCGGATAGGCCTCTAAACGGGCGACTAAGGCATCTTGCTTCTCCCCTGTGCCTATGGAGGGGCAGATCTGGAAGGTGAACAGGCTGAACAGGCCTTGTTTTTGGGCGAAAAAACCGGGAGGAGGGGTAAAGGTGCTCCAAGGGGTGACTGTGGGAGTGGTATTGAGGAGCTGGTCAATTTCGGAAACTTGCGAGGGGGTGGTGACGTCGATCTGCGTCTGGGTCGACACGCGCGCATCGGTGATGATCGACTGGTCGTAAACTTCCTGGTCCTGCGCGTACCGGGTTGAGGCTTCTACGCCGAGATTATCTACTGTGAGCTTTGCCATTCCTTACTACATACCCGAGAGGAGAATTTTTTCCTAGGATCTCTTCGATTGGGTGGTGGTGGATTTTTCTATTCCCACGAATTCCCACTTTTTTTTAACAGGTTGGAGATTAGTTGGATAGGAAGAGAATTTGGGGGTATTTTTTTGGAAATTAATTGCGAAGTATGGGACGCGCTGATAAATTGTGGGAAATAGAGGGAATTAGAGGGTGTCTGACGTGGGAAAGTTCTTTTTTAGCGGCTCGGTGACGGCGAAATTGGATGGGAAGAACCGGTTTGTTCTGCCCCAGGCGATGCGCTTTGGGCTGGTGGAAAATGGGTGCTTGGAGTTCACGCTGGCCTTAGGGCTGGGCGGCTGTTTGGCGATCTATAGACGGAGCGATATTGAACGGATTGTCGCAAAGTTTCAGGCAAAGCAGCATGTCGGCAAGTATCAGAAGTTTTTTACGCTCTTCTTTTCGACGCTGCACCCGATGACGTGCGATAAAGTGGGGAGGGTGACGATTCCTCCGATCTTGAAAAAAGCGGTCAATATGCACGGCGAGATTGTGGTGGCTGGGGTGCTCAATAAGATTGAGCTGTGGCCCAAAGATGTTTATGAAATGCATTTGCGCGCGCTTCTCGAGGGCAAGGATCAGGATTTTGATCTCGCTAAGATGTCGGAAGAGGCCTTTGCCCTATTAGAGGAGTCGGATGAAGCATGTGTCTGTGATGACGGCGGAGTGCCTTGAATATTTCAAGGATGCGCGGCTGATCACATTTTATGAAGGGACGGTGGGGGCCGGGGGGCATGCGAAGGCGATCCTGGAGGCCCACCCGGAAATTGAAACGTATATTGCATGTGATAAAGACCCGGAGGCGATTGAAATTGCTAAAAACGTTCTTAAAGAGTGGAAGAGCAAAGTGGTGTTCGTTCATGGCGATTTTGGAGATCTGGACGAGCATCTGAGGGACGAGAAGATTAAGCGGGTGGATGGGTTCTTTTTTGATCTGGGCGTATCGTCGATGCAGCTGGATCAGGGGCAGAAGGGATTTAGTTTCATGAAGGAGGGGCCTCTCGATATGCGGATGGACCCGAGCTCACGTCTGACGGCACGGGAAATTGTTAACCGGTGGCCGGAGAAGGAGTTGGGGGAATTGTTCCGCGAGCTCGGTGAAGAGCCCCGGTGGAGAAAGGCGGCAAAGGTCATTGTTGAGGCGAGAAAAAAAATGAAAATAGAAACGACAACACAATTAGCGGCGATTATCTGTTCGGCCTTGGGCGGAAGCTCCAAGAAAAAATTGCATCCGGCAACCTTGATTTTTCAAGCGCTGCGGATGTGTGTGAACACGGAATTGGAATCGGCGAGAAGGGGGCTTGAAAAGGCTCTGCAGTTGCTGGCGCCGGGCGGACGGCTTGGGGTGCTCAGTTTTCACCGCGGGGAAGATCGCTTGGTGAAGAATATTTTCCGGGATGCGGCCAAACTCTCGGGGTTTCGGCTGCTGACGAAGAAGCCGCGGGTGCCTACCTTAAGCGAGGTGCGCGCGAATGCGCGCTGCCGCAGTGCCAAAATGCGTTTTGCGGAGAGGATATGACTCGCCTTTTGGTTTGTATTTTTGTGTTCTGCCTGTGTCTCTATGCTTATATCGACAAGCAAAATCGGGTGACGGAGCTGCGGTTAAAAATTCCTGAAATTTCTAAGGAAATTCGAGGGCTTGCCGAGGAAAATTGCCGCATGCAATATGAGATCGACCAATTTGAAAATCCGCAGCATCTGATGGAATTGGCGGCGCTGCCGGAGTATAGCCACCTTAAACACCCGCTCTTAAAAGAGGTGGTGACGATGAAAGAAGCGGTGGCTCTTCAGCTGCCGGCTTCAAAGGAACCTAAAGCGGCTGCGCCCTTACATAAAAGAACGATTGCGCTGGGAGCTAGATAACTTATGGTCCGCGGATCTCCAACGTCTGGAGACCGCAAGCGGCTTGCGCTGGTTGCTCTCTCGGTCTGTTTCCTTTTCTGCCTGTTGATTATTCAATTTTTTAAGATCCAAATCATCGAAGGGGAGAAGTGGACAAGGGTAGCGAAAAGGCAGCATCAGCTTGTGGTCATCGAGCCTTTCCAACGGGGATTATTTTATTCCAACACGGCGGTGAAAGAGGGGCATCCTGAAGAGGCGCAGCCTTTTGTCGTGGATGTGCCGAAGTTTCACCTCTATATCGATCCGGAATCGATTCCGGTCGCTTATCGGGATGAGCTGGCGTCGGCGTTAAGTAAATATTTGAAACTCGACTGCCTGAAGGTGCGCGAGCAGTTCTATAAAAAATCGCGCAGCCGCAAAGTGGCAATGTGGCTCGGTAAAGAGAGCAAGGATCCGATCCAAAAGTGGTGGTCTGCCTATGCGAAGCAGCGGAAAATTCCGCGCAACGCGCTCTTTTTTATTCAAGATTATCAGCGCTCTTATCCTTTTGGAAAATTGCTGGGCCAGGTGCTACACACGGTCCGTGAAGACCGCGATGAGCGGACGCATCAGAGTATTCCGACGGGAGGTTTGGAGATGGTGTTCAATGACCAGCTTCAAGGGAAGCTGGGAAGGCGGGTGATCTTGCGCTCGCCGCGCCATCCTCTCGACACGGGGCAGGTGGCTATCCATCCGGAACATGGCGCCGATGTGTATCTGACGATCAATCATTATTTGCAGGCGATCGCGGAAGAAGAAATTTGCAAGGCGGTGACGAAGGCCAATGCAAAAGAGGGATGGGCGATCATGATGGACCCTAAAACGGGGGAGATCCTGGCGCTCGCGCAATACCCTTGGTTCGACCCTGCCGATTACCGCGCCTTTTTCAACGATGAAAAAAAGAAAGAGTATACGCGGGTCAAAGGGATTACCGATCCTTATGAGCCGGGTTCTGTGATGAAGCCGATCACGGTTGCGGTCGCGTTAAAGGCCAATGCGGAATTGAAGCGGCAGGGGAAGAAGCCGATCTTTTTACCGGAAGAGAAGATTCCGACGGTGCCCAAGGTCTTTCCGGGACGGGGTAAGCCGGTGAAGGATGTGAAGACGCATCGCTTTTTGAACATGTATATGGGGCTGCAGAAATCGTCGAACGTCTATATGTCGACGTTAGCTAGGCGGGTGATCGATGCGCTAGGGGAGAAGTGGTATCGCAAAACGCTCCAAGAGACTTTTGGATTTGGGGAGAAGACGGGGATCGAACTGCCGGGTGAAAGCTGCGGGCTTCTCCCGACGCCGGGAAAGATGCATCCGAACGGGGCGCTCGAATGGTCGGCGCCGACGCCTTATTCGCTTGCGATGGGGCACAATATTCTTGCTACCAGTTTGCAGATGATCCGCGGTTACGGGGTCATTGCGAACGGCGGCTTTGAGGTAAAGCCGACGTTGGTGAGAAAGATCGTAAAGAACGGAGAGGTGATCCTCGATCATACGCAAAAAAAGGAGCCGCGGCGGGTCCTCGAGCCGGAGGTGATCGCCGAGTTGACTAAGGCGATGAAATATGCCACCAAGGCGGGGGGCTGCGGGGCAAGGGCCGCGATCCCGGGATACACCGAAGCGGGGAAAACCGGCACTTCTGAAAAGATCGTGAACGGGGTCTATTGCAAGGACACGCACATTTCGACGTTCATTGGGTTTGCTCCGGTGAAGGAGCCTCGGTTTGTGCTGCTGATCGCGATCGACGAGCCGGAGAAGAAATATATTCCGGGGATCGGTAAAAATCAGATGGGGGGGACCTGCGCGGCCCCCGCCTTTTCCGAGATCGGCCGGCGCACGCTTGAATATTTAGGAGTTGAACCAGATGACCCATATGGGTATCCTGTAGGTGACCCGCGGGCGGACTCCAAGAAGGCCGACTGGGTTAAAGAGACGCAATCCCTAGCTGAAATTTACCGACTCTGGAACGGATGAAACTAAAACGGTTATTAAAAGATCTGCCGGTCAAGAAGATCGTGGGATCCAAAGAGGTTGAGATCACGGGCATCTGCGCCGATTCCCGGCGGGTGGCGCCGGGCAACTTATTTCTCGCAAAAAAGGGGCTTACGACCGATGGGTCTAAGTACGCGGCTGACGCGGCTGCAGCGGGTGCGGTTGTGGTCGTGACGGATCTCTACGATCCTTTTATCCCCTCGGTGGTCCAGGTTGTTTGCGAGGATGTGGCTGCCCTAGAAGCCAAGCTGGCCGCAACGTATTATGATTATGACCCCAAGGCGTTGTTTTTAGTGGGCATTACGGGGACAAACGGGAAGACGACGACCTCTTATCTTGTCAAACATCTTTTTGACCGCATGTGGCGCCCTTGCGGCCTCATCGGAACAATCGAATGCATTGTGGGCGACAGCGTATTTCCTTCGAAGTACACGACGCCCGATGCGATCACGAATTATAAGCTACTCTACGAAATGCGCGGGTGCGGGGACAAGGCGGCGGTCATGGAGGTCTCCTCCATTGGCATCGATCAAGGCCGGGTGGAGGGGCTTGTCTACAATGCGGCAATTTTTACTAACTTTACCCAAGATCATCTAGATTATCACAAAACCATGGAGGCATACGGGGCTGCGAAGATAAAATTATTTGCGCACGCCGCCGTTCGGATCCTTAATGCCGACGATCCGTTTTCATTGCAGATATACCACGATCTAATGAATACTTCACATTTGGGCGGCGCCAAAGCCTCGGGGTTTGAAGATTTTTCCGAGGGTTGTATTGAATGCATACTACCCTCGGAAAAATCTTCAAACCGCGAGAGCTTTCGCGCTAGCCGAAATGTAAAGTTGTCAATAGATCGTGGTATAAAAGAGGGATCCTTCCTCACTTATGGGATTGATCAGTCTGCCGATGTCCGCGCGGAGGGGATTGTACTCGGACCGGAGGGGACCTCGCTGACGGTCCGGTATCAAGATCAAAAGGTTTCGTGGAAGAGTCCGCTCATCGGCAAGTTCAACGTGTATAATGTGCTGGCCGTTTTAGCGCTCGCTGTCTCGGAAAATATTTCTTTAGAGGCCGCGGTTTCCGCGCTCTCAACTTTCAAAACGGCGCCGGGAAGATTGGAGCGGGTGCCCAATCCGTTTGGGCTCAATGTCTTCATCGATTACGCGCACACCGACGACGCCCTTTCGAATGTGCTGTTGACTTTGCGAGAGCTAAAAAAAGGGAAATTGATTACGATTTTTGGATGTGGAGGGAATCGAGACGCCTTGAAGCGGCCCAAGATGGGGGCGGTTGCGACGCGGCTCTCGGATGTGGCCATTGTGACCAGCGACAACCCGCGCAATGAGGATCCCCGCCTGATTATTGAGGACATTCTCAAGGGATGTGAAAAGCTCCCGTTTGTAGAAATCGATCGGCAAGCAGCCATTGAAAAGGCGATTGCGCTCGCAACAACAGAGGATATCGTGCTCATTGCCGGAAAGGGACACGAAAATTATCAGGTGTTTGCTCATCATACCATCGATTTTGATGACCGCGTCCATGCGCTCTCTGCCATGAGGCAGAAGCATGCATAAATTTCTTATGCTCTTTCTCATTGCCATTCTTTCTTGTTCTTATGCAAAGCGCCCTGCTTCACACAAGACGCAGGCGCGGAAAGCGTCGCCTAAGCCGCTGGTCGTCCTCGATGCGGGGCATGGAGGCAACGATCAGGGTGCCAAAGTGAACAATCTTCAGGAAAAAAAGATCACGTTGATGACCACGCTACTGGTGAAGAAATATTTGACCGAGATGGGGTATCATGTGATTCTGACCCGTTCGCGGGATGTCTATCTGACCCTTCCTAAACGGGTAGACATCGCCAATAAAACGGAAGATGCAATTTTTGTCAGCATCCACTACAATTCCTCACGTAATGCGCAAGCGAATGGGCTGGAAATTTTTTATTGTAATACTGCGAAAGAGGTGAAGGCTTCCAAAAAACTCGCACAGTGTGTCCTCTCTCAGTTGATCTCGCAGACCCACGCGGCCTCCCGCGGGGTGAAGCACGGTAATTTCCATGTCATTCGGGAGGCCGAGGTCCCGGCGATTCTTGTGGAGGGGGGCTTCATGACGAATCCTGAGGAGAGGGCCCTCCTCCGGACGAAAGAATACCTCGAGAGGTTAGCGAAAGGGATTGCGCTCGGTGTCGATAAGTATCTAGGATAGTTCAGATACCCTTTCCTTTGTCAAGGGTATCCGAAAAGTGAACCCCGGCCTTAAGGCCGGGGATTGTTACTGCGACTTGGGAGGGGCTTCGTACCCCTCCCAAGTCGTCTTTTTGAACGGCGCGCTCGCTGCAATCCTGGCCCTTTAGGGCCGGGTCAAGGCGGGCTATAAATTCAGGGGCGGAAGGCGCTGTAAAGCGCCCCGCCGCCTTGACCGTCGGAGAATCTCCTTCCTTCAGGAAGGAGTTCTTCAAAATACCCGGCCCTTAAGGGCCGGGTTTCCGCCTGAGGACGGATGAAAGTGGGGTTTGAAGGCTTTATTATACTTTTCAGATGTCGCCGACGAGAGGAGGGGATATCTGAATTGTTGAAAAAGACGTCCTCGGCGCGAATTGAACGCGCGACCTGCCGCTTAGGAGGCGACCGCTCTATCCACTGAGCTACGAGGACGCAAAGAAGAATCAACTATTCTATAGGGAAGAACAGAAAATGGCAACGAATCAAGCAGATATTGGACTTATTGGCCTGGCCGTGATGGGGCAAAACCTCGTTCTTAATATGAACGATAAGGGTTTTCGTGTGGCTGTTTTTAACCGCACGGTCTCGAAAGTGGACGAATTTCTGCAAGACGCGGCGAAGGGGACCCAAGTTTTGGGCGCCCATAGTTTAAAAGAATTTTTCTCTCTTCTCAAACGTCCCCGCAAAGTGATGTTCATGGTCAAAGCGGGAACTCCTGTGGACGATCTCATTGAAGAGTGCCTGCCTTTCCTTGAGAAGGGTGATGTGATTATCGATGGAGGCAACAGCCACTATCCCGACACCGAGCGGCGGGTGCGGACCTTAAAAGAAAAAGGGATTTTATTCCTCGGCGCCGGAGTTTCGGGCGGCGAAGAGGGGGCGCGCCATGGTCCCTCGATCATGCCCGGGGGCAACCCGGATGCATGGCCCCTCTTAAAACCGATCTTCCAAGCCATTGCCGCCAAGGCGGAGGATGGGACCCCTTGCTGCGACTGGGTGGGCGACGGCGGCTCCGGCCATTACGTCAAAATGGTCCACAATGGCATTGAGTACGGAGACATGCAGCTCATCTGCGAAGGATACGATCTGTTAAAAAATATTCTTGGCTGCAGCAGCGGCGAGATGGCCTCGATTTTTACGGAATGGAACCAAGGCCCGCTCCAGAGCTACCTTATCGAGATCACCAGCCAAATTTTTGCGTACAAAGACAAAGACGGCAGTCCGCTTGTGGACAAGATCCTTGATGTGGCAGGCCAAAAGGGGACTGGCAAGTGGACGGGGATCAGCGCGCTTGAGCTGGGGATGCCTGTGACGCTGATTGGCGAGGCGGTCTTTGCTCGGTGCCTCTCTGCCTTGAAAGCGGAACGTTTGAAAGCCTCTCAATTTTATCCCCGCACGACTCCGGTGTTCAAGGGGGACAAGAAAAAAATGACCCATGACATTGCAAACGCGCTCTATGTCTCTAAAATCATCAGCTACACCCAAGGGTTCATGCTGATGCGCGCCGCCGCAGATGAGATGAAATGGAAGCTGAATTATGGAGCGATTGCGCTCATGTGGCGCGGCGGATGCATCATCCGGAGCCGGTTTTTGAACGATATTAAGAAAGCTTATGATCATAACGCTCAGATCGAAAGCCTTCTTCTCGACCCGTTCTTCCGCCTAGAAATTCTGCGTGCGGAATCGGGTTTTCGCACGATTGTCGCCTCTGCTGCCCAGTGGGGGATCCCCATCCCTTGCCTGAGCACAGCGTTATCATTTTTCGACGGGTACCGCACTGCGCGGCTTCCTGCAAATCTTCTGCAGGCGCAACGCGATTTCTTCGGCGCCCACACTTATGAGCGGATCGATGCGCCTCGAGGGACCTTTTTCCACACGAATTGGACGGGCACAGGTGGAAATGTGAGTTCTTCGACCTATTCCGTATGATTATATTATGCGGTAAAACAAAGCCTGAGCCAATAGGCAAAAAGAGGATCATCAAAAAGGACGTTTCCTTTCCCGGTGCCTTCCTCATCTAAAATTCCTTTTGTCTTAAGGGCGTTAATAGAAGAATGTAGCGCGGAGGGGCCTGAAATTTCATACTTGAGCAGCATGGATTTTTGAAAGAGAGATCGCCTCTCATTCGCAGCAAGTCTTAAAACTCGCTGTTGACCTAATGTCAAAGAATTCAACAGCGTTTGATAGGCGTAGGCATTCTGTCTTGCAACGGTACCAAGCACCTCCTCGACAACTTTATAAGTAATTTTGGAGCGGGCCTGTGCAACTAAATGAAAGCAGACCATTTGTACATAATTAGGCGTATCTTGGACAAGTTCGCGCAGATAGACAATCGCCTGTTTTTCACATTTAATCCCAACGATCGCAAATCTTTCCATCACCCAGTCTGTAAATTCCGGACCAAATGTTGGGAACTCTATCGTTTGACAAGAACGATACAGGGGGCGCGCAGGGTCATTGAGCATTTCGGAAATCAGGCTTTTCCTCGAACCGGTAAATAAAAATGCAACATTGGTGAGCCTTTGCATGTGAGTTCTCAGCGTTGCTTCAAGCCACCCTTTGTCATCGATTTCTGAAATTTTTTGAAATTCATCCAATGAAACGATGACCTTTTCACCTAACCCGGACAGCTCTTCTAGCAGATCCTGAATAGCGCTTTTCACGTCTTCTTCTCCTAACTGCCCTAATGTAAACCCGATGCTTGAGGTGCCTGTTGCAGGATCAATCTCTGCGGACACTTTCGGTGCAATTCGGCCTACTTTTCTCCATAGAGTCTTCAACTTGCTCCTGAAGTCTCCTTTGGACTGGATCGCTCGCAGCATTTGATTCAAAAAGTCTTTGTGAGAAGTGATGTTAAAAATATCGATAAGAAGACAGGTATATCCTTCTTGCTCTAGATTCGTTAACAGGTTCAGCACAAAGGATGTTTTGCCAAATCGTCTGGGTCCCATAAGGACAACGTGGATACGGTTATTCAAAAATTGCCTTACTAATGAAGACAGTTCGGGGCGGTCGAGGTAGTAGGCCCCTTGTACGGGATCACCGAATTTAAATGGGTTGGCCGTTAACTTGCTCATATCTACTATTTTTAACAAAATACTGAAAAATTGGCAAGTGGTAAAAGCGGATAGTTTCTTTAAAATATGTTGATTTTCCATAGGGAAACGTCAATTTTTTCAGATTATTGTAATTTTTATTTGAGTTTGCATTTTTCATAAATAACTGAAAAATTGGCATATGGCAAATATACAATGTTTTCTTTAAAACGGTATGGGGCTTAGATGAAACCCTTGCAGGGATCCCACGTATTCGTTATCCTGGACGCTTATAACATAAGGAGTTCATATGAACGTTAAAAAGATAGACATGACTTGGATCGTGGTCAAAGATGTCAAAGCAGCAGTTAAGTTTTATACTGAAGTCGTTGGATTGAAATTGATGGAGTTTCACGAGGAATATGGATGGGCGGAGTTGCAAGGGCATGAAGGAGGATCCCGATTGGGGATCGCTCAAGAAAGTGCGGAAGAACAAGTCAAAGCCGGGCAAAACGCCGTCGTGACTTTCACCGTGGGCAATCTCGAGCAAGCAAAAGCGGAGATGGTCAAAAAAGGGGCTAAGTGCGAAGGGGATATTATAGAAATTCCGGGGCATGTCAAAATGCAAACCGTGATTGATAGAGACGGAAACCGATTTCAAGTCTGCGAATCCCTGCACCATTCCTGCTGCCACTGCTAATCATTGGGGGTTGACATCTTTTTTTCCATCCAAGATACTTATTCTACAAACCTACGGAGTCTCCTAATATGAGCCAAGAAACCCAAGACAAGCTTAAAAATATTCAAGAACGGCTTCTTCACATGTTGAGGTATCTTTGACTTAGCCAACAAAGAGAGGCGGGTAGAAGAACTTCAGTCGCTCATGGAATCTCCCAGTTTCTGGGATGATAACGATGCGGCGCAAGGTGTCATCGAAGAGGTCAACCAGCTCAAAGCCTGGACGCTTCCCTATCAAGATCTCAAAGAACGGTGCAACAACGTCGAAGCCCTATTGCCTGAAGCGGAAGCCGCAGGGGAAGAGGAGCTTGTCGCCGACTTAGTGAAAGAGTTAACGAACATCGATGAGGCCCTCGCCGAATTGGAAGTGCGCCGCATGCTCTCCGGAGAGATGGATGGCAAGAACTGCTATCTCGAGATCAATGCCGGCGCCGGCGGCACCGAGGCGTGCGACTGGGCCCTCATGCTTGCGCGCATGTACCAGCGCTGGGGGGCCAAGCGGGGATGGAAAGTCGATATCTTGGACAACGTCGATGGCGATGTCGCCGGCATTAAGAGTATGACGCTGAAACTTTCGGGTCCTTTCGCTTATGGCTATGCCAAGGCGGAAAAAGGGGTCCACCGGCTCGTTCGGATCTCTCCCTTCGATGCCAACGCCAAGCGGCACACGAGCTTTGCTTCGGTCGACGTGACCCCGGAAATCACCGACGATATTAAAATTGAGATTCGGCCCGATCAGCTCCGCATCGACACCTACCGCGCATCAGGAGCCGGCGGCCAGCACGTCAATAAGACAGATTCTGCAGTCCGTATTACGCATCTGCCGACCGGGATGGTCGTTTCTTGCCAAAGCGAACGGAGCCAGGTGCAGAACAAAGAAACATGCATGAAGCTGCTGCGCGCCAAACTCTACGAAAAAGAGGTGAGCGAGCGGGATGCCAAGATTCAAGGAATGGGCGGAGAGAAGAAAGAGATTGCCTGGGGCAGCCAGATCCGCAATTATGTCTTCCAGCCTTATACCTTGGTCAAAGACACCCGGACAAAATATGAAGTGGGGAATATCCAAGGAGTGATGGATGGGGACCTCGACGGCTTTATCAACGCCTATTTAAAGGAATTTGGATGAAAGAACATGACCTCCGCTACACGTTAATGACCGATGCGCCTTATTTAAACGAGTGGCTGCTTCAGGAAGGGGTCATGCATTGGTTCCCCTTCTCCTTAGGAAAAGAGATGGAGGACGCGGCGGCCTGCTGGATCGGCTTCAGCAAATATTCTTGCAGCCTGACCGCGACGATCGACGGGATCCCCGTGGGAATCGGAACGCTCTTTTTAATGCCTTATCGCAAAGTGGCCCACCACTGCCTGTTCAAACTCATCGTCGACAAAAAACACCGCAACCAAGGCATCGGCACTTCCCTGGTGAAAAACTTGAAAAATTTGGCAAAAAACTACTTCCGCCAGGAGCTCATGCATATCGAAGTGTTCGAAGACAACCCGCTGATCAAGATCTTGCACGCCCAAGGATTTAAAGAATTTGTGCGGCAAGAGCGCTATGTGAAAGAAAATGGGAAATATTACGCCCGCATCCTCTTGGAGGCCTTCTTATGACACTGACGACCCGGTTCACGCAAGAGACCGAAGGGCATCTGCTTAAACAATGGCTGCAGCAGGGAGATACTCTGCGGTGGTTCCCGATGTTCGATGAACGGGAAATCGATGACGCCGTCCGCATTTGGATCGGGTATGCCAAGTACCAGGCCTCTTTAACCGCAGAGTATGACGGCGTCCCGTGCGGCATGGCCAACTTAAATTTGCAGCCCTATCAAAAGATGGCGCACCAGTGTCTTCTTTCCATCATCGTCGATGAGGAGCACCGCGGCAAAGGCGTCGGCACGCTTCTTTTACGAGACTTGGAGAAGCTCGCCAAAGAAAAGTTCAGGATTGAGCTCCTCCACCTGGAAGTCTACAAAGGAAATCCGGCGGTCAACTTATACCGTCGCTCAGGGTATGTCGAATTTGGATGCCAGACCCGCTTCATCAAAGACAAGGGGGAATACATTGGAAAAATCTTTATGCAAAAACCCCTCTGATTTCCATAACATTCAAGAAATTTTTAACGAGATCAATGCGGAGTATTTTGACAACACGCTTAACCTGCCGATCCGCTGGGCTGGGAGAGTTCGCTCTAAGCCTTTGAGGTCGATCCGGTTGGGCTCTTACGATCAAAAAAAAGGTTTAATACGTATCCACAGCCTCTTAAAGCAGCCCCATTTTCCCCGTTATTTTATTTCATTCATCGTGTATCATGAGGTCCTCCATCACCTGTATCCTCCTATTGTAGAGAGAGGTAAAAAGCGGCAGATCCACCACAAGGTTTTTAAAGAGAAAGAGAGAGCATTTAAAGAATTCGAACGTGCGAAACGTTGGCAGAGGCAAGAATTATGGCAGGGCATAGCAAATGGGCAAACATTAGAGTCCGCAAGGGAAAAGCAGACCTCATCAAAGGGAAGATCTTCTCGCGGATCACCAAAGAGATCATCACGGCAGTCAAGCAAGGGGGGAGCGATCCGAAAGCGAATACGCGCCTTCGTCTTGCGATTCAAAAGGCTAAGTCCGCCAACATGCCGAGCGACAATATCGAACGCAACATCAAAAAAGCCTCGAATACCGACCAGGCCGACTTTACAGAGATGACCTATGAACTCTATGGCCATGGGGGAGTCGGGCTCATCGCTCTGGTGATGACCGATAATAAGAACCGGATCGCCACCGACATGCGGATCGCCACGAATAAGCGAGGCGGAACCATCGCCAGCCCCGGCGCCGTTGCGTTCAACTTTGATAAAAAAGGCGTCATCCAAGTCTTAAAACAAAACGCCTCCGAAGAGGAGCTTTTCCTTGCCGCCACCGACGCAGGTGCCGAAGATTTTGAGGCAGCAGAGGACCTCTACATCATTACGACCCCTCCCGATCTCCTTTTTCAGGTGAAGGATAAAATAGACGCATTGGGCATTAAATCTGAGAGCGCCGAACTCGAAATGCTCCCCAAGACATATGTCGAGTGCGATGAAGAAACAGCAAAAAGCAACACCGCCCTCATCGACTGGATCGAGGCCTTAGACGATGTGGATGCTGTCTATCATAATATGAAAACAATAGAGGAATAGCATGTTCTCGTTTGACGCTTTTGTACAGGCCGCCCAAGGAGCCCCTCCCCAAGCGCACTTGATCGTCAGCGAGCAGCAGGTTCAGAGAAAAGAAGGGGGAGCTCCAACCTCAAGGGCAGAAAACCAGGCCGCATGGAGATGCTTCCAGCAGGCCCTCGCCAACATGCCGCGCAGAGAAGAGATCGACCGCCGCTATCATATTAAGCTCGCGAAGCATCTCAGAAGAGGAGATCCTCTGCTTCCCGAACACATCCGAAAGTTTGGGGTGGGCCTCGCCGACGTTCATGTGAAGGATTTGATTTCAAGATCTGAAGAGACCGTAGAAGATGTTCGGAACCTTCCCCCCCAAGCGGTCGCCGAGCGGGTTGAGGCTTTGAATGTCGCCCGTTTTGTTTCCCCTGAGCCGGTCCCGACCCACTGGCATCACGCCTTCATTCCGGATCTTTTTAGAAAGGACCAGCACCGATTGCTGCTCTTGACCGATGTCGTCAGATTGCCAGCATGGGACGCCTATCTGGAGCTTTTAGCTAAAAAAGTTGTTCAGTATGAAATGGATGAGGGCACCTTGATCCCCGCGCCCTCCCCAAGCGGCGGCATCGAATATTATGAAGCAGTGAAGAAGATCGGTTCCGGAGCCGGCCTTGTCGCCTATATGTTCAGACCTGTCTCTTCCCTCTCGGCACTGAAGCCTCTTCTCGTGTTCCGCCCTACCCAATTTCACCTCTCTTCGGAAGATGCGGTGCAAACCCTGCTCAACGATCTCGAACCCATTATGGGGCATACCGGGTATTTAGCCGCTAAAGAGGATCTCGACGAACTCATGAGAGATCCCGCCTATCAAAATATCGAAGCCGCGGGCTTTAGTTTGGGGGGAGTCCATTTGCAGCGCTTCCTCGTCGACCACTACGCGAAAGTGACCCGCGCCGTATTTTTTAACGACCCGGGCGTCGACCCCGCTACAGCTGCAGAATATGCCGAGCGGGTCAACCGATTGCCTTTGGGAGATCGGGTTTCCCTCGTCTTTTACCGCACTGTAGGGGACCGTTGCCACTACTTTGGCCGCCACCATGTAGGAAGGGGGATCTCCCACCCTAATGTGGATATGCGGCTGGTAGAGATCCATTCCGATCATCGGAATGTGCTGTCCGCACGGGCCTTGCACACCGAGCCCATGCTCCATGATCCAGCTTCTCACGTTACCGTATGCCATGAAGGTGAAAACGTTCATGCGCACCTCGATAGTTCCTTAAGAGGCCCGCAGGTTGTTTGGTATGAGGACTTGCGCCAGTCGCTGGGTGGGCAAATTCTTTTTGCTCTTATCAATCTGATCTATTCAGTGGCTAAATCCATTCTGGATTGTTTGGGAATCCAAATCTTCCGCTCAAGCTTAAGAGGTCATTGCGAATGTGCCGACGCCTAGAGCTAGGATGACAAGCAGCCCGCCCAAAATCGCCACATCTTTAAGCAGCAGCGTCTTTTCCGTCGCGCGGGCATCGCCCGACATCGTCCAAAAGTCATGCATTTTAAGGCCCGTGCCGATGGTATAAAGGATGAGAAGGAGCGCTCCAATTTTCGCATAAAAGCCGAGCAAAATCGAGATCCCGCCGATCATTTGGATGGCGATGGAAAGCGGAAGGACCAAGGAAATCTTAGGAATCTGTTTCATTTCCATGTAAGAGGTTGCGCCGCGCCAATTGATGATTTTGTCCACTGCCGACCATAAAAAGGCGATACCAAAACATAAGCGGGCAACCAACAAAATAAAATCAGCAATAAATTCCATAACAATTCTCCTGTTAACCTCCTTGTAATTTTTTCACATAAAAAAAGCAAGTACGGTTATTTCCAGGAGACGTAGGTGCCGACGCCGCGCATCTCATCGAGAGAGACCTGCTGGTACTGGAAGTCGTTCTCCGGCGGCAGCACGCCTTCCATGAGGATGGCGAGCCGTCTTGCGTTGGAGCGGGAGAAAAACTGCAGGGCAGCCTCCTGCACCTCTTCGTAGGTCAGCGATTCGATGCTGGCTATCCGCTGCTCGATCCAATTAAAATCTCCTTGATAGTCAAAGGCGAGAGTAAATAGCCTCTTAGCCATCCAGGAGGGTTTTTCAGGAGGCATTTTGAGAGTGGTCACCAGCATGTTCTGAATATTTTCAAAACGTTCTTGCGGGAGGCGCTCCGGGAAATTTTTCACAAAGTCCTCCAGGAAGAGCTCAAACCGTGCGATGAGGTCGCGCGGATGGTGGGTGTTCGATTGGACGGCAAAGAGCTGCAGAAGCTGCCTCTCCACCTCGAGGTCCCAGGCCTTTGCCATATAGGCGGTCTGCTGTTTCGTGCGCAGGGTTTCAAAGAAGCCGTCCTGCAGGGCTTTGGATAGGATCTGCTGGAGGCCCCGTTTTTGAAACGAGAAAGGGCCTTCTTGGACCAAAAGGATCACGCCATTGCCCTGCCTCTCGGTCGTCTGCTTGATCAGATACGGTTTTTCCGGGAGGATCAGCAGGCGCCTTTTGTGCTGGTCTGCAACCGGATAGGCTTCCGATGAGAGCTGCGCTTTGAGATCGGACCATAGATCATTCACTTGAGGAGTCGTGAGATTGCCGTAAAAAAGACCTTCGACATAGGCTTGCTTCCAGAGCGCTTTTGTGAACTGTGAAAACTCCTCGTAGGTGACCCCTTTCAGCGCTTTGAGCTTCTCAGAACTTAAAGGTGCGTCGTTGTAGATGAGGCTGGAGAGCAGCTCATTGGCCTGGCTGACCGGAAGTTCCTTAGAGGCGTTGTCGTAGGTGCTCAGAAGAGAAATTTTCAGGATCTCAAAATGGTCTCGTCCCGGGAGGGCATTTTTGAGCGCCTGGAACGCTTCTTTGGCCAAGATCGGGGCCTTGTCGCTATAGCCGTTGATCGTGAGAAGGAGCTTCAGATCTTTTTGAGCGAAGTCGGCGCTTAAGGACGCGGCGCCGGCAAAGAAGAGAGTGCCTTGCAGCTTCTCACGCAAGGCTTTGATGTAGAGGTCGAGGAGGACGATTTTTTTGGTTGAACCGTCGATGAGCGGAGACTTAAGTCCAAAGAGAAGGCTCGCTTCAGGCACAAAGTAGCGCGTATCGGCTGCAAAATAGATCTTCCCTTCCGCATCGTCGGCTATGAGCGAAGGGGAGGACTCGGCAGGGGCAGATACAAGAGAGAGCTGCTCAGGAATAAAAGGGTTCGGGCGAGGCAGTTGGATGTGCGCGTTGGGCGTTGCGGAGTTCCACGCAGTGAGCTTAGATCTGGGGAATTCTTTGAACGCATACTCGGCGTTCATCCATTTTTCTTTGGTCGTCGGCGCAATACCCGACAGGGCTGGATCGGCGATGAGGGTGAAGAGACAGGTTTGTGCTTTGAGGCTTTCGATGAGCGCCATCGCCAGTTCGGGATCATACTCAGCGGCGATCGCCGATTTTTCAGGATAGGTAGAAAGATCTTCATAGACCATGCCGGCCGCGTGGTGCTGAACAAATTGATACGCATCTTCGCGTGATTGGTATTGGTAATCCAGCAGTGCGAGCGTTTTCATCTCATCGAAAATATAGGGGGGGATGCCCGTTTTTTTCAAGGCCGCGATCGCTTGGAAGCAGCGCTCAATCACTTTGTCGTAAGCGGCCAATCCGGCTTCAGTCAGGGAGATTTCTATGCTGAACAAGAGTTGGGACCGGCTGAACCTGTCGGCAGAGACGTTGATGTTTTCTGCCAGTTTCTCTTTTTTGAGGACATGGAGAAGGCTCGTTTCACTTTCATTGCCCAGTACATAGGCGACCAGTTCTATCACTTTCTTTTCTTGGTCCATCGCAAAGTCTTTGGGAAGTTCCCAGGCAAGGGATAAAACTTTTAAGTCTTTGATAGGTTTCAAGGCTAAGAGGTGCCCTTTTTGCTCCGCAGACGCCATCTCGCCATAAATTTTTGAGGGAGCGACGGGCCGTTTTTCTACGCGGGAAAAATCACGATCGACAAGCGCCGTGAGGGTCTCGATGGGGAGCGGGGAGATCACGACGAGGTGCATCCTGTTTGCGCTATAGTTTTTCTGATACCACTCTTTCAATGCTGTTTGAGGAATTCCCGAGAGGGTTTTCGCATTCCCTGTAGAGAAGGCGCAGTTGGGGTGGGCAGGATTGCCCGTTTCCTTGAACACCATATACTGGCGCCATCCGTCGTGCTCGATATTTTTTGCATGTTCCTGGTCCACCGCATGCAATTCTCTCCCGATGCAAGAAGGGGAGAAGAGCGGGTCGATAAAGAAATGGGAAAAACGGTCCAGCGCGCCTTCAAACGCGTCGTTGTTGATGGAAAAGATGTAGACCGTCCGATCGGTGGCGGTGTAGGCGTTGACAGTGCCGCCGTTGTCGTGGATGTACTGCATGTACTCAAATTCTTTAGGGTAGGCGGCCGTCCCCATGAAGAGCATGTGTTCTAAAAAATGGGCCATCCCGGGATATTCTTTCGGGTCCATCCAAGAACCGGCCTCTACGGCAAGGGCCGCAGCGGATTGGTCGGAACCGGGATCGGAGACTAGGTAGACCTCCAGGCCGTTCTCGAGGCGCAGCTTTGCGGTTTTGCGGTCTTTTAAGGTCGTAGTGAGAATGGGAAGCTTGGCCTCATCCTCTACGACCTCATAGTGGGCAAAACATACATGTTGGACCAGGCATAGAACCGCAATCAGCCATTTCATAGAACTCCTAAGTAGAGAATTTTTGATAATCTGAGTTAACCTGATCCCAAATATAATCTGCGCGGGCTTTTCTGCGTAGATGTTTATCGGGATTTTCACTTCCGGGGAAGTTTTCCATGTCGATCACGGGACCGAACGCCGCGTGAATCCCGCCATGAGTTGTCTTTCTCTCTTCACCCAGCTCGACTTGGATTGTCTCGGGAGGCGGGAGAAGATCATAGGTGGCGAGCGCCATTGGATAAAAGAAAGTCGGATGGCCTGCCTTTTTTGCCATCAGGTAAAACATTTCAATGCTTTGCGGATCGAACGGCGCTACTTCAATCACGCCCTCTTTGTTGCGCCGATCGCGCCCTCCGCTGGGAGCGACATAGATGCATTTGCCCCCCTCTTTGAGAAGCGAACTCATGAGCTCCATCGTCTTTTTATTGTGCATCTGTTTTTTTAACTTGTCTTCGGGCGGGAAATCGATATACCGCTTGGAGTAGATGCATAAGAGATTGCGGCCCATGCTGAAGGGGACCGCCAAAGGATCTGTGACGACACGCTCGCCTGCGACAAAGATCATCTCTGCCCCGAGCCGGGGATCTATCTTCTCGAGCAGGATGCTGATGGCCAAGGGATCCGCCTCTGACTGGTGGTTGGCGAGAAGGATCACATTGCGCCCTTTCGAGAGGTGGGAAAGGATCTCCCTCGCGTGATTTTCACCGTGCAGAGAAGAGATGCTCATATCAACTAAGGGCCGTAAAAATTCCAGCCCAAAAGCATAGTAGTCGAAAGGCTCGCGCACTTGCGCATGGTAGGGCTCGAAGATGAAGGGACGCTGCTGCTGCTCTTTGAGAAGTTCTAAGAAGTTGAAAAAGCACGGAAGAGAGGCCTCCATGGAGAGGCCATGATCTTCTAACGTTTCTTTGTAGCTCTCGTAGAATTGCTGCAGGCCGAAAATGATTTTTTTATCGATCCATCCCTTCGCCCCATAGTCTTTGAGCTTGAGCAAAAACTCAGACGTCAAGTTTTTTTCCATTGGTCGTCGAATAAAATTGGAATTCGTTGAGGTGAAGCGTGTCTTTCGCCGCAAATTTTAAGCTCGCATTCCACTTTTCAGCCACCCTGCGCAAATATTTCTTGTCATTGTGGTCTAAATAATGGTCCAGGTCGGGGTGAGAGATCAGCTCTAGGCCAAACTGCTGCTGCTGCATAATCAGTTTTTTCAGCGCCCGCTCAATTTCAATCGAGATACTCTCATGGGTTTTAATCTGGCCGCTGCCGCCGCAGTAGGGGCATGCGGTATAAAGCGTTTGAGTGAGCGATTCGCGGCTGCGCTGGCGGGTCATTTCGATGAGGCCGAATTCGCTCATGCCGAGGATGGTGCATTTCGCTGAATCATCTTTCATCGCTTCTTTAAGGCGGTCGAGGACACGGCGCTGATTTTTGCGCGCGCGCATGTCAATGAAGTCGCAGATGATGAGGCCTCCGATGTTGCGCAGCCTCAGCTGCTTGGCAATTTCTTCAGCCGCTTCCATGTTGATGCGCACGAGCGACTCTTCAACATCGCCGGTCTTGCTCTGCGACGTACTTCTTCCCGAGTTGACGTCGATCGTGTACATCGCTTCGGTGCGGTCGAAGAAGAGATAGCCCCCGCTCGGCATCCAAATTTTGCGGCGCAGCGCCTTCTCGATCTCTTTTTCGACGCCGAACCGCTCGAACATCGCAGCCTTGTCCCGATAAAGCTCGATCTTGAGCGGATGTTCGGTGCTATATTTTTCGTAGAGCTTTTTGCAGTGCTGGTAGACCTCATAATCATCGACGAGCAACCGGTCAAATTTTTTGTCGACGCAGGTAATGATTGCCCGTTTGACGAGGTCCGACTCTTCATAGAGGCAGGTGGGCTTGGTCGAGTTGTTAAAATTATCGACGATGGTCTGCCAGGTTTTGAGCAGATCATTGGCTTCCTGAATGAGCATTTCTGCAGTCGCGTCCATACTGGCCGTTCTGCAGATGAGCCCCATCTCTTTCGGCATCTCAAAAGCGCGGATCAACTTCTTGAGCCGATCTCTAGCGCCCCGATCTTCGATCTTGCGCGACACGCCGCGGTGTTCGGCATTGGGCAGCAGAACTAAGTATCTTCCCGGTATCGACAGGTTTGAGGTGAGCCTCGCTCCCTTGGTGCCGATCGGCTCTTTGACAACCTGGACGAGCACCGCTTGGTCGATCTTCAAGATTTTCGAAATGTCCGTCTCACTCCGTTTCCTGGAGTCTTTGGCGTCCACCTCCAGATCAAAGTCCATATCAAACATGTCTTGGAACTTTTGTGTATTTTCCAGAATGTCGGAGATGTGGATGAAGCCGTTTTCGCCCTCGTTGATATCGATGAAGGCCGATTGGATATTGTGAAGGATATTCGTGACTTTCCCGCGATAAATATTGCCAGCGAGCTGACGATTGCTTTTGCGTTCGATAATCAGGTCGTAGAGTTGGCCATGCTTCAGATGGGCGTACCGAATTTCCTTAGATTCAACGTTTAAAAGAATTTCTTCCATTTCTGAGGTTCCTGTTGTGAAGTGTCATTTTAAACGAAAAGATGAATAGATTTCGAGGACTAATTATCAGCACCTGAGGTTCTCTAGAAAATTATGCTGGACGAGGCGTAGGGCGCCCTTGATCCCGCTGACGAGGGCCTGCGGCGGGCTGGCGCCGTGGCATTTGACGACAATTCCGTTAACGCCCGTCAAAATCGCCCCGGGATATTCGGCATAGTGGAGCCTTTGGCGGATGCCCGATAGGACCGATTTGAGGTGGGGTGAGCAATCTTCTGAGGCGGCTGCCTCGAGCTGGTTGAGCAGCGCGCCGGCGATCCCTTCCGCAGTTTTTAAAAAAACATTACCGGTGAATCCATCGGTCACTAGCACATCGCAGAGCCCCGCCAGCGCTTCCCTGCCCTCGATATTGCCGACAAACACGCGCCGCGCCTGATTGAGAGCGAGAAGTTTCTGGTAGGCTTCTTGATGCTCAGGGGTCCCTTTTTTTGCCTCGGAGCCGATATTGAGCAGTCCCACTGTAGGCTCGGGAATGCCGCGGCTCTTTTGGTAAGCGATGCCCATCAGGGCAAATTGAAAGAGATTGTCGGCGGTGCATCGAGTGTTGGCCCCAATGTCTAACACGGCCATCTCTTTAGACTCTGTGGGGAGCAGCGTCATCAGCGCCGGCTTGTCGATCCCGGGCAGTAATTTTAAACTTAGGGCGGCGCATGCCATCAGCGCTCCGGTATTGCCTGCCGAGACGAAGGCATCGATCTTTTCCTCTTTTAGCATTTGGATGCCCAGGCAAAGAGAGGAACCTTTTTTGCGGCGGACCGCAGTCAGCGGGTCGTCTTCCATGGCGATGACCTCGTCCGTCGGGATAAATTGGATCCCTTCCTGAGATTCCATGGCTTCGGAAAAAACGACAAAATCTGCTTGGGTTTTTATTTCGCGGTGCAATGCGAAAAGGGCAGGGAGGAACACCCCGGGAGGGGTGTCTGAACCCATGAGGTCAATCCCTATCTTGAAACTACTGTGCTCCCGCATGGATCACCGCGCGTCCTGCATAAAATCCGCAGTGTGGGCAGATCTTATGGGAAAGGCGCAATTTGCTGCAGTTTGAGCAAGCGGAAACGTTCTGGGGCGACTTTGCGTGGTGGGCCCGGCGCGAGTTTTTTCGGGCGTTTGAGGTGCGGTTACGTGGTACTGCCATAGTTCTTATTCTCCTAAACTATCAAGTATAGTAGTGAAAATCCTGATTCCTTTCAAGAAAGATCAGCAAATGGGAAAATATCTTTCCCTGGCGGTTTGAAGTATTTGCTTACGTTTTCCCTCTCTGGACAATTGCCTTGGTGGCATTCCGTAAATAGAGGGACTGCGAGTAAAATCGATTCCCTGAGCGCTTCCGCATAGTTATAAACCGGGCTTTTGAGATCCGCAAGAGGCTCGGTGTGATAGAAATCTTTTACTTCGATCGCGATCTTAGTCGGTTCATTGCAGATCGAGCACGGGAGCCAAGCTTCCGCTGTCGCGTGCAGGTGGATGACAAGATGGCCGTCCGCGAGGTAGGCTTCTCCGACGATGCTGACCGGGCCAGGGAAGGAGAGCTCTTTCTCTTGCACATCCAGAAATTCGGAGGTGACGACCTCCGCGATCTTTTCTGCGCAGCCGCCCTTTAAACGATCAATATAAATTTTGAAGGGTGAGTTCATCCGTCCTCCTGCGGAAACCCGGCCCTTAAGGGCCGGGTATTTTCAAAAAGACGACTTGGGAGGGGTACGAAGCCCCTCCCAAGACGCAGTAACAATCCCCGGCCTTAAGGCCGGGGTTCACAAGAAGACATTCTAAGCCAATGAAGCTTTAAGCGCACGTTGAAATTATTTTTAACAGTTCACGCGCGGCCTCCGAACTCGCATCCTTTTTATCGAGGAGGGCTTGGAAAGCTTCAAGCGCGCGAGTGTAGGCTTCTCGATTTGAGAGAAGAGCTTCAAATGCCTCGTGGAGGGACTGCTCGGAAAAATTAGGGCCGATCAGCTCCGGAAACACCGTTTTGCCGGCGACGATATTGACGATGCAATAATGGGGTAGGCGTACCCTTAAAACATCTTTGGCGATGAAGAGATCGAGGGGCGATATGGCATAGGTGACGACCGTGGGTACGCCATGGAGGGCGAGCTCGAGAGTGACAGTCCCCGACTTTGCGATGGCGTAGGACGAGGCTGCCATGAGGTCGTAGGTTCTTTCGGGAGGGACGAGGAGAAAATGCTCGGTTAAGTCCTCTTGATCGATGCACTTTTGGATCTGCTCAGAAAACTTGGCGGAGATCGCAAAGAAGAGATGGGGATGGGAAGGAATGAGTTTTTTTACTGTTTTGAGAATGAGGGGAAGGTTCCGCTCGATCTCTTTGGCGCGGCTGCCGGGAAAAATGCCGACGAGGGTTTTTCCTACGGGAAACGTGAGGGGCCGGTAAGTTGTCTCTTGCAGCCGCTGCACCAACGGGTGCCCCACATGCGCAACAGGAAGCGTGGTGTGGGAAAAATACTCTGCCTCAAACGGAAATAAAGTGAGGAGAAGATCGAGCGTCTCAGCCATCCGGGGGATCCGTTTTTTCCCCCAGGCCCAGACGGAAGGGCAGATGTAGTGGCATAATTTTCCTTCATATCCTTTTTTGCGCAAGTGCCGGGCGAGGCGGAGGTTGAAGCCGGGATAATCGATGAGAAGGACGGTTTTCGGTTGCAGTTCGAGGATGGCGTTTGCCACTTGATAAAATTGACGGACCAGTCTTGGCAGGGCGAAAAACACATCGACAAAGCCCATCACCTGGAATTTTTCCATCTGCATGATGCACTCGATGCCGGCCGCGCGCATTTTGGGGCCGGCGACGCCGGCGACTTTTACATCGGGGCGTTGTGCGTAGAGCGCTTCAAGGATTTTTTCTCCGTGGAGATCGCCGCTGGCCTCTCCTGAAAAGATGAAGAGGTCGGTCATGGGGAAATCCCGAGTTGCTCGGCTAAATAGCGCGCGCCCCCTTCAAAGATGGCCTTTGAAGTGCCGTGCCCTTGATAGCCGATGGAGGGAGTGATGATGAGCTCGATGGGCGGCGAGCGGACGTTTCTTTGGAAGGCAGCCTCCGCGAGCTGTTCGATGAACTGGAAGCAGCGGGCGGTGCCGACGCGCTGGTCGCGGTTGCCGATATAAAAACGGAGGGTGCGATCGGCCAGCTGCGGGATGAGGCGCGTGAGATCATATTGGGGAAATTCGGGAAAACCGGTGAGCGGCGCAAAGCCCAAAATGGTACGGACCTCCGGGATGACAGCAGCGAGATGGGCCGCCATGAATGCGCCGCGGGAGAGCCCCGCGACGGCGAGTTTGCCCGGAGTGAGGAGCCCCTCGTTTTTTAGTTTGTGGATTTCTCGTGACGCTTGATCGGTAAATTCTTTGATGGGATTGCGTCCCTTTGCCATCTCTTCTTTCCAGAAGGCGAGGACGGCGTGGTTGGGCTCTAAATGTCCTTCGTGTTCGGGAAGCGTGAGAGAAAAGATCCGGAGCGGGTACGTTTGCCAAACGATAACGGGCTGGTTGAAAGGGTCTTGGAAGAGGCTCTCTTTAGCGGAGAGGGCGAAGTAGAAAATCGCGGGCAAAGGGCCTAAAGAGAGATCGGGGCCGACAAAGTCGAGTTTCATGACGTTCTGCGGGGCGGCCGCCTTCTGGGGCGGGACCTTGTTTTTCTGCGGACGGGGAGGGCCTCTTGATCAAGGTTTGAATAAGCGTAGTCCCAATCCTCCCAGATGGTTTGCAGGGCGGGTTCTAAGCACGCACGGAGGTCTAAAAATTTCAGGGCGAGCCCAAAGTCGGGGTCGTGCGGGATGCGAATGCGGTGCGGCTTTTTCTTTTCGAGCGGCGTGATCCGGTATTGCGCTGTGAGGACAGAGACGACGATCATTTTTAGCATGCGAGGAACGGGGAAGAAGGGCTGGAAGATTTCGTCGATGAGGTTGTAGGCCGTCTGCTGGATCTCGCCTAGATGGGGGATGTGGCTTAAGGAAGAGAGCTTCTTTTGCAAAAAGGGGAAAACGAGGCACGCGAGGAGGACAGGGCGCTCTAAAAGCGGTTCTCCCGGGGCGTGGAAGGTGGTGTCGACTTCTTCGAGATAATCATAGATCTCTTTGCCATCGGGGGTGTCTAGGAATTTAGACAGCGCTGGGAGCAACATCTGCAGCATCCCGTGTTCTGCGAGCAGTTTAAAAAATGGCTTTGCCGATCCCGATTCGAGCATGCGCAGCAGCTCCTCAAAGACGCGCGACGGAGAGCTTTTCAGGATTTCGTGGCGGCATTCCAGCAAGGAGATATGAGCCTCTTTATCGATTTCAAACCCGAAGCGGGCTTGGAATTTTAAGAGGCGCAGCATGCGGACCGGATCTTGCCTGAAGCGCAGATAAGGCTGGCCGATGGTGCGTAAGTATTTCTTTTGGAGATCGGGATACCCCTCGACATAGTCAATAATGGTTTCGGTAGAGGGGTCGTAAAAGAGGCCGTTGATAGTGAAGTCTCTGCGAAGGACGTCCTGCTCGGGATTTCCCCATTCGTTGTCGCGGACGATCAGGGCGTCGGTTTCTAGATCCCCGGTGCGGAAGGTGGAGACTTCTAAAATTTTCTTTCCAAAGCGGATATGGGCGAGGCGAAACCTGCGGCCGATTAAAATGCAGTTTCTAAATAATCGTTTAATCTCTTCGGGTTTTGCCGAAGTGGAAATATCATAGTCTTTAGGCGTCTTTTGGAGGATGAGATCGCGTACGCTCCCTCCTACGAGGTAGGCGGTATAGCCTGCTTGCCGCAATTTTTCCATGACATAGAGGGCGTCCGAGTCGACTCCCTTGAGGGGGAAGGGGTAAGTTTTCTGTTCCATCGTTTGTAGCAAGGGTAGGCGATCCGAAGGTAAAAAGTCAATCATTAGAGAGGGGAAGAAGCTTTTCCCGCCCTCGCGGGAAAAGCTTCTTAAAAACTAATTTTTACATTGTTAGTAGGGGACCCCCATAGATCATGTCGGGGACGCCGCACTTCGTGTCCCTGCGTCCGGTTCGTGCCCAAGGGAACACTTGTCCCGACAGATGCCTATGCTAAAATAATAGTTTTGTAATTTCCCCGAAGAACTTTTCATTATTTTTTAAAAAAGCCTCTCTCCAGTGGTAGCGGTCAAGGAGTCCTGCAGGGTCTCTGCCGGTAAGTAAATAAGCTGCATACAGCGCTTCAATTGAGGCGAGCCCCGAATCGGGATCCGAGCAGCCGGTTTGGTAACGGGGATACGCCGTTTTGAGGCGGGGAAGGCTGCGCCGCTGTCCTTGGGGAAGATTTTCACACATCTGGGCCGCATAGCGCCAGGTTGCATCCACAAGAAAAAGTCCATAATCCCGATCATCTGCGGAGAGCAGGGGAGCGTCAAGTGTCAAAATAATGAAAGAAGAGAGATCAGGAATCGGGTCTACGGGATAGGTCAAAAAAAGACAATCGGTGCGGGATTCGAGACCGCGCAAACTGCATTTTTTTAAATTCTCTTTTCTATGTCTTAAAATAATAGTAGAAACTAATTTGTTCATTAATTATAGGTTAATTTACAGGTGAGTCAATGCTTAATATTCTTTGTGCGATCAATCTCTTCTTCTTCATGGGTTCCGAAGATCATCCCTGGTCGCAAAAACTCTCGGATGAAGTATTATCTAAAGTAGAATTTATTGAAACATTAAAAGAAGAGCTGACGATAGTTCTTGTAGTTTGTTCTGATGAGTTGGAAAATAAATATAAAGTTGCTGAATTTCCCACTTTAGTGCTTGCCGATTCTTCGGGCGAGATGATCTACAAAACCTCTTATTTACCGCTCGAGGCCAAACCTTTTGCGCTCCACTTCAAAAAAGTGCTTAAAGATTACCGGGAGTTGAAAGAAGCGCTTGTTTGTGTCGATACACTCAAGGAAGAAGAGTTGGAAGCGCTGTATGCGGCCTCCAAGAAGATGGGAGGGCAGGCCCAGGAAATCTTAGAAAAGGCCTTGAAAAAACAAAAGTCGCCCTACGTTCTTTTAGACGAATATGCGCAGCTGTGGAAAACCCGCAAGCGGACCGACCCTGAACTGCAGCTGATGCGAAAAAAAATTGAAGAGCGCGATCCGAAAAATGAAAAATCGACGCTGCTGCATCTGGCGATGATCGAATTTAAAGGGCTTTCTGCCAAGCTCAAAAGAAAAGAAGACCCGCTCATCGCCATCCGCCCATTAAAGGCCTATTTAGAACAGGTGAATGACTCTGAGCATCGATGGGCTGTAGAAATGGTGATCGCCCAGTACTGCATGAGAAAAAATCGGATCCAAGAAGCGTTGGTTCATGCGGAAGCCTCTCTTTCTCAAGCCCCCGCCATTGCACAAGCGGAAATTTCAGAGACGCTTGGCTATCTCAGGGAACTCGAATTAAAGTATTGATTGCCACGAAGAGACCGCAATGAGCTCTTGCGGAATCTCAAACAAAAAGCGGGACGGATTCGAGTTGGATTCTTTGCCCATCCGTTTGCGCTTGCGCGCCATGCTCAAGGTCAGATGAGTTTTAGCACGGGTCAGCGCCACATACATGAGCCGGCGCTCCTCTTCAAGCCCCGTCTGCGAAAGACTTTTTTCATGGGGGATGATGTGGTCTTCCAATCCCACAAGGAAACAGGCGGAAAATTCCAATCCTTTCGCGCTGTGGAATGTCATCAGATTGACCTTGTCTTCAGAAAATTGTTTCTGCTGGGAGTAGGAATGGTTTTGGTCGAGAAGGGTGTTTACTAAAAAGTGATGCAGAGAGACCTCGTCGGGAGGCGTCTCTTTTTCATAGTTAGAGAGCACTGCGAGGCATTCTTCGACGTTTTCCCATTTGAACTCGCGCATTTTGTCGCTCTTGACATCGTCAGTGATCGCTTTCTTGTAATTGATCTCGTCCAATAACCACTTCAAACTATCCACGAGAGCCCCTTTCTCGAATTTCTCCGCAGCCGTCCCCATCAGGGTCACAAAGTTCTGCACCGCCTTCACCGCTTTTTCATTGAGTTGGTCTGCCGGAGGGTCCTTGAGCACGTTCCACAAGGGGATGTTGCGGGTGCGATTCACTTGGGTCAGAATATCCAAGGTCTGATCGGAAATGCCGCGGCGCGGGACATTGATGATGCGAAGCAGAGACTCTTGGTCTAAAGGATTCTCAATGGCTTTGAGGTAGGCGATCAAATCTTTCACCTCACTCCGTTCATAGAGCTCGGTGCCGCCAAAGATCTGGTAGGGGATGCCGCGGCGCCATTCTCCTTCTTTTTCCCATGCCGCCTGCATGAGGGCCGCTTCGAAAGGGCGCGACAGAAGGTTAGAACGATAGAGGATGGCCATCTCGTTCCACCTGAACCCTTTTTCTTTGCGCAGATGGATCAGGCGTTGCACGACGGCTCCCGCTTCCTCGAGCTCGGTGGGGGCGTGAAAGAGGGAAATGGGGGGCCCGGGGGCCACCGTGCTCCACAACTTTTTGTCATGCCGCTCTTTATTATTTGCGATGACGGCGTTGGCCGCTTGCAGGATCGTGGGGGTTGAGCGGTAATTTTGTTCGAGCTTGACTACGGTGGCCGATTCAAACTGCAGAATGTGTTTGATCTCAGCGCCGCGCCACCCATAGATTGACTGATCGTCATCGCCGACGACGCACAAATTGTGATGCTTGGCCGTGAGCAGGGATGCAAGCCGGTACTGGACCGGATTGGTATCTTGATATTCGTCGATCATGACGTAGCGAAAACGCTCCTGGTAGGCCGCGAGCACCCCCGGAAAATCTTCAAAGAGTTTGACAGTCAGCGATAGGAGGCTGTCGAAATCGACAGCGTTATAAGCCCGCATGCACACGTGGAGGCGGTCAAAGAGATCTTGAGAAAAGCGATCATCGACATGGGCCTCTCCGCGATTTTTTGCGGCAGCGATCTTGGCGATCGAGGGTTCTAGTGAGGGGAGCTCTCCCTCATGCTCGAGTAAGTGGCGCGCCAGCTGGGTCATCAGCCGTTTGACATCTTTCTCGTCGTAGAGGCTGAACTTGGCCGTATAGCCGAGCCGGTGGATTTCTTTACGGAGCACGGCGCAGCAAAAGCTGTGGAAGGTGCAGAGCGTTACTTGTTTGGCAAGCGCGGTGTTTACGAGGGTAGAGACTCGCTTGCGCATCTCGCCGGCAGCTTTATTGGTGAAGGTCAGTCCGAGGATGGCCGTCGGAGGGTTTCCTTCATTGTTGATGAGGTGTGCGATCCGGTGCGCCAAAACGCTGGTCTTTCCGCTGCCGGCCCCGGCCAGTATGAGGACGCGGCCCTGCGAGGTCTTGACAGCTTTTTGTTGATTGGGGTTGAGCATCCGCTTAACTCGACTTTGTACAATTTTATAGCGGCATCTCCGAGAGAAGCGCTGGCAAATTTCTTATTTCTTCGCTCATTTATAGCGCCTTCGGCTATTAATTTCGCGAAGAAATAAGAAATTTGCAGAGCGCTTCCTCTAGATCTGCTCGCTAAAAATTGTACAAAGTCGAGCTAAAGATAACCTGTTCTGCAAAATTCTGCAACCTGGCTCGAGGGAAGAAGCAACGCAAAGACACAAACATATCTTTACGCATAAGTTTTTCTTGCTACGTTTTCAGGTTGAAGGAGTTAGGGAAAAGCTCAATCTGATCTTGACAACCACCTATATAATCGGTTATATAACCTATTAAATAGGTTTAAAATGACGCGCGGGAATTCCCATCCCCTTTAGGGGATTGGGATGAGAGCGCGCCCTTATTTCCCCTGACACTCCATAATATATCTTCGTATCACCTCAGTTGTGACCTGGCCGGCTGTTCCAACGTAATAGGCTTGTGTCCATAACTGTTTGGTAATGAGTCCAACGCGTTTTTCCAGCTTGCATGCGATCCTAAATTTTATTATACTCTTAGCTTATGGAAACGGTCAGAATTTTTCATCTGAAAAATCTTTCGCGGAAAACGTACAGCCTTGCACGGGAAGGCCAAGTCGAGTCCGGACGCGTTTGGACGTTCTGCAGAGATACCCATAAAAAAGCGCGAGATTCAGGAGAAAAATGGCCTAAACGAGATGCTCTGCAAAAACTAACAAAAGGCAAATTCTCGCTTCATAGTCAATCCGTCCAAATGGTGTGCCACGCCTTTCTTGCCAACGTCGATACAGCCTGCAAACTCAAAAAGATCAACCCTCGGGCTCGCCTTCCTTACAAAGACAAATATTTTTATCCTCTTTTGTGGCCGAAGCAAGCCGTAAAATGGGAACATGGCGCCCTTACTCTTCCAATGGGAAGAGGAAGAGAATCTCTTCGATTGAAAGTTGATCTAGAAAGCATTGACTTTGGTGCTTGTAAGCTTATCTGGGATGGTAACTATCAGCTCCATGTTACCATTGATACACCGACTCCCAAACAAGAACCAGCTCCTCCCTTATGCGCAACTGTCGACTTAGGGCAAATTCATCTTGCAGCAGTGACGACAGAAACCGGCAAATCTCTTGTGGTTTCTGGAAGAGGCATACGCACCTTGAAAAGACAGCGTACTAAAGCTGTGGGGAAAATAGCAAAAAAACAAATCCGGTGTGCCAAAGGTTCTCGGCGTTGGAAAAAATTACAAAGAGCTAAGAAAAAAACCAACTCTAGGGCCAAAAAAAGAGTTCGAGATCTGAGACATAAAGCCACCACTCAAGTCATCGACTTTTGCAGACAAGAAAAAGTGACTCATCTCTACGTCGGAAATCCCGAAGGGGTCCAAAGAAAAAACTCGGGAAGATATCATAACCAAAGAATGAGTCAATGGGAGTTTGGAAAAGATATTTCCTATTTAGAACATAAATCAGAAAAGATGGGCATTGTGTGCTCCAATGGATCAGAAAGGGGAACCTCAAGCCATTGTCCGCAATGTGATCTTCGAAAAAAAATCAAAGGACGCTTGTGGGAATGTCCCCAATGCGGTCTGAAACTTCACCGAGACGTTGTAGGCTCAGTGAACATGTTCCCTCTAGGTTTTGGGATAAAAGTTGAAATCCCGAACCATATAACGTATCTACGTCCGGGAGAGCTTCGGCTTTTTCGGTGTAGTAGTAGCCTGGGCACAGGCCAAAGTAGTTTTGCAAAGCCCTCTAAAAGCAGCCGACAGGAATCCTGTGTTGTGCAAGCAACAGGCCCGTTTAGAGGGAGTTTGCAAGAAGCCCATCCCCTTTAGGGGATTTGGGAGTGTCACAGATCTTCTTGAAACAACAGAAAATCCGGTCTTGACAGTCACCCAATATCATGCTTGAATACCTCTGTAACTATGAGGTCTTTGTGAACACTTTTCTGACTTATTTCCTTGGTGACTTTCTCTCGGGCTTAGGCCGTTTGCTCTTTGTGCTCTTCTTGTTTTTTGTCCAGGATGCTGCACATGCGGAAAATAAAAAACCGTATGTGTTGGTCACCGGCGGCGCCGGCTATATTGGAAGCCAGACATGCAAAGCCCTAGCGGCCAAGGGCTATATCCCCGTGACCTTTGATTCCTTGCAAAGCGGAACCGAAGACGCTGTGAAATGGGGTCCCCTTGTGATCGGTGATTTAATGGACCCTGAGGCATTAGATCGCGCCTTTCACGCTTACCCGCCGGTTGGCGTGATCCATTTTGCCGCTTTAACCTCAGTAGGTACATCTGTCATGGATCCCTCAAAGTTCTATTGGAATAATGTGGTTGGATCTTTAACCCTTTTAGAGGCCGTCAGAAAGCATCGGATTCCTGTGTTCATTTTCTCTAGCACCGCAGCCGCCTATGGGATTCCGCTAGAAGGTATGGTCAACGAATTTTCACCCTTGCAGCCCATCAATCCTTACGGGAATACAAAGCTCATGGTCGAAAAGATGCTCTCCGATTTTGAGCGCGCCTACGGGATCCGTTATGTCTGTTTCCGGTATTTCAATGCAGCGGGAGCAGACATGGAGGGCGAACTGGGCCCCAATTTTCAATCTGCCACGCATCTGATCCCGATGATTATCCAGGTCGCAGCCAAGAAAAGGCCCTATTTAGAGATCTATGGCACAGACTTTGATACGCCCGACGGAACAGGAGTTCGAGATTATATCCATGTGGCCGATCTAGCGCGGGCGCATGTGCTGGGATTGGAATACCTTCTCGATGGAAACCCCAGCGTTGTACTAAATTTAGGGAGCGGGCACGGCTACTCTGTCAAAGAGGTCGTCGCAGCGGTTCAAAAAGTGACAAGCCGCACCATTCCGCTTGTTTATACAGCGAGAAGAACAGGAGATCCGGCCGCCGTTGTCGCAGACTCAAGCCGCGCCAAAGAAATTCTAGGGTGGGAACCGTGTTGCTCAGACCTTGAATCGATGATCCGCAGCTGCTGGCAATGGCATCAAGCGAAATACAGAGAGTGAATTTTACAAACGGCGCTTGAGAGCGGTGAAGTCGTCGAGGGCGGCTTTTGCCGACATCCAGCGGCCTTTATGGCGAGGCAGGATGTGAATTTCAAGGCTGGGCGGCAGTCCTGGGCGAGTGTGGCGGAAAGCTTCACGGACAACCCGCTTGAAACGGTTGCGCAGGTGCGCTTTCCCGAAGCGGCGCGATACAGTGATCCCGAGGCGGGGGGAAAGATTTTTACCTCGGCGGTAGCCGAAAATGAGGGCAGCGCCTACCCACTGCTCACCCTTCAAAAGAGCTTGAAACTCTCTCTTTTTGAGGAGGCGGGCCTCCTTGGGAAAGTTTAGGCGGCCAGTTTTTTGCGCCCTTGGCGGCGGCGGCGATTGACAATCTTTCTGCCCGTGGCCGTTTTCATTCTCTTGCGGAATCCGCAAGTGGCTTGACGCTTCAGTTTGCTGGGTTGGTATGTGCGCTTCATTCATTTTTCCTTACTGTGAGGTAATTATTTTTCTCACGATCCTACAGGAATTTCTCAAATTCGGCAACACTTTTGCGTATTGAGTTGGTAAGAAATTATTTTAATCTTCTTATTCATATCCTAAATCTTGCAAAAAAGAGGGGAATCGCATATAACGGTGCTAAACTTTTATTTTTTAAGGAATAACATGAAAGTGCGAGCCTCTATTAAGGCAGACCGTTCGAAAGGGGACAAAATTGTTCGCCGCAAGGGTCGTGTCTATGTGATTAACAGTACGGACCCTAACCGTAAGCAGAGACAGAAAGGTCCTGGACGTAAAAAATAATTCGGAGAATATGGCAAAAAAATCATCGGTTGCAAGACAGAAGAAACGAGAGCGCCTTGTAAAACTCAAGTGGGACAAGCGCCAAGAGTACAAAGCGGTCATTTTAGATCAAAACAAGAGCGACGAAGAGCGCCAAGCGGCCCAGATCTCTTTGAATAAACTTCCCAAAAACTCTTCCCCTATCCGTCTGCGCAATCGCTGCCAGCTCACAGGCCGTTCCAGAGGCTTCTTGAGAAAGTTCAAACTTTCAAGACTTTGCTTCCGCGAGCTTGCGAATCGAGGATTGATCCCCGGCGTCGTCAAAGCTAGCTGGTAGTTCAATTTGTTTTCATCCTGTTTCGGGCTGCCTTGAAAAAGGCGGCCTTTTTTATTTGATCAATGGTATTACCTCTCACTTTTTGTAATTAATGAGTTTTCTTCTTGGAAATAAACTATTTTTTTCGTTAACATGATGAAAAACGGGTAGATTATGGTTCATGAGCAGTTAAAACATCTGGATCCCAAGGAGTTAGAATTACCGGAAACGGTATTTGTACGAGATATTGAGAGCAAGGTCTTCCAATCGATTGCGATGCAATGTCTTGCAAAAATTGAAGGCGTCGCGGTCTTGGAAGGGAATTTGATCGATAGTTTGCTCGGAAGGGATCCGTTTGAGCGAGTGAAGGGGATCTACGTCGAGCAAGACCAGAAAACTCATACCGTTAATGTGAAAGTGGAAGTGAATGTTGCTTATGGAGTCTCGATCCCCGATAAGGCCGAGGAGATCCAGACGAAGATCGCGCACGAGATCGCGCGGCTGACAGGCCTGCATGTCTCCTCCGTCCATGTTGTTTTCAAGAATTTAATTCACTTTGAAGAAAAGCCTAAAGCGGTTTTTAACCAGTACAGCGATGAATTCTAGAAGCCATGTTCTATTTTCTGCGATCCACCTCTTCCTTGTCCTTCTGATTTTGGGCTTGGGGGCGTTCTTTCTCGCTCTCCCCTTTGCCCCTCATGTGCGCCTGTTTGTTCTCCAATTTTTCACGGAGAACACCTCTCCCTTTGCAAATATAGGCTACGCCCTCCTCATCCTCGGAGCTGTGCTCTTCATCGGGTTTTACGCGCTCAACCGCGGCCAATATTACCAAGTGAATATGCGTGCCGAGGTGCATCAGTCTCTTGTGCGCGATTATGCCCGCAGCTACTGGAAAGAATTGTTTCCTCAGGAACTGGTGCTGCCCAATGTCGTGATCTATCCCAATCAACGGATCGAGCTCATCACCGAACTCCCCAAACTTGCCTTTGAAGAGCAAGAAGCAATCCTTCAGAAAATTGAAAAGGAGTTTGGCGCGATTTTGGCCAAGAACTTGGGTTACGGAAAAGATTTTCTCTTGACCGTTGTAATCAAATAGTCTTAGTGCTGGATCACAAAGCTAATTTTAGCAGTCACGCGATAGCTTGTGATTTTATTATTTTGCACGTGCGCATGGACCCACTTCATGTCGATTTGCTTGATATTTTTAATGGTCTTGCTCGCCTCTTTGACACCTGATTTTAATGCATCTTCGATGCTTTTTCCTTCGCAGATCACTTCAATCACTTTTACAATTGACATAGACAACGCTCCTTTCCTTTTTTACATAGACGGTATACGTTTAATTGTAAACTATTTTGGCTTAAGGTAACTTCCAATAAAGGGGGAGCTGCGAGATGCTGGTTTTGCTTGTATTTTCATTCTTAGCAGGGGTTTTTACGGCGCTTTCGCCTTGTATTTTGCCTGTTCTTCCGGCCATTTTAGCTGCCGGCATTGCCAAGGGGCGCCTCCGGCCGCTGGGCACAATTCTGGGTCTTGTCTGCAGTTTCTCCGTTTTTACATTGACCCTAAGCTGGATTGTGCATGCCACTGGCGTCTCGCCGAACCTTTTACGCTACGCAGCGATCGCCTTGATTTTTTTCTTTGGGCTCGTGATGATTTTTCCCCGCCTTTCGAATTGGTTCGCCCAAATCACAGCTCCTATCGCGGGCTTGGGTCAAAAAATCCAAGGCACCCAAGAGCGCCGCGGTTTTTGGGGAGGGTTTTTATTTGGCATTGCCTTAGGACTGCTTTGGACACCCTGCGCCGGGCCTATTCTCGCTGCGATCACAACGCTTGTTGCCACCGGCGCTGTCAATTTTACCGCTGTCCTCATGACCCTCGCCTATAGCATGGGAGCGGGCATCCCGATGTTTTTCTATGCCTATGGGAGTTCTAAGCTGATTCAAACCTCTCAGTTTCTCTCCCGCCATTCCGAACGGATCCGGCAATTCTTTGGCGCATTGATGGTCCTTTTTGCGGTTGTATTGACTTTCAACTGGGAGATGCTCCTCAGCGAAAAACTCTCCCATTATTTTCCTGAGCTAGCATTAGAAAAGAAACTTCCCATCATCGATACCTTAAAAGCCGCGCTGGGACAAGAGGCGTTGTCAGAAAATGAGCCGGCGCCGGAACTCGCGGGGATTTCAGGATGGATCAATTCTCCGCCGCTCACTCTTGCTGAGCTTAAGGGAAAAGTAGTTTTGATCGATTTCTGGACCTATAGCTGCATCAATTGCTTGCGCACACTTCCCTATCTCAAAGACTGGTATCGCGATTATCAGAACAAGGGATTTGTGATTATTGGGGTCCACACCCCGGAATTTGAATTCGAAAAAAGCTATGAAAACGTGAAAAAAGCTGTAGAAACACTCGGGATTGCCTATCCTGTCGCCCTCGATAATCGTTATCAGACTTGGAATGCCTATCATAATCACTATTGGCCGGCCCATTACCTCATCGATCAGAGCGGGATGATCCGCATGATCCATTATGGGGAAGGCGGTTATGCGGAAACAGAAAACGCGATCCGCGGACTTTTGGGATTGGCCCCCATCGCCATGATAGAGCCGCAAACGTCTTCGCGCCCCCTGACTCCGGAAACCTATTTGGGACTTTCTCGAGGCCGCAGCTATAAAATGGAGATTTTCGCTAATCAAACCTTTGACTATCGCTACACCCCGCCGCTCAGCGACGATCAGGTAGGGCTAAAAGGGCCTTGGCGCGTGGAGAATGAATCCATTTTGGCCGAGGGGGGTGCAAGCTATCTGGATTTGAACTTCCTCGCGTCGCGCGTCTATCTCGTCTTATCGGGATCAAGCTCAATGCCCCTTGAAATTTTCCTAGATGGAGATTCTTATGGGGACATTCATGTCGACGGTGATCGAAAATATGATATCGTTGCTGCCTCTTACGGGAGGCATCAACTCTCTCTGAAGATTCCGAAAGGGGTTAGGGCTTATGCCTTCACTTTTGGGGATGAGTAAATTTTTTGATCGTCTCGATGTCTTTTTTGCTGATGCCTTTGATTTCAGACAATTCTTCGGGCGTCGCCTCGAGGATCCGTTTCACGCTGCCAAACTTGCGTAAAAGCTGCCCCCGTTTCTTAGGGCCGATGCCCGGCAGATTATCCAATGTACTAGTGAGCGTGCGCTTGCTTCTTTGTTTGCGGTGGAAACCGATTGCCACCCGGTGGGCCTCATCGCGGATTTTTTGCAGCATCAGCAAAAGAGGAGAGCGGAGGGGAAGGAGCAGCGGCTCCGCATGATGGGGAAGAAAAATCTTTTCTTGCGTCATCCCTTTGTCGTGGCGAGCCCCTTCTTTGGCGAGCGACATCAGATCGACCGTCGCGATGTCGAGCTCTTTAAACACCTCGAGCGCGATATTGAGCTGCCCCTTGCCGCCGTCGACGATGATGAGATCGGGAAGGTCGTTTTCCTCTTTGGCGCGGATCAGCCTGCGGGAGAGGACCTGATGCAGGGCGGCGTAGTCGTCGCCTTTGGTGATGCCGCGGATGTGGAAGTAGCGCTGCCGCTTAGAATCTCGCATCCCTTCGGTGAAGGCCACCATCGAGGCCACGAGATCGCTGCCCGAAATGTTCGAGGTGTCAAAACATTCGATCCGCTTGGGATAGCGGCTCAAATGCACGATCTCTTGCAGCTCGAGGAGTGTTTTTTCCGCAAGCGCTTCCGGGTCCCGCTGTTCAAAGAGCGTTTTGGCATTGTGCCCGGCGAGTTTGACGAGCGCTTTCTTTTCGCCGATGAGCGGAGTGTGGCACTTGGCCCCAATGATTTCTGCGAGCGCATTGGAGAGGGAGAATGGCAGCAGAACCTCTTTGGGAGCAGGATGTTTTTTATAGTGCTGGAGTAGATAGGATTCTAAAAGTTCTTCATCGTCCGCAGCGACTTGGTTAAACCTGTCCTGTTCGGAGCCGACGAGCTTGCCTTCGCGCACGAGGAGAACGACAATGACGACCTCATCGCCGAGGCGGTAGAGGCCCCATGCATCGCAGCTGATGCCGCCGGCCTTGTCCACAATTTGCTCCGTCTCGGTCACATGCTCTATCTGCCGGATGGTTTTGAGCAGCGAGGCCGCCTTTTCAAACTGGAGCGCCTCTGAAGCAGCCTCCATCTCGATATAGAGATTTTTAAGAATTTGCTTGTCTTCTCCGGTCAAAAATTTAGCCGCTCCTTCCACATAACGGTCATATTCCTCGTGCGTGCATTTGTTCACGCAGGGGGCGATGCACCGCTTCATCCCGTAGAGCAAACAGGGGCGCTTTCTCCGTTTGAGCTCTTCGTCAGAGCACTGGCGCAGCGGAAAGAGCCGCGTGATGAGATCGTAGGTTTGCCGCGCCGAGTGGGCGCTTGTGTAGGGGCCAAAATAGCGCCCTTTTTCGGGAGGCTTGCCTTTATAGCGGACAAGGCGCACCTGCGGCCATGGGTGTTTTTCATTGATCATCAAACTGACAAAGGTTTTGTCGTCTTTGAGGACCGCGTTGTATTGGGGCTGGTGCCGTTTGATGAGGGTATTTTCTAGGAGGAGCGCCTCTTTTTCGGTCCGGACGACGATCGTGTCGATGGTGTCCACTTTGGCAGTGAGGAAAGGGACCATGGCCCGACCGTCTTGCCCTGGAGAAAAATAATTTTTAATCCGTTTGCGGAGCGCCTTGGCCTTGCCGACGTACAGGACCGTCCCTTCGCGATCTTTCATCAGATAGACGCCAGGCTCATTGGGAAAATGCTTCAGTTGGTTCACATCAAACGACATGGCTGTAGTGTACGCGGAAGAGGGAAAAAAGGCAAAAGAGGTAAAACTTTTTGGAAAAATCGGGCAAGGGGGACTTCTGATTTTGGAGTGCGTAAACCGCACTCCAAAATGGGGATGGAGGGGCACGCACGCACACGGGTACGTAAGAAAGATATTCTATCCTCCTACTTCCTCTATGGTGGTATAAGTGGGAAGTTCACATCGCTTGAGATATGCCGCTTTTAGCTGCTTCTAACGCTTGCTTTGCAGCAAAATGCGCATGAGCCAAAGCGTGCCATTCATTGGCTGTTTGCTCTATCTTATTTTTGATGCCCATCTCCATATTGCTCAGATGCTTACAATGATTTTCTTTTTGAGTATAATAAACGGATCTAAGATACGCATAACCCAAAACACGCCATTCATTTGTTAATTGCTCTATCTTCTTCTTGGTATCCATCTGCATACTGCTAAGATGCTTGCAATGATTTTCTGTTTGAGTCAAATAAACGAGTGCATTATCGAATATGGATTTTATTTCTTCTATCAGCTCAGTCTGTTGGGATGCTTCTGTTAAAACTGCGATAGCTTTTTTCTTGAGAGCATTCACATTAGTTTGCAAGCTTCCCGCTTTTTCCTCTATTTCGTTTGCGCTTTCTATACACCGGTTAACAATCATATTTACTGATCCATCATCATGGTGCTCTAGTAACCTTAAGGCTAACCCGTGATCTTCGAACTTAGATTGAGCTGTTTCGGCAATCGTATTCAAGAAAATATCATGCACTAAAGTGTCGTAGTCAGACATGAGGCTATAGATTTGAGTTCTAGTTGTCGAACTTCCCTTATTAGCAGAGTCTACCTCCTGTAGAAGTTCGCTTCCCCGTGCAAAACCGCGCATTGCTTGACCTGGATCTACGGTGGGGTAAATTCTTTGCAAAACTTTTTCCATAGTGTCTTCGTAACCTGGCACTGGCTTGATTTGAAAATCCGCTGAAACTTCTGTGTATTGAAGAACCGCATTTACTGCTGTAGCCATTTTAAACCTCCGTCGTGTAATCGTTTTTAAAAGTAGTGTGCAACATCTTACAGATCTAGTCTCTTTTTTGGTATTTTTTTCCAAACTTTTCAGGAGCAAGGCTCTGACAAAATTACAAATTTCTTGATTTTACTCAATGCATTGAGTAAAATTACTCAAAAGAGTGAGTAAATCTATGAATATGAAAAAACGGCCGGTCTTTCATGAAGTACTAAAACGGCTGCGGCAGCGGCGGAAATTTATCCAGGTATTATTAGGGCCACGCCAGGTCGGGAAAACAACCCTGGCCTTGCAGGCGGCTAAAGCCCTTCGCAGCGCTTATCACTACGTTTCGGCCGATTTGGCCACGCTCCAGAATCTTGCCTGGATCGAGCAGCAGTGGGAAATTGCCAGAAGTCTTGCTAAGTCGCGCAAAAAAGCGCTTTTGATCATCGATGAAGTTCAGAAAATCCCTCATTGGTCCGAGACGATTAAATCTCTCTGGGATGAAGATACTCGAAATCGGGTCAATTTATCCGTTTTGGTTCTCGGATCTTCGCCCTGGTTGGTACAAAAAGGGTTGTCAGAGAGTTTAGCTGGAAGGTTTGAAATCATTCCAATCACCCATTGGTCCTATGCGGAAATGCATAAAGTGTTTGGTTGGTCGCTCGACAAGTTTTTGTATTTTGGAGGTTATCCAGGGGCGGCTTCTTTGGCCAACATGACTAATCCCTCCCGATGGATCAACTATATTAATGAATCACTGATAGAAACAACAATCTCCCGCGACATTTTGCTGATGACACAGGTCAATAAGCCTGCTTTGCTGCGCCGGTTATTTCAGCTGGGATGCATTTACTCAGGGCAAATTCTCTCCTATATAAAAATGTTGGGAGAACTTCAAGATGCAGGGAATACAACCACATTGGCGCATTACCTCGACCTATTGTCCGGTGCGGGATTGGTACAGGGCTTGCAGAAATTTGCAAAACAAAAAGTAAGACAAAAGGGTTCGAGTCCAAAGTTTTGTGTGTTTAACACTGCCTTGATGACTGCCCAATGGACAATCTCGTACAAACAAGCCAAGAAGGACCACGCCTTGTGGGGTCGCCTTGTCGAGTCAGCCGTAGGCGCGCATCTTTTGAATTCTATTCGAGGAACCCAGATGGAGCTTTTTTATTGGCGCGAAGGGGATCAAGAGGTGGACTTTATTCTTCAGCATGGAAAAACTGTCGTTGCCATAGAAGTTAAGTCGGGGTTCGAATCGTTCAAAAAATCGGGTGTGGACCTCTTCATGGAGCTATTTAAGCCCTCTAAGGTATTACTGATTGGCCCGCAAGGGATTCCTGTTGAGGAGTTTCTCAAATCCCCATTAAAAAAATTTTTAGATTGAAAGGTCGAAGAAAGAAAGCTGCTGGGCCTTAGCGGCAGGAGGATGTTTCTTTTCCAGCTTGGAGAGCATTTCGGCTGCCCGTTTGAGGACGGCTGGGGGCAGGCCCGCAAGGCGCGCCACATGGATGCCGTAGCTCTTATCGGTTCCGCCTTTGACGATCTTGCGCAGGAAGACGATGCCCCGTTCGGTCTCTTGGACGGCGACGTTGTAGTTGACGGCGCCGGGGAGCTGCTTTTCGAGTTCGGTCAGTTCCCAGTAATGGGTAGCAAAGAGTGTTTTTGCCTTGAGGTGCATGAGAAGGTATTCGGCAACGGCCCATGCGATCGAAATTCCGTCGTAGGTGCTTGTACCCCTTCCAATTTCATCGAGGATGACAAGCGAGCGGGAGGTTGCATTGTGCAAAATATTTGCCGTCTCCGTCATCTCCACCATGAACGTCGATTGTCCGCGGGAAAGATCGTCACTGGCGCCGATGCGGCTGAAGACTTTGTCGATGATGCCGAGATGCGCGGACTTTGCGGGAACATAGGAGCCCATCTGGGCCATGATGGCAATGAGGGCGACTTGCCGGATGTAGGTCGATTTACCCGCCATGTTGGGACCCGTGATCAGCATCAATTTTTCTTTTTCGTGGAGGCGGACGTCGTTGGGGATGAAAGAGCCGTCTGACTCGATGATCGGATGGCGCCCCTCTTCGATGGTGAAGAGGTCGCTCTCATCAATCCGGGGACAGACGTAGCGCCGCTTTTTGGCGATTTTTGCAAGGGCCAGGAGGACGTCGAGGCGGGCGATGGCAGACGCAATGGCTTGGACCGTTTCGGCGTGGGCGGCGATTTCGTGGCGCAATTTAAGGAATAGCTCGCTCTCAATGGCTTTCATCCGCTCCTCGGCGGTCAAAATCTTATGCTCATAATCTTTGAGTTCGGGTGAGATGAACCGCTCGGCGTTGACCAGCGTCTGCCTTCGCTCAAAAGAGGGGGGCATATTTGCAGCCTGGCCGCGGCTCACTTCGATATAGTAGCCAAAGGCGTTGGTGAAGCCGATCTTGAGGGTTTTGATCTGGGTGGTATCGCGCAAATGCGTTTGGTAGTTGGCAATCCAGGCCTGGGAGTTAGCTTTAAGAGAGCGGAGCTCGTCTAGTTCGGGGGAGTAGCTGGAGCGGATGATGCCTCCATCGGAAAGGCGCAGCGGCGGATCGTCGACGAGGGCTCGTTTGATTGTTTCTGCGACGCTAGACACATCAGCGAGTTTGCTTCGGTCTTCGGCAATGAGCTTGGCATCTAGTTTGCTGAGCAGCAGGGCGATCGCGGGCAGCGGTTCTAGCGAGAGGCGCAGGCCGAGAAGATCGCGCGGGCTGGCGTATCCGGTGGAGATCCGCATGATCAGGCGCTCGAGGTCGCGGATTTTTTCCATCGGCTCAGAAATTTCTAAACAGGAAAGGAATGCCCCGACCGCCTCTTGCCGCTCGAGTATGGCAGGGACGCTGAGCAAGGGATGCGTGATCCACTGTTTGAGGAGGCGGGCCCCCATCGGCGTGACGGTCTCATCGAGGAGTGAGAGGAGGGTGCCCCCTTTTTTTCCTTCGTGAAGCCTGTCGATCAGCTCGAGATGGCGTTGGGTGGCCCGGTCTAGGGCCATGTAGTGGGAGGGTTGCTGAACTTTGAGGTGCTTGATGTGGGACACCGAGAGGGCCAAATCGTCGTTGACATAAGAGAGCAGCGCGCCGGCGGCGTTGATCGGGGGGATCATTCCCTTGAGGCCGAAGCCGTCCAAGGTGTGCACCTGAAAGTGTTTGAGGAGGCGGGCGTAGGCATTTTGATGGTCGAAGACCCAATCGGACTTGGTATTGATGACGCAGGTTTGGCGCAGCTCTTGGAACAACTCGGGATGGCGCTCCTCCAATTTCTGCGAGGCGATCAGCTCGCTGGGGGAGAGCCTTGCAAGCGCGTCGAGGAGCTGTTTCACATCGGGCACCTGCATGGTGGAGAAGTCGGCGGTGGTCAAATCGAGCCAGGCAAGGCCATATAAGCTGCCTAGCTGGGTGATGCAGGCGAGATAATTATTCGCTTTTTCCGAGAGAAGACTGGAGGTGACGACAGTGCCGGGCGTGACGATGCGGACAATTTCTCTCTTGACGAGCCCTTTGGCAAAGCGCGCATCTTCCACCTGTTCGGCAACGGCGACGCGGTAGCCCTTAGCGACCAGTTTGTCAATGTAGGCCTCGCACGTGTGGAAGGGGACGCCTGCCATGGGGATCTCCTGTCGTTTGGTCAGCGTCAGATCGAGTTCCTTGGCAAGGGTGATCCCATCTTCATAGAAGGCCTCATAAAAATCGCCCAAGCGGAAGAGCAGGAGCGCTCCTTGCGCGCTCTCTTTGCAGGTCTGCCATTGGGCCATCATCGGAGAAGGTGTCGTCACAGTTTTGTCCAGCTCCGGATCGTTTGACGCCATTCGGAGGGTTTGGGCGCTGCTTTTTCTTCAGGTTTTGGGGCGGGAGGATCTTCAGGAGGATCGATTTCTCTTAGCGCCTTGTTAATTTGATTTTGAGAGCTCTTGCACCACAAGGAGAGGCGGTGCAAGTCCTCTTGGAGAGTGGTCAGCTCTTTGCGGATCTCTTCGTGGGAGACCTCGATCGGGTTTTGCAGCCGGGAGGGGGGTTGGTGTGCGGCGGCTTGCTTCAGTTCGAAGACGCGGATGAGGAGAGGGAGCATCACTTTCTTAATCTCCTCGCGCAGCTGGCTCAAGGCAGGGTCGCAGATTCCTTCGGCAATGCTATAATCCGATAGGGAGGCCGTGGAGGGTGGAGAAGAAGTAGGATGGATGTGTTTTCCCGTGTACATAGAGGTAATAATGTTTATTTTTCGGTCTCAGAACGATCTTTGAAATCGTAAACAATCCAACCACGGGGCTTCGCGGAGCCTTCTTTATAGAAGATTTGTATGTCTTTGACTTCAAGAATTTGATTATTTTCATAAGCCTGGACTGAGAGATCTTGAATTTTGCTGTTCATTGCTGAGGTAAAATTTTCCTCCTCGCTATATATCGGCCACCCGTCGCCAGGAACATAGGCGATTTGAACAAGAGCAAGAATTGGAGCGAGCATAAATTACTCCTTGGTACAGTTTGTCAACATCACAACCAAAATCATAGTGAATGGAAATCTTTCCGTCCAGAGAGATTTTTCGGGTACCAACGCAAAGGTGCCAAGACGCAGAGACGCGGTAAGAGATCTGATTTTTTTTGCGAGAAACCGAACCGGAACCAAAATCATCAATTTTTCTCTAAAAATCGAGTTTTGCAATTGCCTCTTTAAATAAAAAATTTGGCAAATCGGATAAACGTGGCCGCTCAGGCTAAAAATGAGTTGAAATTGCATGCAAAAATCATTTTAGTTGCAATTTTGTGGATTTTCCGCGAAAATGAGGTTTAAATTCAATGCATAGGGTAACTTGCAAATGTTGATCGAATTTAGCGTCACCAATTTTCAATCGATGCGTGAAAGACAAACCTTGAGCTTGGCGGCAGGATCAGGCAGTGAGTCTCTGAATAGCAACACATTCGATCCAAATCAACCAAGCTGCCCTCGCTTACTTCGATCTGTGGTTATCTATGGTCCTAATGGAGCTGGTAAAACTAATTTTTTGAAAGCTTTTCATTTCATGCAATGGTTCATCGCTAATTCAGCAACCAATACGCAAGAAGGTCAGAAAATTCCAGTGATTCCCTTTAAATTTGATAAAACTCACAGAAACCAACCTAGCGAGTTTGAAATTATTTTCCTTCAGGACAATGTTCGATACCAATATGGCTTTTCTGTGAATGACACTCGAGTAGTCAGAGAGTGGTTATTTGCATATCCGCATGGGAAAAGTCAGCAATGGTTCGAAAGAGCATTTGATGAATCATTAAATGATTATCGGTGGTCGTTTGGAAGTAAACTTAAAGGCGAAAAGAATCTTTGGAAGTCTTCAACGAGGTCTAATACCCTATTTCTCTCCACAGCGGTGCAATTGAATAGTGAGCAACTCAAACCAGTATTTCATTGGCTATCTGCGAAATTGATAGTCGTTGTTGGGAATGTGGCTTTCAATCCAGCGCTTACGTTCGAATTATTTCAACATAAGGAGGGGATGGAGAAGTTAATCCGATTTATGAAAGCTGCTGATATTGGCATTGAGAAGTTTGAGTTAAAAGAAGAAGATTTACAGCCGTTCTTTCCTCATGCACCTGAGTTGAAGGTTGTACAATCGCATAAGTCTTTACCAAAGCAATTGCGCGTTTTAGCTTGGCATAAGATGATCGACTCAAAAGAGTTTGTGCCATTAAACCTTGAACAAGAATCTGCCGGCACAATAAAACTGTTTGTTCAGGCTGGAGGCTGGCTCAAGGCTCTTGGAGAAGGCGCTACTTTAGTATTTGATGAAATGGATAACAGTCTTCATCCACTAATTGTACGCTTCTTGGTTAACCTTTTTCACGATAATGCTATTAACAAACTAAATGCTCAATTATTATTGACGACACATGACACATCTTTACTAGATGATAAGATTTTTCGGAGAGATCAAGTTTGGTTTGTCGAAAAAGATCAAAATAGCTCTACTCATCTTTATTCTTTATTAGATTTTAGCCCTCGAAAGGATGAGGCTTTAGAAAAAGGATATTTGAAAGGCCGTTACGGTGCTCTTCCGTTTGTTGGACCTTTAAATATATAAGCGTATATGCGTCGAAAAGTACACCGTTCAAAAAAGTCTATGCAAATCTATGCATTGACACGTCAGGCGAACAGCGGTTCTAACGATTCACGTGTTGGAGTCTCACCAACATCATCCGAAATGGGTTCTGTCTCAAAAGCCGTTTTTGGGGGGCTCTTGGATCGGCTCTTGGCCGTCCGGAAGTGCGCTGCAAGCGCCGTTCGTAATTTCTTACTCAAGCGGCTCCAGACCGACCATTCATGCTCGTCCCGCTTCCTTACAGGTGCGGTCAAGGTGACATGGGAGTCCTTCCCGTCGGGTATCTCACCGAGGGGCGAAGGCACTTTTTCAGAAAAACGTAAATATCGGCGGCCGATGGTTAGGGCCGCTGCGTGATGAATGGACAATCCATACCGTTTCGCAAATTTGACACGTCCAATGATCGATGTATAGGCAGGATTGACTTGGCTTACGAATACCCCTTGTTTTGAAGCTCGGGATTTGAGATGGGTGATCAGCGAGTTATAGGCAAATGAGGAGAGCATGCGAGCGTAAGAGGCGGAAGCCTTCTCTCTCAGCTCTGACTTTTTCTTGCGAAAATCAAGCTCTTCAATGATCAAGGGCTTATTTTTACTCCCGGCAAAGGCAACGGCACTGGCTGCGGCATCTCCTATGATGGCCTTTGCCTGAGCTGAACTCTTTCCATGAAGGTTATAAGGTATTGTCTCTGTAGAGATAGGATTGCCGTTAGGGTCAGTTTCAACAAGCGCAAAATGGTCCGCGTTGATATCTAGTCCAATGACCCCTATATCTTGTTTGGAAGTACAAACTGCCGGTTCAACTGCAAAAGTGGAAAAAATACGCCATCCCTTTTCATCGCGCTTGAATCTCCATGTAATCGCCTGCGGAGTTTCGCTTTTTAATAGAGCCTGTAGTTCCTCTTTACCGTATTTAAACTTGATGCCTTGGATTACGAGATATTTTCCATATTTTTCTAGCGCTTTGGGGAGACGGATCCGGAGCTGTATGGTTTCATCAGGCTGCAATGTGGCGGTACATGTTTGGTTGCCGGCGGTCTCATCCTTGGAACCTAAAAAGAAGATTTCCCCACTGCGAGCTTTCTTCCAATCTTTTCGCCACTCTTCGTGAGAGCTATAACCGTTTGCTTCGAGATTGTACTGGGCATGGAATAATTTTTTGCCTCCAAAACAGCATCGGACAGTTCCATTTTTTTGATCTTCTAGTGCTTTGGCCAGTTTTTGTTCCAGATGGGCGAGGCGTCGTTTCTTTTGGTGAATGACATGGGGCTTGGCTTGTCTTTTTATGAACTTGGCAATTGTTTTGGTCAGAGAGGCGATTTTTTCTTTGGTGTCTGCGATCCTATTAACGAGCTGTGTTTTGAGAGCACTGATTTTGCCTTCAACCTGGACTCGAAGAGCATTGAAGTGTCTGGCCGTTATATCGTAAGCGATAAGGTAGTCATTTTTAACTTCCCCAGCAATGTTCCCGCAAGCGATGTCGGCAAATAATCGATGCTGGAGATGCGAGAACAGATCGCTGAATTCATCTAGGATCTCAAGTGACAGCAAATCTAGTTCGGTTCGTGTCTCAAAAGTTAGTAAGTTCTCCTTTTCCATAGGACCGAAATGTTAACTCAGCGCCGGAACAAAGTAAATATTTTTTTACATGTTCATTGGTAAGCTCTCAAACATCTGGCAAGTCTCTGTCGAAAACCTATGCAATTTTGCATAGGTTTAACAAGGAATAAGTAGATTTTTGCGAGCTGTTGCTAACCCCAAAATTCTAGCTAGGAATCTTCGCTCTCTTCGACGCAAGTATGGAAATCAATCACGGATTAGGGTCTTAATTGTTTGCGAAGGAAAAACCGAGCAAGCATATTTCAATGCATTTCGCAAGAATTTAAGATTAAGCGGAATAACGATTGAAATCCCCAAGGATCCTGGAGGGACTGCACCAAAAAATCTCCTGGATTTTGTAAGAGAATCATACGCCAAAGATTGTGATTATGATCGCCTGTATTGTGTGTTTGACAAAGACCGCCATTCCACCTATCTGACTACGCAGAAAGACATAGATCGTCTGCGGAATGCGAAGCCTTCTATACCCATCTATTGGATTGCCTCTAATCCTTGTTTCGAGGTGTGGATAATTAGCCATTTTAAGTTGCACATCACGCCATTTGGAACGAGTAAAAATGTAGAAGGTTCTTTACGACGTTACCTGACTGATTATCAAAAAAATGATCCGGACCTTTTTGAAAAAATAGACTCCAAAAGAGAAACGGCTAAATCGAATGTGAAAAAGCTGTTGAAGCACCAGGGGAATAATTCACAAGCTGATCCCTATACCAACATGCATGCATTGATTGAATACTTAGAGCAGTTCATTCCCTCCAAATGAGTGAATTTCACCCCCTAAAAACCTCATTTTGATAAGATAGGATCATGTACAAGAAAGAAAGCTTAGAGCTTCTGCGCCAGCGTATCGACCTCCCCGAGGTCCTGGCCCCTCACGTTCAGTGGCACCGCTCCGGGGCCTCGTACAAAGCCTGCTGCCCGTTCCATGAGGAGAAGACGCCGTCGTTCATGGTGCAAAAGGGGGATTCCCACTACCACTGCTTTGGCTGCGGCGCTCACGGGGACGCGATCGCCTTTTTGATGAACTACCTGAAGATGCCGTTTGTCGAAGCGATTGAAACGCTCGCCGAGCGTTTTCAAGTGCCTCTGGAAAAAGAGGAGGAGCGGCACGAGAGAAAGGGACCCAGCAAGACTGCCCTCAAAGACGCGCTTGAAAAGGCGTCGCGCTTCTACCACTTCCTCCTTTTGCATAGCGAAGAGGGGGCGCCCGCGCTCAAATATCTCTATGATCGGGGACTCGACCTCGAATTCATCCGCCTCTTCCAGGTGGGCTACGCGCCCTTGAGCCGGGAGATGTTCAGAAAAACGATGCACGCCCAAGGGGTCGATGATCCGACCCTCGAAGACGCGGGGCTCATCCTGGCAACGGACAGAGGCTACAAACGAGACTTTTTTACCGACCGGATCACCTTTCCGATCCGCGATGCGATGGGGAGCGTCATCGGATTTTCTGCGCGCAAATATAAAGAGGAAACTTTCGGCGGCAAGTACATCAACACCTCAGAAACATTGTTGTTCAAAAAATCGCACGTCCTCTTCGGTCTGAGCTACTGCCGCCGCCGGATCGCAAAAGAGCGGAAGGTGATCGTCGTCGAGGGGCAGATCGATGCGCTGCGCCTCATCCACGCCGGATTTACGTTCACCGTTGCGGGGCAGGGGACGGCCTTTGGAGAAGATCATGTCAAAGAGCTAGTCCATTTGGGCGTCAACCATGTCTACCTCTCGATGGACGGCGATGAGGCGGGCCGTGAGGCCACGGTCAAGATCGGCGATCTGTTCCAGAAAAGGGGGATTGAGGTCGCGGTCGTGAGGTTGCCGCAAGGGGCTGACCCCGACAGCGTGCTAAAGGACATCGGACCGCCGGGCTATTTAAAATTGCTCGAAGAGGCGCAGGACTACCTTTCATTTTTATTCCGGCATCTATCTAAGCAATTCAACCTTGATTCTCCCTCGGGAAAAAATGAGTGCGTCCAAAATATCGCGCAGAGGATCCGCAAATGGGAGCAGCCGCTCATGGTGCACGAGAGTCTCCGCAAACTCTCGCAGCTCAGCGCGGTGCCTGAAAATATTCTCGGCATCGGGCAGGAACTTCTCTCGGATACCTACGTCAAAAAATCGGGAAAAATTTCTTTCAGCGATGTCGATCCCGACCGTGTGCTGGAGAGCGACCTGCTCCGCTGGCTCTTCTTGTCGGGCCAAAGCGTGCCTCGCGTTCTAGAGATCGCTTCGGCACACTTGCGCCCCGAACATTTCCGTGTTGAGGTGTGCAAACGGCTTTTTTCTCTCTATCTAGAAAAGCCCTCCGACCTGCTCTCGTTGATGATACATCTTCACACTCCGGAGGAGCAGCTCTTTTTCGCCGAGATGATGCAAAAAAAGGTGAACCTGCAAAAGGCTGAGGAGGGGATTGTGCAGACGATCCACAAGATTTTGCAGCGGCGCTGGATGGAAGAGGGAGAGGCAATCAAAATGAAGATCCACAGCGGGGTCCTCTCGGATGCCGAGGCGCTCGATCTCGCCAAGCAGCTGAACGACCTGAAAAAAAATCCGCCCCAAATAATAAAATGAAATCTTTAATTTTATTCGATCGAGACTGTCCTTTGTGCCGCAGATCGATCCGCTTTATTTTTGCGCGCGACCTAAAGCATCGGTTTCTGTTCGCTCCTCTTTCGGGAAAGACGGCGCAAGAGGAGTTAAAGAACACACGGCTCCTCAAAGAGAACACGCTGATCCTTCTGGAAGATTGGAGGACGCCGCAGCAGCGGCTCTGGATTCGGGGGCGAGGGGCGTTCCGGATTCTATGGCTGCTGGGAGGCCGGTGGCGTTTGCTTGGCTGGCTCTGTTTTATTCCTTTCGGCGTCGACCTGTGCTATCGGCTGATCGCTCATCACCGCGATCGGTTGCCGATTTCCGGAGAACTTCCCCATGCGCCTGGCCGCTTCTTAGATTAAGGAGTTCACACTCTTGGTGTTGGAATCATGTTCTGTCTGAAATCTTCCCCTAATCCTATCAGTCCCAACCCGATCACGATGAGTCCCGCACCGCACGCGCCAAGGGCGATTCTGCCGGGGACAAAGAGAAAACCGGCTCCGATCGCACCGATAACGCCTAGCGCTAGTCCGCTAATTTTGAGGATCGATCCAAAATTTTGTGAAGGACTATGGGTGACAAGTACCCCGCCGCATAGCGATAACAAGACGAAGCTTCCAAAGGACGTATAGAGGGGCACTACATCAGCAAATCCGACTGCTAGGGACCCGATGATCATTAGGGCGAACCCGGTGATCATTTGCACGTCGTCAAAGTAATGGAAACGTTCGTAATCATGGATATCGGAATTATAACGTATTTCCACGAGTCCACAGGCATCTAAACACATAAAACCCTCACTGTTCTAAAAGTTAAACCACTGCGGCTTATCCCACCATACCTCTCCGATAAAACTCATGAATGGGATGAGAAAACGGGGATCGAGAGGCGTTTCTGAAACTTGGGTGAGCTCCCAGTAATACTCCAATAGACAATGCTCCCCTTTAGGGGCACCCGTGTAGTTGAATGTTTTGGTGCCAATGAGGAGGGGTTGATCGTCGGGCGCACTCATTGTCACTTTGGAATACGATGGGTCTAAAACGGCCTTTGCAAATTGCTGCCCTGCTTCATTGTAAAAAAGGAATTCAGCTGGAGCGTCCGTATAAAAAACGCCTTCAATATAACCAATGATATGGTCGGAACTGTCGTGAACTTCATATTTTTTAATGGAGTCGAAAAGCGTTCCTGAAGAAAGCAAAAAGGAATGGAGCGTAGATTGAACTTCATCACCGACTTTAAAGAGGTAGCCCCGCGTTGAAGTGTCAAGCTTGCTGATGGTGCCGTAAGGGACATATTTGTCTTTAGAAAATCGATAAAGCTCAGCATTCGTAAATGTGCAATCTGACAGTCGGAAATGTGCGTCCCAGGGGAGTTGACCCTGTCTTATCGTCTTAATTAGAGAGAGCTGACCTTCAGGATATAGACGATACTCAGGATTGGAAAAGCAGTTTATCGAGAGAAAAACAGCTAAGAAGCACAAAATCGCTTTCATAAAGATCACCTGCACAGAAATAGATGGCTCAAACTATCAAGCTTTTACCTGTTTTGTTACAAGAAAAATTTTGCGTTTGAGGAGGCGCTATTAACGCAAAGTCGCGGACATACAAGTTTTTCTTGCAGTTTTATATAACTAACGACTTA
>Ga0207105_1001_pt1 | contig 55444 bp, 53 predicted proteins | sample Alteio_BWMinHeat_77_FD_153569 | JGI IMG/M metagenome (GOLD analysis project Ga0207105, IMG submission 153569) | Enriched cells from forest soil in Barre Woods Harvard Forest LTER site, Petersham, Massachusetts, United States -... | ecosystem: Environmental > Terrestrial > Soil > Temperate forest >... | reverse complement strand
TTTACGCGAAGCGGGGGATATTGAGAATGATGCAAATCTAGTCCTAGGCATTTGGAATGAATCCAAAGAAGCTACCGAAAACAAAGGGGAAAAGTTGACAAAACGTACGGTTGACTTAGATCTCATACTGCTAAAAAATCGCAATGGGCCAGCAAGCCAAACGATTTCTTTGGAATTTGACAGACCTTTATCCACATTAAAAGAGAAAAGCGGATCCTAATGGAAAAAATAGATGAAGAAAATCAAGTCACTAGCGATGAGACTGTAGAGCCCCTGGACAAGGGTCATGGTGAAAAGAATTACCAGCTGCATATAGTGGAGAAAAAGCTCCATGTCATCGATAGCAAGACGGGAAAGACCATCAAAATTCTAGACACCCTTGAAGACTTAGAATTGCTAGGTGTATCCCTTAAGGAGATTAACTCTTCAGAAAAGAAGGATTGGGAATCTGCCATCTCCTCCATTCAAAATTTTTCCCCTCCACAACTTCTTGCTTTGAAAAACCTCCTAAACGATATGGGTCCTACTATCCAGAAGACCTATATTGAGGATGCCATCCAGCGCGTTGTGGAGCAGTCCTCAAACAAAGACACCTTCGCTCTGCCCTCGCATGCACTGATGTTCACATTGCTTGCCATGTTTGCTGGCAAACCAGACAAAATTCCCCGCCGCTTATTGAGCAAACCGCATTCTGAGTGGACAGCTGAAGAACAAAAAGAGGCTGAAGAGTTCTTATCGTCTATCATAAGGGTCGAGAAACAGACCTCTTATATGAACAGCGAAGAGGAGTCCAATGAAAAATACATCGCTGTTGTCAGTGATAACCCCAGGGTCGAGGCAGAAGCCGAGATCACAGTATCTGTATTCAGAAATGATCCTCAATTCAGAGAGGTAAGCTTAGCCATGCACATCAAACGCTCTTTTGGTGCGGAAGGACTCCGGCATCTACTGGGGCTGCTGATAGGCTTGGAAGAAAACTTCAGAAAAGGTCACTTCATATGGAGTGTAAATGAACATCTTGCGCGCCTTGGGCATACTAAAAAACCTTATGGAGGTTATGACCCTGAGCTGAAAAAAACATCGAGTGAGATTATCAAGATCTTTTCAAGCCTTTTTATCACAGCTAGGAAAAAGGAAGGGAAAAAAGAGGTCATTCAAGGGGAGCGGCTTTTCAGCATTGATGGCTTCCGACAAGAGATCTTTGATAAGGTCATTATTGACGAAAAAATCAAGCTAAGGGCTACAGATTTTTGGTATAAAAATGCATTTGAGCCAAAAGACGGTCATTCCAAAAAATATACGAAACTGCTTAAAAAGGTAGCCCATGAAAACCATCGTGAGCATCACCTTACCATCTATTTAGCACCCTTATTAGCTATTTTCTGGAGAATGAATCCCCAACAAAAATTATCCGTGGTCAGTCTAATGGATTGGTGTGATTTAGATTGTAAGGGAAAATACAAACTCAGAGAACTTAGAGCATTGGAACAAGAATTGATCTATATGAAAGAAAATGGGTACTTGGGAGACTGGAAAAGTAATGGGGAAAAGATCCTGCCCTCTAAATCCGAGAATCCCTTTAAGTGTTCGCTCACGTTGACGCCTCCGGAATGGCTTGGTGAGGAATTGAAACTTATTCAAAAAAAACGAGAATCACTCGGCATCGAGAAGAAGGAAACCACACTGCTGACTCTCGAAGAGTTTCGTGAGATATTTATCCAATCCAAACTAAATGCAAAGCAGTTTGCAGCTCACCTGGGTATCTCTGGGACTATGGTAGGACTTATCTTAAAAGAAAAACGATCCATAAAAGAAAACATCTCAAACAGAGCCAAAGAATTTGCAAAACAGACCCTAGGTCATGGAAAGTGATCATTGCGTTGTTAAAGCTCTAAGAACAACTTAGATTGACAGCCATGGAGCTCCAGATAGTTCTCAAAGTTCCCCGATATCGTCGCCCTTTTAGAAATATATTTCTTACTGGATGGAGTATGCATTGAAGAAGTCAATAACAGCAAAAAAACAAGCCCCTCCTCTCTTAATCACTGTGTTCCTCTGAAAAAACCGTATCCCGCAGGGAGATAGGGATGGACCGAGGTGATAAACAAAATAAACAAAACCCTACCCTCTTAATCACTGATTTCATAGAGAAAGGGAAGTTATAGGCTAATAAACAAGATCCTCCTCCCTTAATCACTATGTTCCTCTGAGAAAAACTTATCCCAAAGGAGGATGTGGGATGGACCGAGATGATAAACAAAATAAACAAAACCCTACCCTCTTAATCACTAGTTTCATAGAGACAGGCAAGTTATAGGCTCTAATAAACAAGACCCTCCTCCCTTAAGCACTATTTTCTTCTAAGGAAAACTTATCCCGAATGGAGGTGAGGGATGAACCAAGGCGATAAACAAAATAAACAAAACCCTACCCTCTTAATCACTGGCTTCATAGAGTCAGGCAAGTCATAGGCTAATAAACAAGATCCTACCCCCTTAAGCACTATTTTCCTCTGAGAAAACTTATCCCAAAGGAAGATGTGGGATGGACCGAGGTGATAAACAAAATAAACAAGACCCTACCATCTTGATCACCGACTCCATAGAGATCGCTGAGTCATACGCTAATAAACAAGACCCTCCTCCCTTAATCACTGTATTCCTCTGAGAAAACTTATCCCAAAGGAAGATGTGGGATGGACCGAGGTGATAAACAAAATAAACAAGACCCTACCTTCTTGATCACCGACTCTATAGAGATCGCTGAGTCATGCGCTAATAAACAAGATCCTCCTCCCTTAATCACTGTATTCCTCTGAGGAAACCTTCTCCCCAAGTGAGATGGGGATGGACCGAGGTGATAAACAAAATAAACAAGACCCTACCTTCTTGATCACCGACTCTATAGAGATCGCTGAGTCATACGCTAATAAACAAGACCCTCCTCCCTTAATCACTGTATTCCTCTGAGGAAACCTTCTCCCTAAGTGAGTTGTGGATGGGTCGAGCCGATAAACAAAATAAACAAAACCCTACCCCCTTGATCACAGGCTCTATTGGAGATAGCCATGCGTTTGGCTTTTTAGTGTGGTCCCTTTTTTTTCTAATCTCTACATACCTCAGAGAAAAACTTATCTCTGCTAGGGATAGATATGGAATGGATTGGTAAATAGGATTGATAAAATCCCACGCTTCTGCGCACAGGTTTTATGAAGAAGTCTAGATCTTTTCTGATCAACAAAGTCCCACTCTCTTATTCACAAAGTGTTGTCCCTTGCTCACTGGTGCCTACCCTCTTAATCACTTCACTTGTCATAAGATGGTGAATTCAAGAAGGATAGAGCTTGATTAACAACCTTAATTATATTCAACCATAGTTGAATTTATGTTCACTGCTTCGCAGTCAACAAGGGCTCTCTTTCGCTACGCTACGAGAGCCAAAAAACCAATCCATTCCACGAAGAGGAGACGCGGATTCTTCCAGAGCTTCAAAGACTCTACACCGACGCCCTATTGCGTACTGTGGAAAAAGAAACTTATCAGCAAATGACGACCGCTGACCTGGCCCACATGATGCAAGTCCTATTTCCTCACTTTGACCCGTCCGATCGGAGGCATTCTTGAGCGACATCCAAGATGCCGCCCCTCAAAAATTCATCCAAGCATAGGTGATAATTAAAGAGATCATCGATCCCGATGAGTAAAAGTTTCTTACGGAAAAGCTTTGCATTTAGATACAGATTAGATGTTCATCCCGTCTCGACATTTCATGTTGTAAACACATGGAAACAAAATCGACCCTACTCCTTCAGTAGATTATGGATCATTTTTCCACCTCAAGTCCCAGCGTCATAAGCAGGGGAGCCAAAATTCTTAAGCTGTGAAATTGTTAATCAATAATTAATTTGCAAAAAATAAATCATTGCTAGAATTAATTTTAGTTGAGTTTATTTTGTTTGAGTTTTATTCTGATGAGTTAATTTATTGGAGGTTTGTTTTTGTGTACAAAAAAACTTTGCTCGGCCTGGCTTCCTGTTTTGCGATGCAACAAAATTGCGTAGCGGATCATACGCCGCATCGCCTGTATATTGCCCCGGACGTTTCTTATCATCATTTTGAAACTGCCGGCGACCGCCGTTCATATCGACTGGGTTCTGCTCCTATAGAACTTTTTCCAGAAGACATGCTCTATCTTCCGGGGAGTTCCGATGTTATTATGTCCTTAGAGAACCAGTGGGTTTATCTTGCAGGCGGCCAGGCCGGTTATGATTACATCCAACCTGGAAATATTTATTTTGGAACTGACGTTTACTATGCCGGGGGAACCGCGCATACGAAAATCCGCGGGGATTTTCGTCCTGTTGGCTTGCATAGATGGGACCATATTTTAGATTCGTATAAAGAAAAGTGGTTCAATATCGAAGAAAGGATAGGGTATTCCTGGAGGCAACAGGGCTGGGATGTGGTTTGGACACCCTTCATCGGCGGCGGTTATTACCAGAGGATCCAGGAGTCTTATCAATCCCTTCGATGGGGATATGGGGCCGCGGGGTTGCGCGCTCTTTGGCTGTGTGCTGGAGATGCGGAGATTGGGTTAAATTTGGAAGTGATGCGCACTGCGGGGAGCAGAGCTGAAGTTGATCTGGGGCATGACTTAGAGAACATCACTTTTGACCTGCGGAATGTTTGGCAGTACCGAGCGGAGCTCCCTTTGACTGCATATATCAATGACGAGAGGACTTCGGATGTCCGCCTCGTTCCCTACATCACGGTTCAAAATTCAGGGCAAGGAAAGCATTACGTGTACTTTGATACTGGTAACCCTGTTCAGCCAGTTAACCGTACCCGCTTCCCTGCAATTAAGAGCTATGCTTTGGGCGCGCGCCTTGAATTCGGGCTAGATTTCTAGAAATTTTCTTGACCCACACTGCAAAAAAAGCATGTGGGGTTTTTCTCTATGCAACTCTCGATTTTCTCCCTTCGCCTGCAAAAAATTTAATGAATTTAATTAAAGTGTTTTGCTAAAGTTGTACTCGCGCTTGATTTCATGTAATTGATTTTCAACAAGATAAGCATCTTTCCCTTGGGAGCGCGTATTCGTGTTGAAATTAAAATATTTCCAATGCATGATCAGTTTTATAAGGCATAAAAAGCTACGAGAAGTATTAGGAATATAGTGAAATGAGAGAATGATGAGTATGAGCGATCTTGAGAAAGAAAGTTCTGTTTTAGGTAGAGAGGAGGAAGGAGGTCGCAGCGCCTACCCCGCGACCAGCAAGGCTGGGCTTCCCCCCGGCTGGACCAGGACCACTTTTATCATCAGGGAAAAGCACGCGAGAAATCTGGAGGCTGTGGCCTACCTAGATCAGTCAACTAAGAAGGCTGTCCTGGATGAAATTTTGGAAAGCTATTTCGCTGCCCACCCCATCGATTTTCGCCGTTTGCCCGAGCGATTGCCTGCGCAGTGATAGGCCCTACCCCCATAAAATCAGCCAATCGTAAGAAAGCTGATGGCTGTTTTAGAACCTCAAATTTTCTGATACAACTTAATCAGACAGCGGATTTCTCCTGCTGCATGATCTCCTTGATATTACGCCTAGGAGGAACAAAGACAAACCAGCATTTAGAGAAGCCACCGGCACCTTCACAATCTTCCATGTGCCGCTGGAACAGGGGACTGGAGGATTTTTTAACAAAGCCTTGAACGATGATGCATCAACGATTTGCGGACTCGTGGAGCAACGATCGTCTAAGATCCCGACCTGGACCAAGGTGTGATAGCTTGCAGTGGCGAAAAGGGCCAGCAAAATGCCTTGGCAGGCTTTTCGGATCCAGGTGTTCAACGGACAAAAGAAACCGATCAGAGCCGCAAAAGCCAACAGACCGTATAGGATTCGCTGGATGTTGCACAGCTTGCAGGGAACTAGCAGAAAGACGTATTCGCTGATCAGTGATGCCAGGAGCACCGCGCTGGACACCAAAAACAAAGCGCAAAACATCGTCTTCAGGGAAATATCAATTTTCCAGTTGCACAATTTCAATTTTGGCCTGCTTGTTTGCGAGAATTCGTTCAATTTCTTCCAAGTTTCCGAAACCATACCATTCTTTGCGGAAGGGGTTCCAACTGAATTTCTTATTTTTCAGGACCGCTTTGGTTTCATCCTCTATTGAGGAATTAAACGAAATGATCAATTGCATGGAAGAGTTTAACTGGTCATCTTGAAGCAAAGCGTTGCCCTTATCGCTCCATTTTTTTAACGTTTCTGGGTTTACGGAACGTTCCTTGATTTCTAAAAAGGCACCCATCAGCGTGGGGGAGTCGAGCTCATCAATTCCTACTTTAGAAGCAATTTCCCCAACCTTGATTAATTTTCGTGTTCGCAATTTCCTTTCCTGTTCGTTCAAGAGCCTCTCTTTCTGTTTCAAATTTGCTTTTTTTTGTGCTATCGAATCTTTTTTTGCTTGGATTTTTTCTGTTTTCATAAGCCCCTCTATTTCCCAGAAATTTACCACAACTAGAATATTTGTCTACTCCTTCTTAAGTTTCCCAGGAAACATCCTTACAGGCAGACCAATAAAACAAACAACCACACGGAACAATAGGAAAATGTAAAAATAAGGACTACGCAATAAGCAAACTACGTTTGCATTGCTTAAAATTCTCAAATCCTTACAATCTACCCTAGATGAGAAAATATCGGTAATATCATGGCCATCGGTTTTGCAAGAATTGAGTTTGTACAAAGATCACAAGGTCAAAATGCTTGCGCAAAATCAGCCTATATTTCTAAATCAACCATTCGATTTGAGGGGAATTGTCAACAACCTCCCGAGGTTTATGATTGGTCCGACAAAGGATTGGCGCCAGCGCATCATGAAATCCTACTTCCCAAAGGGGTCCATGAAAAATTCAAGTCAGGGGAAAGGTTATGGAACCTTGCAGAATCCAAGGAAAACCGCTGCAATTCGGTTGTAGCTGGGGAGCTCGTTCTTGCGCTCCCAGATGATAAACCGATTACGTTAGAAGACCGGATTAATCTGACTCTTTCATTCGTTCAGACTCACTTTGTGGATAAAGGGTTGGCCGCGGAAATCGCTATTCACGCACCAGAAAAGCAAAGTATACCCAATAAAAAAAAGAAAGACCTCTCACTGAAGGGCAATAACGGCAACCCGATGGATCCAAACCTCGAAGAGAGAGATCACAACTGGCACGCCCATGTTCTGATCACCACCCGGCGATTCCAAGCTAACGGCCTAGAACTGGACGACAAGAAGGCGAGGGATATGATGCCTTCCATTAACAAAGGGAAGGTTGTTTCCGGACCGGATTGGGGCAAACTGTGGACCGATCATCAAAATCGCTACTTTCTGGGCAAAGGGCTGTCCCTGCGCGTTGATTCCAATGGAATCGTTCCGCAGATCCATTTAGGCCCCGTGAGAATGAGAGCTCGGGCCCTTTCCCTATTTGAGGAGCATGGGCGGCTGGTGGAGGCAAATGCCATTCAAGCTAAGGATGTCCGCAAAGTTCTAACCGCCATCACAGAAAGACAGAGTGTATTCACGAAGGACGATGTCGATCGGTTTTTGGTGAAACATGTCGAGGCCAAAGATCTTGAGCCGATTAAAGAGGCTTTTTGGAAGCAGGAGGAGATCGTCCAGCTGGTGAATACGAAAACTGGCGAGCTCCTGCCGAAGTTCAGCTCTCAAAAGGTGATTAATGAAGAGAAACGGATGATCCGTCTTGCCGATCAAATCCATGACGAAAAGGCTTTGAAAATTAAGATGCCGAAGGCTCTTGAGTTTTCGCAGTCTCTGAATACGGAACAGCAAGAAGCCTTTAAAAATATTCTCGCAGGGAAGCGCCTTTCCTGCATTCAAGGTTATGCAGGTACGGGGAAAAGCCATCTTCTGGTGGCCCTTAGAGAGGCTTATCGGGATGCCGGCTATGAAGTCCGCGCTTTGGGCCCCGATAATGCGACGGTGAAGGTACTGCAAGAAAAAGAGTTCCAGAATGCGGAGAACGTGTATCGGTTCCTCTTCGCCCTGAATAATTCCAAGAGAAAAATTGCCGATGGGAAAGAAGTCTGGATTGTGGATGAGGCAGGGAAACTCGCAAATCGTCCTTTTCTGGAACTTTTGAGGGAAGCCAATAAAAGAGGGGTCCAGGTGATCTTCTCAGGGGACCATGCACAACTACCTTCTGTGGGCCGGGGCGGTGTGTTCAAGGTGCTATGTGAAAAATACGGGTCTCAGGTTTTGGAAAACATCCAACGGCAGGAAATGGAAAAACACCGGGAAATCGCTCAGCATCTCGCGACCGGGGAACTTGGCTCGGCGATCGACAAGCTCTGTGCTAACCAGGGAATTCGATGGCTCCTGACAAAAGATCAGGCGATGGAAGAGTTAGTGGATCAGTGGTCGAAGGATACTCAATGGCTGTCAAAGCCCTCCACTTTAATCATTGCGCATACGAACGATGAGGTTCGGGTCCTCAATGAAATGGTCAGGTTGATCCGCAAACAGCGTGGAGAATTAGAGGATAAAGAGTTTGCTTGCGAAACAGCCATGGGGAAGATTTACGTCAGCATTGGGGATCACATCGAATTTCGAAAAAATGACAAGGACATGGGGGTATCGAATGGTCTTTCCGGGATTTTGATAGAGGCTAAGGAAAACAAATTTGTTGTTGCTGTGAAGGAGGAGGGGAAAAAGCGGACCATTGCTTTCAACCCTGCGGAATACAGCTCTTATCAGCTGGGCTATGCCAGCACGTTTTATCGATCCCAGGGACAGACTGTAGACAAGGCGTACGTGCTTCACAGCGCACAATTGAATAAGGAAGCATTCTACGTAGGGCTGACCCGGCATGTCAAAGATGTGAAGTATTTTGTTTCTCATGAAGAGGCCCACTGCCTCTCTGATCTAAAAAGACAGACGGGAAGAAGTAGCGCGAAGGAAACGACGCTTAACTTTACCACTGTCGAAGAGTCGAATTTAAAGGCAGAGATGGAGCAGAAACAGCAAGAGATCGCACAGCTGAAAGAGTCCGATTCCATTTTGAAGAACGTCAAAGGATATGGTCTTTCTGTGTATGAAACCCTTAAAGGTAAGGTGGAGGAAGTTCAGGAGCTTGTGAAGGATAGAGCGTCTAATCAGGAATTTTTCCGCCCGGACTTCCCGGCTCCTTCAAATATCAAGGCGCTCGTTAAGGAGACCGGACAGCCGGCGCCGATGGTTGTTGAAGAGGCTCCTATCAAAGAAAACCCCTCAATGAGCAATCTTGACCCTGCATTCAATACCCGGGAAGCAGGAATGCAGGCGCGTATGCCTTACGATCAGGTCTTTTTGAAGTGCACTCAGAGCAAAAGCCGTCTTTGGGATGCCCTAAGCCCTGATCAACAGGAAATGACGAAGTCTTATTTCAAATTGGCGGATGAGGCGGGTGCGGTGCGGCATGTGGTCGAAGTGGAGGCTAGCATGTTCTCAAAGGATGTCGAGTCTACCACCCATTTCAAGGACTGGATGGAGGCTTGCGGTAAGCGGAACGGGATAGCGCAGGATTTAGTCAGCAAAGTGGGTGTCGATGCATTGTCGGACATTTTTGGAAAAAAGCATGTGACTGTCATTCAAGATCAGGCTTTGCGGCATGTAACGTTCCTTGAAAAAAGAAATCAACAACAAAAGCCCAATTTAGAGGATCAATTGAAGGAGAATATTCAATCCCTTCTCTATCGGTTATTTCCCGAAGGACCCACTGGCCGAGATAGAACTCATTTGAGATTTGGATCTAAGGGATCGCTTTCTGTGGTTTGCGCAGGAGAAAAGATTGGTCAGTTTTACGATTTCGAGAACCAGCAAGGGGGAGGGGTTTTCAAACTCATTCAGAGAGAGCTGGGATTGGAGTCCGCAGAATCTAAGGAATGGGCCCAAAAATTTGTAGGGGGAGCTCCTGATATCAAAGTTCCCAAAGGTTTTTCTAAGAGTGTTCCCGCGAGCTCCAAGGAAACGGAATGGGTGAGCGTCAAGCCTGATCCCAATATTCCCGCTCCAAAACTGGAGGAGTTGTCTGGTAAGAAGCTGCATTATTACTTTGAAGAGGTGGCTCGCCATCCCTATAGGGATGAAAATGGTCAGCTCCTCTACTATGTACTGCGGCTGAGGGACAGACATGATCAGACTAGAAAAATTACGCCCCCGTTAAGTTACGGATATTGGAAATCTAATCCAGAGGCTTTGAGTTGGAACTTAAAGGGGTTTCAGAGCGAAAAGTCTATTTTGTACAACCTCCATGCATTGAAGGAAAAACCTAATGCGACAGTCCTTGTGGTTGAGGGAGAAAAAACAGCAGATGCGGCCCTGCAGAAATTCCCGGATAAAGATTATGTATGCGTGACATGGTCCGGGGGGAGCGGGGCAGTCAATAAAGCGAACTGGACGCCTTTGATGGGCCGCGATGTTATGGTGTGGCCCGATAATGATAAAGCCGGCTATCAGGCCGGGGATCAAGTTTGCCGGGAGCTTCGTAGGGTGGGTCTGAAATCTGTCCACATGGTGGATATTGAGAGTTTGAAGAAGCACTTCACAGAAAAGTGGGACCTAGCCGATCTGCTTCCGCCTAATGTGAGTGGCGACCTTTTGAAAGGTCTGTTGGCAGCTGCCCCTCAGAAGGGGATTGATCCCCAACAGGTGGTGTACCGGGTTTCGTCCTTGTCAGACAAGTCTGTTGTGGATTGGTCAAGGGCTAATGAAGTTCTTTGGCGCATCGATGAACGGCTAAGAGGGGAGCTGGAGAAGCAATTTGGCTCACAGTTCTGGAAAATTAATGAGGAGATCTTGAAAGAGGCGGCCAAGGTATTTGTCCGCCATGAAGAGAGGTTGGAGCGCATGGGCTCAGTCGGTAAACAGGAGTTTGACGCACGACTATCGTGGCAGGTGTCTCTTTATGAAGCCCGCCATGGCAAAGAACCCGCGCCTACTGAAATCGAGCAGATGAAGGGGGTCATTAGAGAATTTGGTTCAGCGGGTATGAATGTAGGGGACAAAACGGTCTTTGATTTTTCCGTAGACAAGGTGTTGGCTAACGCTTGTGATCGAGCCCTTTTAGGCTATCCTTTAGAAAAAGAGAGGGTAAGACAGGAACTGCTTGCCTTATCTCAAAATATCGGCAAAGAAGTGGAAAAACAACAGATTCTGGAAACTGCCCCAGCACTGAAAAAAGATTTATCCCAGGAGAACAGTCCTGGAACAACAAAAACTATATAAGGATGAGGTGGAATATGAGTAGTCAAACAGGAATATATCAGATCGAGAGACCAATGGAAGAGTTACTCGTTGCAGCTTGCTACAATGGGGAGAGGTTTGTCGTACGGGGGCAAGATGGAGTTGCCGCGGCAATCGTCCCTTTGGAAGATTTAGAAGTCCTGGAAAATCTTGACAAGATGAGCGATGGGAGACGATGACCTTCTTTTTGGTTTTTTGATCAGTTGGTTGAGGTTTCGCGCTTGGCATCTGCAAGAGGCTTGAGCGGCTCGTAGTAGAGATCGCTCATGAAGAAACCAAGAAGCCCGACAAGGGGAAAGATTATTCCTCTACTTATTGAGAATTCTGAATTCACACTGAGAATGAGTCGGAATGTTGCGAGGCAGAAAAAGAACAGAGTTCCTATGTCCAAGAGGGCCCGTTGCAGCATGACCCGCATAATCCCGAATTCGTCTAACGAATTTTGAAAAAAGTTTAACCCTCGTGTGTGCTTTTCTAGTTCTAGTCCTTCCAAGGTTAACCGAGTCATATTTTGATCAAGCCATCGTCTGTGCTTGAAATCCCGAATCCTCATTAGAAGAAGTAGCCCGAACAGGATTGTCGAGATTAGATAGAATTGTCCTACCTGTAAATATTTTAGCCAGGACAAAACACTCCACACGCCTATTGGAAAGACAAAGGCAAGCATCCTTGATTTCTTAATCTTTTGAACCAATACCTGGTACTCATTCACAAGAGACTGGTGTTTTTGGTAGGCGTTCATGGCTGAAATCTACACAAATTGTTTGATATTTATCAATAAATTATTGGGGACTGGACCAGTGATGTCGAACGTTGGACAGCTCGTCGTCGGCTAGCCGATTGTGTTAGGAGATTTATCCAGATCGGAGACTATAAAATGAGATAGAGCATCGGCGGATGAGGGATATTATTTAGCGAAAACCTGTTCCCTAGTCTCGTCGAGAAGTTTAAGAGAATCATAGTAGAACTTGCACGCCAGAACGCTAGGGACCCAGACGACTAAACCAAGAATCCATCGACTAATCACAATCCCAGGGGTTACATCGCTAATAAACTGAGATATCAAATACACCAGGCAACCCAAAGCCAAGGCGTTAACTAAGGATCTTTGCATTAGGGTTTGTGAAAAATTGAAGGATTGAAGAATATTATGAAAAAATCTTCCCAATCCAGTGTTCTGTTTTTCTAGTTCTACCCCTTCTAAAATCATTTGAGTGTAGACCCTGTCAATTTTACGAAAATTAAAGAAGTCTTTAATCAAGTAGTAAATGGACAAAGAAAATAGTATGGGGGCAGCTATCTCGTAGTTTGCTATCTCTAGATGTTTCCATCCATTGACAAAACCTATTATACCGATCTGAATAAACAGACCCGAAATGCCAAGCTTTTTGATTGCTTGAGCACCTCCTTTATACCCGTCTACTAAAGACTGATAGCTCTGGCTATTGTTCATGGATTCAATTTAGCGCATCCATTCCAAATAATCAATACCTAAGAGGATTTGGAAATTTTTGCGAAGCCTTTAAAAAGTGGATAAGAGGGCTGGCCGGCAAACAAATGAAGGGGATAGTGATAATTCTTCTACTCTGTTATGGAAGACTTAGAGACGGTCCAAAAAGCAGGAGGGACTAGAATGATCTTTGAGAACGCGCTGTATGGAATGGTGGTGATTTTTCTCACCGTTGGATGGTCAGCGGGTTTCCTACATATTTTATATAGAGGATGCGAACCTGTACGTGTAAAGCCTAAAGTTTTGCGGTTTTGGCATCGCATATTTATGGTTTGCGCGGTATGCTCCTGGATTTGTCTACTTATTCTTTTGGTTACACTTCCAAAATTCCATTGGCTACCCGTAATTTTGGGTCCACCCCTAATTATTGTCTCTGCACTCTCATTATGGCAGCTCAAGATGAGGCTGCACAAAATCCCAACAAAAAAGAGACCGGAGACTGATAGAATGAGTATTCCTTTTGTCGTTTTTTTTGCGACGGGGGCGGCAATGGTGATTCTACAATTCCTCTATCGGTATTCTGGTTGGGTCACCTAAGCCTCCCCGATCCTAAGCCCGTATAGTAAAGGTGAGAGAGTTTGGCTTTGATCAAGTTGGACATTTTACCCAGGTGTCTCTATCACTAGGAGATTTCCAGCTGTTCTACTCTAAGACCCATAATTTCATGGTGCTTCAGGCTGAGTTTGGACCCCTAATAGCTTCTATTCGCAGGCGTCTAAGCCTTTAAAGGGTTTCTCGGTGATCGCCTGGGGTTATGGGGTAATCAGCTGAACTTTTTCCCCGTCGCAATTTCTCTCTTGGGTAGCTTTGTCGCAGGTACTGACTATTGTTGCGCCTGCATGACCCATCATTTTCATGATAAAAGATGCCCTATTGATTGATTGCCGCGCTTCTGCTATAGGAATAAATAGTTAAAATTCTAAAAAATGAGGCGTGCTGTAAATGAAAAACAATTCTGTTTCTGCATTGATATTTATCGTAATTTTATGCGCGGGGGCTGCATTTGGATATCCGCTCTATAAAACTAATATGGAAGAGTCCCTATGGATTCTGGGAGGTTCCTTCCTTATTGCCTGCTTTGTGGCTGCCGCCATTAAAATTGCGAATCAATGGGACAGGGCAGTGGTGCTGCGCCTTGGCCATTTTCGTGGTTTAAAAGGTCCTGGATTATTTTTCATCATCCCAATTATCGACAAGATTTCCTACTGGATCGATATCCGCGTTATAGCAACCTCGTTTAAAGCGGAAAAAACGCTCACAAAAGACACCGTTCCCGTGGATGTGGACGCCGTCCTCTTTTGGAAGGTAATAGATCCCAAAAAAGCCTCCTTGGAGATAGCCGACTACGAGAGCGCCATCGGCTGGGCTTCACAAACAGCCTTGCGGGATGTCATTGGGACAACCATGCTTTCCGATATGCTTGAAGGAAGGAATAAAATCAGCAAAGAGTTGCAAAAAATCATAGACGAACGCACGGAACCATGGGGTGTTAACGTCATCTCTGTTGAAATCAAAGATGTCTTAATTCCACCAGCTCTGGAAAATGCGATGTCCATGCAAGCCCAGGCTGAGAGAGAGCGCCAGGCCCGAGTCATTCTGGGAGATTCTGAACGCCAAATAGCTGAGAAATTCGGCGAGGCAGCTCTGACCTATGCCGATAACCCGATCGCATTACATTTAAGAGGGATGAACATGCTTTATGAAGGTCTGAAGCAGAATTCTACAATTGTTCTTGTCCCTAGCGCTGCCCTTGAATCGATGAATCTTGGGGGCCTTGCAGGGATGACCTCTCTAACTATGGGACTTGAGCAGAAACGGGCATTGGCAGAGCAGAAGCTAGCAAATCGGCGGAAAGTAGCCGAGTCTGAAAAGAAGGGAAAGGAAATGGACCCCAGAAAAAAGAGCTCGGATAATGAAGACGAAGAAGAGAGTGAAGGCGATCGATAGGCAGAACTCTACCCATCCAGAGAAACTCTGCTTGCCTCGGTTGTCAGAAAATGGTGAGGGAAACAGATGACAAAAAGAAATCAGTCAAAGATCGTGATGAAATTGAAGACATTGAAGAAGAGGTTACAGGAATTATCAAGGGACGCTCGCATAATGAGAGAAAGACGAGCTCAAAAAAAACTGACCATTCCGATTGTACCATTCGTCCTTATCCTCTGCGTTGGAGCAGTTATAGGATATTTTCTCTCTGATCATCACTTCTTAGGCGTTTTTGGGGGCTTGATAGGTGCTTGTCTCCTTTTCTTTATCATTGTAGATGAGTGAAAGGACCCGCCCGTTGAGGAAAGTCCTCCTCTCTAGGAGGAGTTGCCCACGAATCTTAAGGGCCTTGTAGGGATGACATTTCTAATTATGAGACTTGCGCAGATGCAGGCAGTGGCAGGGCAGTAGCTCGCAAATCAAAGGAAAGTAACCGAGCATGAAAAGAAAGGGCAAGGAACCCTAGAAAAAAGAGATCGAATGAAGAAGACAGCGAGCTAAGTTTTTTTCATATCCAGGATCCTTCTAATTCCTTCTTGAGATGAGCAAGTGGACGGATTGGCTGATAATACAATATACCTAGACAAGCACCGATAAGAAGAGTTCTGAGTTGAGTAAAAGGGAGCAATTTGGCCACAATCTCAGGATCAATTGCTTTGAGAAGTTGGGTCACTGATACGCTAAAAAAATACAGAAAAATGAAGTCGAAAATAGCTAGCTGACCTAATTTTCCTATAACGTTGAAATCTTTAATGTAGTCTCGAAAAAAGGATAGCTTAGCAAATGGATTCTTTCTTTCTATTTCGATGCCATCAAAAACAATTTCAGTCTTTTGTCTATCGAGAGCGCGTCTATACTTGAAATCCCAAAAATGCCAGGCAATGAGCAGCGCAACAGAAGCTGTGCCTATCAGATTGAGGTTTAAACTTGCACTCTTTTGCACAAATTTCATTGCGCAAACAATGACTACGACAAAGACTTCAATGATTACGGTCTTCTTTGTGGATTTATCGAGAAATTTCTCGTTCTCTTTATATTGTTCAACAAGTCGTTGGTGGTCCTCTTGCATAGTTAACTCCTCATGTAGACTGTATGCCAATTTAAAACTTCATCTCATTGTTGTCTAACGGATTTTTATCTACTTGAGGAAAGTCTCTTCTCTCTAGGAGGAGTTGCCTACCAGGTCTCTTTCAGTATCTTTGCCGAACTTCTAGGACTTGATTTTCTGTGGAGAATTAATTAACATGTCGTCAATCTCTACTTTTACGAGGAATCCTCATGACAACTCTGTTCGGACATTTTTATAGGCGACATAGGGGATTGGCTATTGCTATTCTTCTTGCAATCCTTGCGTTTGCTCTCGTGATGACAAAGCTTTTTTTCTCGCTCGATTCTTCTGGCAAGGGCCGGTTTTGTGGCTTCCTTTTTCTCGGCTTTGGGGTATTTCTGTCTGTAACCGGCTGGAAAAAACAAGATGCTTCCTCAAAAGAAAAAGCGGAATCCCGTCCTACTTCTCGATCTTATCAGCAGCTTTTAGATGAAGTAGATCGCTGTTTTCAGGAATTGAAAGATCAGCAAAGATGGGCCTTCGCTTACCTCATCATGGGGTGGCTCATTCTTTCAACAGGAAAATGGAGTGGACACCCTCCCTATAACCATCCGTTATTTGCGATTCCTGTGTTTGGAATAGTGTTTCTTGCAGCCTCTAGGTCCTGGGAAAAGGAGAATGAGCTAGATGTAACCATTGCAAAATGCACCATTGAAGGCATAGTACTCGAAAAGAAACGCTCAGGACTCAAATCAAGCTATTTTCACGATTTGGCAAATCGCTATGAGGGATCTGGAATGTGGCAATTTGCTTTCATTCGTGTTTCACCTTTCCTGATGATTATTTATTCTCTCCTCAACGGAGGTCCCCTTTCTTTTCTTGCTGACTATTTGTGTGCCCCTAGCTGGGTCATGCACTGTGGCTCTGGAGTAGTTCTTGGACTGTCATGGCTGTTTTTTGAAAGGATGGCCTGCCAACCTTACCATTGGTTGCTAGAGAAAAAGAACGCGGTGGATAAACAAGTCGTGAGTATTTAATTATGCAACTTTCAGAAGAGATTAAAAAGCAAATATTGGATGAATTTATTAATAAATTTGTCCGTATATCTGATCAAAAATACCAAGAGAGGGTCTGGATTCGAGGTGAGGGGCCTGAATGCGACGACTTTGACGAGACTGTTTGCCAGTTTTTCGATGTGGGAGACCCGGTCCTAGAGGATTATGAAAATTTTGGAATCACGGATAGCCAATATCAATTGTTAACAAAATTTCGGAATGAATTTAGAGCTTTTTCTCGTGGAACAGGGCGAAACTACCAGCCGGAAGAATTTATCTTTGGCCCTGAATGGGGAAAGATTGTGGAAATGGCCAAGGTGATTTTAAAAGCCTTCAACCATGGTTGAGCACATGGCACGAGATCGAGGGGCTTGTTTGGAACATAGCAGTTATTGCAAGAACCGTCGTTGTTAACGTTCTAAGCAAGGCAAGAAAAACAGAAGAAAATAAATCCTGAAAAGGATCTCAGAAAAAAGGTGTTTTATGAGAATTATCATGCACTCATTTGGACTAGTTAGTGGGATAGCTACATCTACCGTTTTTTTGCCTCATGCGCTTGTCTTGTTAGGCATAATCTTTTTTCACTCTGAGAGCCGAATAGATCCAGCCGTGATATTCTTATTTTTTACTGTTATGGCAAGAGTAATGGGGGATTGGCTATTTTGGGCCAGACTTTTTCCCCAAGACATGGATTCTGGGGCAAATATCACAAACTGGCGGTCCTCAGTAAAAGACATTCTATTTTCTCAACCACAAGTCATCAAATCTATGCTCGATATGGTTATTGACGCAACAACGGATGTGGCTTTAGTATATTTGGCTTTCCAGACATCCGCTCCCCCCATGTGGGTCTTATTCACTTTTTCAGCTTGTCAAGCAGTAGGTGCTCCGATTCAAGGGATGGTCTTACGCATTTTTAAAAGAAAGAACGTCCGACTATTTTCCATGATAGTCGCCGCATTAGCCACATTCCTTGCCTTAGAAATAAACGGCGTGATATCCCCTGAATCTTACGCAAAAATATTCGGGCTATCTCATTTTTCTCAGTCTATCCAGATGCTCATTGTTTTAGGGGCCAAGTGCCTGTTATCTGGGACAACTGTCATTGCAAAAGAGACTATAGCAGAGGTTATTAAAATAGAAACGATAGAAAATTTAACAGAGCAAGAATAAATGTCTGTCAAGGAAATTTTAAGTCTGAGTTTGAATCGACTTCAAAAAAAGAAAACGTTGCCAAATGAACAACCGGGACGGACTCATGGCATGTGTATTATGGCCTGTTGTTTTTTCGTACTTGTACCTTATGCCACACTGGCGCTGCTCGAGGTTGAGGTCGCAAACCTCAACCTATCCTTCCCTGTTGCTTAAATTAGTGCAAAAAAATTATTATCTCCTGAAAAACAGCAGGGGATTTTTAGATGAATATTTTAGGGCAAGTTCCAACAGACGACCCAACCGTGCTTTCCTTCGCTATAGGAATGGGTATCGTTCTGCTTATCCTGTACGGGTTGATTTTCAGAGGGAATTCCTCCCCAGAACAAGTGGAAGAAAAGGATTTAATTTTTTATTCAATACAAGACTATAAAAACCTGGCTGAAAAAACTTGTGACACTTGGTTAGCCGTCTCTAAGAATAATCGCCTCTATCTTGGAGCCGTTATTGTGGGTTTTGGAGCTCAGCAGTTTGGCCAGTTCAGCCACCATCCAATTTTTGGAAGCTCTCTTGTCATTTCTTTGACTTATCTGCTGGTTTTCACTGCCTGTTTAAAGGAATTAGTCAAAGGAAGGACCTCGGACGACCAAATCATCTCCTACGCAATAAAAGGAATACAACTGGAGAAAATCCACCCGGAGTGGAACGCCGATTATTTTTATATGTTCATCAGGAGCTATCAGGGTTTTGAAATGTTCTCTTTGACTTTTTTTCGTGTTGTCATCCCTGCATTTTTGTTGTATTTAGTTATTGATTTTGGGGTTTTTGTCCGATACTCAGAACTCTGGCCTACGTGGGGGATGATCTCTATGTCGTTTATGACCTTTGCACTGGCTGCCTTCTTTTTATGGAGCATTGGATGTAAATCTTATTATTTGCTGCGAATAAGAGGAAAAGAGGTGCTTGCATGAGAATGTCTTCCCCGGCATTTGGGTTAATCAGTGGGGTTTTTACTTCCCTTAGCTTATTTCCTCATATTCTCACCCTTTGCGTCCTCCTAATGGCCGGTCTTCCACCACGCTCTGTGACATCTCTGATTGTATTTACCATCGCGGCAAGGGGCTTAGGCGAATGGCTATTCTGGAGCCATTGCCAAAGAAGAATGGACGCGGAACCGAAGTTGAAAAACTGGCGTTCCGTTATCAATCAGTCTTTGCTATCTCATCCGAACGTGATTATGGGATTGGCGATGATACTTTTAGATGCTTGTATGGATGCAATCCTAGTGAACACAGCCTTAAAAACGTCAGCGCCCCCTATTTGGATTTTTCTCTCGTTGCTTGGCTGCCAAGCTTTAGCTGCTCCGATTCAAGGTGCGTTATCGGACATTTTCAGCCAGAAAAACTCTCTAGTATTTGCTATGATAATGTTGATGCTAGCAATCTCTGCGGCTGCTGGAATGACTGTTGAGGGACAAACTGGTGAACCATCGATGTATTTTATCCTCGAATTCTTGGGCATGTCTTCGTTTAGTGCTGATGTACAGATACTCATCATCCTCTGCGGCAAAGGGCTATTGGCGAATTTAGCCGTTATTTCGAGAGCTGCTATAGCAGAAGTGATTAAAGTAAAAACCTTGGAGGGGTCTATATGATATTTCTCTATGCCATTTTTTGTCAGTATTTCTCTAGGGGATGTTTGCTGAGGTGTTGTTTTGAGCAAAAGGAGTGGCAAACGCTTCTAATTGCTTTTCTTGTTGGCTGCGTAATCGGGTCACCCGTTCAAGGAGCCATGTCGGATTACGCCACCAGAAAAAGGGTCCTTCTTGTCACCATTCCCTGCGTGATTGTTTCAATGTTAATTATGGTGTTTGGAAGTCAGCTATGTCCTGAGGAATATTTCCAGATTTTGTTGGCTGTTGCAGCTATAATCAACGGAGTGCTGGGGAATGTCCTGCCTGTAGCAGCGGCAGCTTATTCAGAACAGATCGATGATTTTCAGAAATCGCTACGCTACTCGTTTGCTTGTCGTTATCTGGCCCTTGGCCTTCCTTTTCTGCTGAAGTTACCCCATCTCTACAGCTTCTCGACTGCATTGGTTATTAATCTGGTATCACTGGTTATTATAGCACTTAAGGTTAAGGATAACACACATGCTGAAAGGGTTTAGGGAGTGGTGGACAGAGACAAACGCCGTCAAGGATTAACCCTGCCGGGTGGCTTTTCCCGATGAGAATTGTATCCGTTGATCATGATCCCCCGCATGGAGGTATTTCCTTATGAGCAGTAGCAAATTGTCAAGGTCGATCGGAAGGTTAGTTTTTTTGAGGATTTCGTCTGTTTTCTTTTTTACTATGCTCTCTCAGGTTTCAGCTGCTTGTATAGTTTCATCAGAAAATGGGTATAGCCAGTGGTTTACAGGCCCGATTGTCACTCCAAATCCAACCACGGTCCCCCCAGGTCATCCAGGTCTGGAGTTAGTGTTGATTGGCTCCAAAAATTATGGGTTTTATGATTCCCATGGAGATTTAAAACGAACACCTGCTACATGGGGAATACGTCCTCTATTCGATTTTCAGGTCGGCTTTAATAGCGTGCTAGGAGCCGAGCTGATTGGATCAATGGTTACAAATTTCAGTTATGGGGTGTCTTCTACCCATTTAACAGACTCGATTTTTCGTTTAGGATTTCAGGTGTCTACAGATAAAAAAGCTTCCTGGGTTCCAGATTTTCGAATCTTATTCCAGGAAACATTCCCTACAGGCAAATATCAAAAATTTGATCCAAAAAAGAAAGGCACAGATTCTACGGGGCAGGGATCATTTCAGACTGGAATCCAATTCGTTTTCCAAAAGGCTTTTCTTGCAACAGAGACCCATCCTTTCAGGCTAAGGGGGAGTATAGGATATTTTGTACCTTCTTCCGTCACAGTTAAAGGGCTGAGTTATTATGGAGGAGATCCAACAACAAGAGGAACGGTCTATTTGGGAAAATATTTCTCAGGTTTTTTTTATGGGGAATACGCTCTATCTAGAACATGGGCCCTTGCATGCGAAGTTAATTACCTTCAGGGAGAGAAAGGGGGATTTGCAAAAAAAAGAGGATCAAAAATTGAGGTGCCATCTTTTAATCAATTGAGCATTCTCCCTGAAATTCAACATACTTACACAGAAAATTTAGGGCTAATTCTTGGAGGGTGGTTTACCGTAGCAGGGAAAAATTCGATAGCTTTCAGTAAGATCTTTGGTGCGGTCCTTTTCCTTTTCTAGCCACCAACAATTTCTGCTTAACAGTGTGCTTGTTCAGCCGACCAACGCTTTGAATAAACATGGGATGAATCTGCAAATACTGACTAATCACATCTCTTTGCATTTCCATATCAAGAGGCACTATTTCACAAGGACTGCCCGACATTTCACAAGCTTGAAATATGGCAGACATAAGTAGTGCCCTAGTAAGTTGAATTTTTGAAGGAGCCACACTATTTCTACCCCCATCAAAGTTAACTGGAAAACCGCAATTCAAAAGGATTTTTCCCTCAACTGCAATATCATCATGACAATTTTTTATGTTTTTAGTTTTTCTTCTGATATGGACAGCGTCAAATTCTCGATCTGACGAGGATGCGCTAAACAGAACACACCCCTTTTTTAAGTACTTAAACTTGCCATATGGTAGGCTAGTTTCTCCAGTACAACCAATTATTAAGTCAGCAGATCTCAGATGATCTTCAAAGTTAAGGTTACTATTCATATTTTTGTCGTAAACTTGAACTTCATAATCATTGTGTAAGGCCGCATATATAGCAGACCCAATCACTCCATTTCCGATGATAAGAATTTGTTCAGGGTTACGGCGAAGCATTTCCATGCGCCTAAGAGCTTTCTTAACTACGATCTCGGCGATCATGGGAGACTCATAGATCAATTTTGCTTGACTTCTTGCGACATTAATTACTGGAAATTGGAGGAGTGAAGAGTTAATTTTCTCATAGCCAGAGGTGGTTTGCTCTATTCCAATGATGTTTTTATATCCTTTAAAAAATTCCATAGATAGACTCAGAAGTTGACCGCCATCATCTATAAGAATGATTTTATTAAATTTTGACAAATCCACCTGGGATAGGGTATGCTCTAGAAATTGAGCTGCGATGCGACGAAATTGACTATCAAAAGCTTGATTGCTGTCAAAAAAGGAGCTCAAAGGGGAGACGTTTATGCCGTCTTGGCGCATTTCTTGCCACACGGAGCTATTAGTGGAATAACATTTTCCAAGAAGGAAGATGTTCTGAGGATTTAGACCTAAGCTGTATAGGGAACGAAGCATTGAATGAGTAGTTGCCAAAATGTGTTGACATCCAATGACAAGGACATTATCTAAAGATATTGAAGGATGGAATGATTTAATATGCTCCAAAAGAGGCATTTTTACCATAAAAGCCGTTCCAATTCTATATTCTTAAGGTCTAGTATATTCACTTAGAGAGATAGGGTCAATCTAAATGTTTATGGAGAAGAACAAGGAATGAGTCAAAAGACTTCCGAATACAGACTTGGTGTGTATGCCCAGTTGGAAGAACATATAGACGGAATTCAGCACTATGACGTGCTTCAATGCTTTCTAAGAAAAATGAGTATAACCCTGTTAATGGGTACTTTTGCTGCAATAGGGTTCTTGTTATCAATCAACCCTCAAATATTACCCTTTAGTTCGATTGCAATTTCAATATTTATTTGTTTGTTTTCGCTTTTAATGAATATAATTATATCTGCAATTGATTTAATTTTTATTGAAAGGTTGTTGATGAGCACCTTCACTGATGCTTTACGACTTGAAAAGGAAAATCCATGGCTTTTTCCAATTCATTCTCGCATGATAAATTCTTCAAGTGAACGCCATGGGTCAATATCAAAAAAAGTGCAGTTCTATATCGGCTACAGCAAAGATTTGCTGTTTTTGATGTTTGTTTGTGTCGCATTTTTGCTTGGGATTGATAATTGGAAGTGGATAGTATTTTTGGTTACCCCGGTAGCAGTTTTATCGATTTTTATCTATGGAAAATTGCTTAAAATAATGGCAGAAAAATCAGAGCGCCGTCTATATAAAAACATTGAAAATGAGCTTGGAAACTTGACAGATGGATGACGAAATAGCATCTCATGAATCTTTTGAAAGTGCAAAATTTATAGTAGATCCAATAAATGGATCGAAAAATTCAATCGATCTTGGTTTGTATTCCAAAGCTTTTTCCTATACTAAACATTACAACAATCTAAAAATGAAGTATAAATTCGTATTAGTAGGATGGATTTTGGCGACATTTTTAGCCTTCAGTTATGTTTTGTCAGGCAAAGAAATTGGGGCTCCCATTGATAAAATGATTTCTTTAGCGCTCGTAGCAATCTTTTCTTCAAGAGGTGTATTATTGATGTTGTTACTCGATGCCGAAATTTACCATCGTTTATTAAATTCTTCGTTTTCAGCTAACCTTGAAATGGAAATGAAGGGTATAAGTAAATCAAGAATACATAAAAACATGATGAAAGCTTTACTACCCGAGGCCATTCCAGAATTTCGTCAGCAATATGAGAAATCAATCACTCCCACATCTCGTAAGCTAAAAGAATTTTTTTGCTGGATTTTCACAGGTGAAAAAGGGAAGGGATTAGATCCGGTGTTTTATGACGGGTTGTTCTATTGTGGTATTTGTTTTTGTCTATGGATTGTTGCAGGATTTTCTGTTTCAACTTATTTTTACTACCATGGCTATAAAGTTATTGCCGTCGGTCTAGGAGTATTAACCCCTGTTGTTTCCTTGGTTATATGTATTCATTTAATAAGAAAAACTTTAAGATCTGGGATAAAGAAATTCACGATAGGTAAAAATGAGCAAAAATCTAATTAAAGACCTTGCCTCTCTATATAAACAGAGAAAAATAGAAAAATATGATTATATTGACCAGATGCAATCGTTTAATAAAATACTTTTTTATTTCTCTGAAAGATTAAAAGATACTGACATAGAAAGAGTTGAAATTCAGGATGACCTTTTACTGTTCACTACCAGAAAAGACAATATCAAGCTGGTATTCAATGGTCTAGACAGAAGGGGTGTCCCGTTTGATATATTAAACTTCGACTACTATGAACGGGAAGACGAGGACGTGCTCTTTAGCTTAATTGAGAAAGATGCAGTTATTCTGGATGTGGGCGCGAATATTGGCTGGTATTCTTTGTTGTTTTGTAAAAGGCTCCCACAAGCAAAAATATATTCATTTGAACCCATTGTGGACACATATAAATACTTGCTTACAAATATAACTTTAAATTGTGCCAGTCAAGTATTCCCTTTTAATATTGGCTTATCGGAAAAAACAGGCTCTTCAACATACTACTACTTTCCTGGAGGATCAGTACTTGCCTCTGAAAAAAATCTGATTCAATGTTCTAAGGCGCAGGAGACTGTCTGTAAAGTCGATACTTTAGACAGCTTTGTATCTACTCAAAAACTAGATAAAATAGATCTTATGAAATGTGATGTAGAGGGTGCGGAGTTGTCGGTGGTAAAAGGTGGAATCAATGCTATAAAGAAATTTTTACCAATAATTTTTCTTGAGTTGTTTGAAAGATGGACTGTTCAGTTTAATTACCACCCAAACGATTTAATTCATATTTTAAACGAATTGGGGTACAAATGTTTTTTAGCTGATAAAGACAAGCTAGTGGAATGCCCCCGCTATAAAGAAACTAAAGAGGAGCGATTAAATTTCTTTTTCTTACATACTAAAAAACACAGCGATTTAATAAAAAGGCGAAGGCTAGACAGCACTGACTAAAGGACTCTCATGTGGTCCGGGTGGCCGTGGAGATAGAAAAACCTGCCGTGTCCTGGGCGTTTCGTAAGACGTGGGTATACGGGGGTATATAGACTCAAAAAGTGCTATATGGATCTCTTTTTGAGGAAAATCTTTTGGCACCGGTAAACTCCCGTTGATGAACGAATCCACAAATTAGCAGATTCGAATTAAAAAAATCAATATCGGTAAATGCAGGGCAGCATTTCCTGGGATGTCGAACGTTCGACAAATGCTTTCTTCCCGAGGCTCCTGGTCAGCAGCTCATGAAAATGGTGGCCATCTCGACAAAAACTTTGACGATATCGTCTTCACGGTCCAAAACTTATGCAAGCAACCATGATTTTGACCAGTGAGAGATAAAATTCGAAAATTGATTTCTGGAACTGCTCAATGTCGGCTTAAATTTTCCTTCTGCAAGAAATATTATTTTAAGTATCATGCACTATTTTAGATTGTAACAAGTCTGTTGAGATTACAAGAGGGGTACCAATGATGCGCTATTTAATAGGTTTGGTGTTAGGTCTTTTTTGTTTTCAGAATGCGGTTGCAAGCAACAATTCTCTCAGCAGCACCTACTTAGGTTCAAGGGAGACTGATCCTGAAAGTTTGGTGCAGAATGTTAGCACTATCCACGGCGATTATACGGAAGTAGAGCTTGATCTTACGGTCTCTTCAACCGATCCCCTTATTCTTTCTCGGTTTTATAGTAGTCGCGATACGATCCAAACAGCCACTTTTGGTGGTTGGAGGTTCAACCCTCATTGCTTTCTTTCCATGCCAAAAAATCCTAAGGGAAAAACCTATACAACTGCAGAAGGTAAATTCGAGCGAGCCTATGTCTATGTTGGAAACCCAGACGGTACCATTCTTACATATGTGGGCTGGCAAAACACGACAAACCCATCTAAACGCTCTCTATTCAAAATTGATCCAGAAGAGGAGACAGTCGGACTTTGCAACACGGCAAAGGGCAACATCAGCTGCTGGACAAACCTAAAAAATAATGAACTCTATTTCAACCCTGAAACTGATAGTTTTGAACTACTTCTCTGTTCAGAAGGACGACGTTATTACGCCAAACACCCCTCTTTAGACATTTATTTTATCACCCATGAGATCCTTCCCAGCGGTAACAAGCTCTTCTATGACTTTGACGAAAAAGGACAACTGTCTCTTATCAAAGAAACCAATGCCTCTGAAAAGAAAGTCTTGGCCTGGATCAAAATCCAATATGGGAGTGGAATCCATGTTGAGTCCAGCGATGGGAAGACTGCTGATTATCACTTTCAGCAAGACTCTTCCGGAGTTCGCCTTCTAACCGCAGTTGAGAGATCTAATAAACCCCCCGTGCAGTATCAATATCAAGTTGTCGATAACCATCCTCTGCTTCTAAAAAAGACCTTGCCAGAGGGGCGCTTTGTGCAAGTAGACTATTACACAGACAAAGCCAATCAATGCAAAGTCAGATCGATCACCATTCCAGAAGGCTCAAGTGGAGCAACAGGCATTCACTTTTCATATGAAGATGGGTATACGGAGGTCGATGGACCTGGCAATAGCAAAGTAGTTCACCGATTTAGTGAAGATGATCAACTTGTTGCTCTCGAACAATACTTAGATGGAGCTCTCTATCGAGTGCATAAAAAAGCGTGGGGAGTGAAAAGCGACGCCGGCAATCTAATCTCTACTTCTGTAGAGGACAGTAGTGGCAACATTTTCTACCACAAGTCGTTTAAATACGATGACAGAGAGAAGGGAAATATCGTTGAAGAACGTGAATATGGGAATCTGACAGGAGCGGATTCTACTCCGTTAAGCATTGATGAGGATGGAAGATTCAACCAAAAAGCTCATGTCAAAACTTATTCCTATTTTTCAGGGAAAAGTACCCATGGGTTTTTCCAAAGAGATGAGAAAAGGACAGGACTGAAATGTTGGTATAAAAAGGGCACCAATCTGCTACTCAAGAAATTCATTTTGACTAATGGATCTCCAGACCGTGAGGAAGAGGATTATGACCCAGGGATCAAAAAGCGTCATTTCTACGACTACAATGAAGACGCGGCGCTTGTATGTGTCATTGTGGACGATGGTAATTGCGAAGAGGCAAAAAAGACCAATAATGTCCATGAAAGGCGCATAACTTTCATTTCTCCTAAACAAGAACTTCCCAATATTGGTGTCCCAGAGATCATCGAAGAAAAATACTTGGACGTCAGCACGGGGAAAGAAGCCCTTCTAAAAAGAACCGTCAATCAGTTTGATGGTCAAGGTCTCATTATTTCTCAAGCAGTCTCCGATGCCAATGGGACTCACCGTTATACACTCACAAAGGGTTATGCCCAGGGGTTGCTTAGTTTTGAGACAGACCCGATGGGAAATGAAATCCGTTATTCTTATGATGCCAATCAAAACCTCACTCATGTCGGTCGCTCAGGTGATGGCATTTCAATCGAATATGGGTATGATTTAAGCAATCGCCCGATTTACACCCTAGAAAAAGACAGGATGGGGAATCAATTTGAGACGCAGGTTTCCTATGATTCATCAGGGTATAAGCTCGCAGAGATAGATCGATTTGGAAATGAAACGGTATATGTGAATGACAGCCTAGGCCGTCCAGTTCAAATAACCTACCCTGAAGCCGGTGATGGCCCAGGATCTTCAATAAAACCCATCTATACTTATACGTACGGTCTTTTTGACAACTTACTCTCTATCACTGATCCAAAGGGAAAGCTTGTCATAACATCTTTCAACTCTAGAGGAAAGCCAACGACAATTCATCACCTTGATGGAAGCCAAGAGCTTTTCAAATATGACCATGAGGGAAGCTTGCACCGTTATCTGGGAAGAGATGGTCTTGTCCAGGTGTTTGAGTATGACTATATCAGTCGCTTGAATCATATTGAGTATTACAAGCGAGGAAGTAAGGGCTCAGAGGATGGGTTCAAGAGAAAGTACTACAATTACAATGCCTTCCATTTGACCTCAGAACAAGATGAAAATGGAGGGAAGACCACCTATACCTACGATGGTGCGGGGCGCCTTGCAACGCTTAGCAAAGGAGATCAAAAGGTCGAGTTTATTTACGACGCGCTGGGTCGAACTCAAGGGGTTAAAAAATGGAAATCCTCTAATGCCTTTACCCTCGAAGTCAAGGAATATGATCTTTTAAACCGAGTGATAGAGCAACAGACTCAAGACTCTCAAGGTCATACAGTAGCCAGAAACAGGTACATCTACAATGACGCAGGGCAGCTGGCTCAAATTATTGGTTATCCTCACAACAAAGAGAGCGTGCTCACTCAGTATGAGTATGACGGTCTGGGTAGGCTCTGTAAGATTCTCGGTGCTTCCAATCAGGTAACTGTAATTCACTACGATGATACCTATGTCAACGAATGGGGACAAAAAACGCGTAAACGCACCGTGCTTGACCCCCTTGGAAATCAAACTGAGGAAACTTTCGATAACTCTGGCCATTTAATTAAAGTCACAAAGAAAGACAAAACAGGTCATCTTCTTGCTGAAATCGAGTCTTCTTTTGACATTGCAGGCAATAAGGTGCTTGAGAAGGTTGCCCGCATCTCTTCAGAAGGGCTCTTAAGCACCTATGAAACAGATTGGTCTTTTAACGAAGGCAATCAGTTACGGTCCGTTACGTTAGGAAAGGGAACACCTCAAGAACGTGTAACCACTTTTGAATACAATTCCTATGGAGATTTGGCAACCAAGTATAACCCTGGTTCTAAAGAACCCATCTCTTACCAATATAATGCATATGGGGATCTAAGGACGATTTCTTACAAAGAAGGAAAGCAAGAAGTCTCGCACCAGCTGTCTTACGACATGAACAGGAACCTCAAGGAAATGAGACTTTCTTCTGCTCAAGTCTTAACCTATTCTTACGATACAAATGATCTGCCTCTCTCTGAGACAATCAAAGATGAATTTGGCTCCTACCGAGTCAGTCGTATCTATGATGGGGATGGGAACATTCAAACGCTCCAGCTTCCTGATGGATCCTCTGTGCAGTATAGCTACGAAGGAACCTTTGTTGAAAGTGTAGCCAGATTCACCAAAGAGGGGAAAGAACTCTATAACTACCGAGTCGCCGCTAGGGATCAAATGGGAAATACCCTGGAAGAAATCTTACCGGGTCACGGTGGAAGTAGAAAACAAGCTTGGGATTCCTCAGGTAGAAGAATAGAAATTAGCACTGATTTCTTTCAGGATAAGTTTGTGGAAGGAGGGTACGATCTTCTTAATAATATCAAGAAAAGAGAAACAACCCTCGACGATGAAAAATCAACCGCAGAATACGAGTATAACGCTCTCTCACAGCTTATTCTTGAGAAAAGGGAGATGGAACATCGATATTCCTATGATTCGCTCGGGAATCGGCTTCAAAGAGATGACTCTACTTATAAAGTGGATGACTTAAATCAGCTCGTAGAAGCCGAAGGCGCCTCCTATACTTTTGACGCAAATGGCAATCTTGCCACTAAAACAATAGGTCAAAAGATTTGGGTTTATCAGTGGAGTCCTTTAAACCAACTGATCTCTATCAAAGATCCCGACCAAAATATCGTCTCATTTACCTATGACTTAAGTGGAAAGCGACTGACTAAAAAGCTTGAGCCAAAAGGTAAGAAAGCTAGGATATTCCGCTTCTTTTACTTAGGAAATACAGAGATTGGTTCTCTGGATGAAAAAGGGGCAATTGTCGAGCTTAAGGTTCCCAGTAACCCTAATAATCCAGAGATTTCCCCTTGCGTGGCAATTGAGGTTAGAAAAGAGACCTACGTTCCACTTTATGACCTACAGGGCAACATCGCATGCCTTCTCGATCATAAAAGACGCAAAGTTGTGGAATCATATCGGTATTCTTCCTTTGGAGAGGAAGAAATTACTAATGAAAAAGGAAGGGTAGTCTCTGACTCTGCGATTGGAAATCCATGGAGATATCGTGGCAAGCGAGTCGATAAAGAGATTGGGCTCGTTTGCTTTGGTCAGCGTTATTACGACGCGCAGATCGGAAGATGGATCAGCCCTGATCCTGCAGGTGATATAGATGGCCCAAATCTTTACACCTTTGCTCGCAACAATCCCATGACCTATGTCGATTATTTTGGTCTGGCATCGGAGATGAATGAAAATCAAAGCAAGGAGTTCTCTGGATATTTCTATGGAGAATATGAACCCCACTGCCACTGCGAGGCACATCGTGACTGTAAAAGAGGAGGTGATATCGCAAGCACAATGGGAGTAGTAAGCCTTGGGGGAATAAGCCACAGCATGGTGGATTTCATTCTCAATAACCCTCGCTTTCACGGTTCTCTGCAAGCTTTAGGAGGACTTGCTGAAGTTAGTTTTGGCGGAGGGATGACCCTTGTAACTTATGGAGCCGCAGCTCCCTTTGGATGGCCTGTAATGGCGCATGGTCTTGACCAGTTTATAACAGGGATCAGCACAGCTTTCACAGGAAGGCCAAGAGACACACTCACTTCCCAGCTTTTACAAAGAACAGGAATGTCTCATCAAACAGCCAATTTCGTTGATAGCGGATTGAGTATGGGAGGAAGCTTAGGAAGTGCGTATTTCATACAACGTGCGCGAGTTGCAGCAATCGCAGCATTCAGTGTTCCCGAATCTACAATGGTAAGCCTAGAAGGGATTCCGGGAGGGAAAAATTTTAAGCCATTTACAAGGCATTCTTATAGGGCAAATCTAATAGAATTAACCGGTGTTTCTCCTTCTGGACAACAAGTTCATGCACACCATGTGTTTGCCCAACAGTTCGAGACAAAATTCCTTGAAAAAGGGATTAATATTCATAACCCTAAGTACTTAACTTGGTGGGAGGCATCAAGTCATCGAGCGGCAGCTAAGCAGTATAATCTGGACTGGATAGAATTTATGAGACAAAATCCAGGAGCTACAGAGGCACAAATTCTAGAAAAGGGGAGAAAAATGATGTCTCAACATGGAATCGAAATAAATTATTAAGAGGAAAAATGAAAATGAAAGATTTTTTTGATTTTATGAGCCAGCCAGCGTCTTCTACTGTTCAAGCCCACCCTACTGACCTAAATATTGACTGCTTAAAACTAATTAAAGGAAACTATCAAGGAATCGATTTTCCAGTCTCTTTTAAACAGGAGTATGGGAATAAATTATATGACATATTAGATACAGGGTATCCTGGTTTTTTTCTAATTTCGGAAAGAATGAGAAAAGTTCTAGAAGAGAATAATTTAACAGGGTGGAAAGTTTTTCCAATCAAATTATATGACAAAAAAGGCAATGAGATAACCGGTTATCACGGTTTCTCAGCAACCGGGCACTCTGGTCCGACTTCTTATGAAAAATCAGAGATTATCGAAAAAAGGAGAGTACCACATGGACCTATCTGTAAATTTTATAAAGGAGTAAACCTAGATAACTGGGACGGAACCGATTTCTTTACCCCTGATGGAACGTATCAAACATTCGTCACCAAAAAAGCAGCAGACATATTGAAAAAAAATAAAATTACTAATGTATACCTTGAGAATTTAGCTGAGAAAGAAATAAATTTAGATAACGTCCTAAAAGATTAATTTTTAGGAATTGAGTGGTAAAAGAATATTGCTGGGATCAAGGTAATCCTGAAAATTTGTTCAGCTACAATTAAGACTGCGTATGCGCTCGAGAGACGAAAAGGTTTGCAAACTATATTCAAATGGTCGTTTTTTAGAAATCACACTTGCCCCATCACCAAATAAGAAGCGACACTCAAAATAGATAGGATAAAGTTGATGTTGCCATAGGAGGACTAACTTGGTAAAATGTGCTGGTTCTTATTGTAGAGAATAAGATGGGGGGTAACAAAAATGACCTTGATTAGGCGTTTTATCGTATTTAGTGTCATAGGAATATTGGGATTCGGGAGTCTTTCAGCCTTGCAAGCTGAGGGTTTTGACGAAGATGGCATTGCGGCAAGAATTCAAGAAATTCCTTTAGATGATCGGTTTGTTCTGGAAGCATTCTTTCGGGAGCTTCTATTCCACGAGGGGGGTGCCTTCGTCCTATTTGGAAGCAAGCCGTTAGCCCTCAGTGGATATTATCGCATTGAAAATAGCAATCTAACTGGATGGGGCGCATTCATACTTCTTAGTCATCATAATGGACAGCTTAAGGAAGGGTGGATGATTTGGCAAAAATACAAGCACCTGTTTCCGATGAATAATTTTATGCTTAAATCCTATGGAACTCCCGATGACGATTCCGTTACGCTCTATTTTCTTAATAAGACACTTTGCGCAGAGATGATCCAGAGGTATATTGAGGATTTTAAAACAGTTCTCGGGGATCGCATTTCCTGTGAAATCATTATGGATTGGTTTAATGACCCCAGCAAGGACCTAATTGAGTCTTTAGGGAACCACCAGGCATTATATGGGACCCTTCTCGGATTTGGGAGAGACAATGCTTGGTTTTTTCATCGAAGGTTGATTTTATGGCAGGATTTTCTTGATCTCACAGCAACCCAAGAAAAGGTTGCTGCTATTCGTGCTGAGGAGGCCCCAAGAATAGGTCCTTATTGGGAGGAAGCCCCTTATGACCATCTCAGCTATATTGTGCCGCCGGCCTTTGTAGGTAGTATCTATTCGCAAGAAACCGAAGAGTTGCAGAAGAGGTACCTAGATGAAAGACGGAAGATATGCAAAATATATGAAAATGGCCGGTTTCTAGAGATCACCCTTGCAGCCCTTGCCAGATAGGGCTAGATTTCACGGTGCGGGGTCTAGATGGAAAGCCGACGGCGGTGGGTTAGCACAAAAAAAGGATAGATTGTATGAGATTCATTGCGCGGATTAAACTATTTAAAAAACAACTCTGTAAATGCGGTCTTTTATTGCTGGCGATTTTTACCATTGAGTTCTCAGTCCATGCGACGGAACTTAAAGAGACGCAACCGCCGGTTATTCATGCTCATACAGTTTCTATTTCAGCGGAAGAAAGGGCATGGATTCAAGAAATCTTTCGACAGATTTTGTTTCAAGATTCAGGGGCCTATGTTTTGTACGGTACCAAACCCATGTCATGGACATGCATTCAAAAAATGATTCCTGATGGAGATGATGATCAAGTAAGTCGGTACTATAATTCTCTATCGGATGAAAAAAAAGCAGAATATATGGCCGGGTTAAAGGATAGGTTTGATTTTTATACGAATTTTCCGACGTGGAAAAAAATCAAAGATAGACTTCCGATACGACAGTATCTGTTTGGCATATTTCCGCCGCGTTTTGAGTCCGATGGACCAGATTCGCTTCTTTTTATCAACATAGAGATGGCCCTCCGGACTTTGCTAAAACATTACGAGGACTTCAAGCGGACTCTTGGGTTTGACTTTGATCCGCTTGAGGCGATTTTTGAGGTCGAAAATAGAGATTCGAAATTTTGGAAAGGCGTGATGCAGCACGACGTCCTTTTAGGAATTCTACTGGGATTTGGCAGAGATAATGCTTGGTTTTTCAAATGGGCTTGGCGTGAAGGTGAACAAAACAAAGTTGGCGATTTTTTAAGATCCCTTCCTAAAGATTGCTACGAAAGCCAATACGTCCAAGATCCCGATCCTCAGAATTTCATGCTGCCCATTTTTGGAAGTTACGGCTTACATCCGGATGATCAAGAGCTCATCGAACAGTACAGATGCGAGCGGGAGCAAATCAAGGCGCTTTACAAGGGACGGGATGAAGTCGATGTTGCCTTAGACTGGTTAACAAGGTAGATCAAGCGCTCATTGCTTCCAGAGCCTATTCTTCTCCTGCACTGAGCATTGTACGTACAGTTTGAAAATGCTAAGAGGGCCCATTGCTATCGAAGGATTCCCGCTTGAATGAGCTTCAAGGTCTCCCGGTTAGCCTTTGCTCGTTCTTGGCTGTAGGGGTAGGAGATAAAGAAGGACATTGCCCAATCCATGACTTTTACCCCAGTTTTTGGTTCATCGCTGGCAAAAAATTCCTGTAACCAGATAGCGACCGCTGGGTTATAGCCCGCTCTTTGTAAGTAGACCATTCCGTATTTATCGGCTTCAAACTCATGAGGTCTGGATCTGCTCGTAGTGATCAATGCGTAAGAGAGAAAATGCAGTCGGGACAGAATTGTATCGATGACCCAGTGCACGTCTCCCTCCTCATCTCCAAAAAGAGCTACAAGTAAGTCAGCTGCTGAGGAAAGGATAAAACCAACTACAAGTCCCAATTCGTAACCCCTTGGGCCGTGTGAGGCGGCAGCATGTGCGATTTCGTGGCCTAAAACTGCTGCTACTTTCTCTTCCAATGTAAAGGTTCCGACTCCAAAGTCGCGATATTCACTTTCAAGCGCTCGAATAAGGCCCTCGTAAAAAGCAATTTTTCCTCCAGACATACACCAGGCATTTTCCACCTTGCTAGCCACTGCTCTGAATGCATAAGGAAGGTCAGGACGGTCGGATTTCTGCGCGATTTTCATTCCGGTTTCACGAATGAGTTGTTTGAAACAGAGAGGACGTCCTTGTGAGTCCGTTTCATATTTGCAGTGTTTATTGGAAAGTTTGTGGGTTGCTCCGTAATAGGAAATAGTTGCCATCGTATGCATCCACCATTCTGGTATAATGCGGAATTGTCTTTCTTGAGTAACGGGGTTTTTTGGTGCTAGAAAATCTAAAGCGGTCTCGGTAAGGCTCATTTCAGGGTTTTTATTGACGATTAAAGAACTTGAAGACATTTGTCCCTCCTTTTTAATAATTTGTGTAATTATATTCTAATTAACTGTTGTTTTTCAAGCTCAATTTAATTAAAAATATCTTTATTCTAAGTTTTGAGTGTGCTGTGGGAGTTCTCAGGGCGGATGTTGCTGTTTATTCTTTTTTTTGACATATTGGATGAAAAGCCATTCTCAGGAGGGAAACATTATGGTGAAGGGCGAAAAACGCGAAATACTCTCAAGACTTATAAGGGTCTGGATCATGTTTTCTATTGTGGTCACCGGGTCCATTTGCTACTTTATTTTTCCCGAGCAAGGACTCTATATGTTGTTATCTTCCTGTGGGATTGCCTTTTCGTACTACATGATGCTTTGTCGCAGGACATGGCAATGGCAGGAAGCTTTTATCTTCTTGAGCGTCACTGCGATGACTGTTTATGCGTGCATTTTCCCTGAACAATGGAATGGCTTTCTTTTTCTGGCTCCACTGGGATATTGGTTCTATGCATTGGGTAAAACATTGCATATAGGCAAGACATATAAAGAAGCTTGGATCGATTTGTTTTGTACGCCAAAGAAAACCGGGTTATCGAAAAAATGAAGATTGACTTCCTCGGCGAATTTAGAGATATGCTACGAGAAAGCAAAGTTTTGGCCCGTGCGTTTACATTCGGAATGATCCCTACTTTTTGGAGGCTATGCATTGAGGTTGGTCGATGGTGCAAATTTGGAGAAGACAACTTGCAACCATTTGGGATTGCGGGTATCTGGATCGGCGTAGCGATAGGTTATCAGCTTCACTATCGATGGATTTTTGCAGAAAAACGTAAGCCTAATGAATCCTAAGAACCTGCCGGTACTGGTTTTTCTGCGGGCTGCGCTGGAGTGGGACCGAATTCAAAGGTTTTGCTAAATTCTAGGATTTCTCGTTTTAGTTTTTCTATGTGGGCTTCGGGCGTGTGCTTTTGACCGGGGACTGTCACTACTTGATTGCTCAGCAAAACAAACTTGTCTTCAGCTTGAAAAGCCAAATAGCCTAGCGTTGCGGGTGGGTTTGTTCCATCAGGAGCTCGCAGACGCTCCTTTTTCTCAACAGAGACAGCTGCAAAAAACAGCTTGTCTCCTATCATTTCCTCTTTTAATACCACGATTCCTTCGGCATGGTCTACATCTTTGAGCATTCCGATGCCGAAACCGTCAAATCCGCTTTTAAGCTTCTTTTGATCCCAGGTCTGGTTGGCTAATTGAGGAATAAAGATTACCTCTGCCTTTTTGAACCCAGCAGTGGAATCATCAAAGACAACACAGGCGACGACATCCCACAGTTTGTCCTGGACATAATAAAAACCCTGACCAAAGTCCTCTGCCCGGCAGGAAAAGACATTTTTAGGGGCATAGTAACGTTTGTTGATGATTTTTCCCTCTAGAGGGGGAGGTTGGTTATTTTCAGGGGAAAGGCTTTTTGAGGAGGGGATAAGATGGTGATCCTTGGAAAGGGGATTCGGAGCGACAAAGGCAACCGAAAAGATGAAGGTTAACCCAAGGAATAGGGAATTGAGATTTTTCATTTTGCTCATGGGGAACCTCTTGTTTTGATTTTCATTGAAGCAATATTATCTTGAGATATGTGTTTTGCAAAAGAAAAATGAATTAAAATCCAAGATTTATGACAATTTAAAATTAAAAATCACTGTGTTATATTTCTTTTGTCTTCAAGGTAATTTCTCAGTTGTGAATACTGCTGAACATAGTAGGAGTATCTATCTTCAACAATTAAGCCAGAGGTTTTATGAGAAACAAGTTGTCTTCCCTAATCGCCGCTCTTTTTGTGATGCTTGGTCAGAGAGCGGCTTACGCTGATGCTGACATTAATCATTCCCCGTCAGAAACAATTCTACTTATACTGCCGAGTGATACCCACAAAAATTTGGTCGGGACCGAGCGTTATGTAAGCCCAAATTATGGTCTGTTTGAGTGTTGTCCCATTACTCAGGCAGATCAATACGAAGGCGATATCATAGGCGTTTTGTTCCAAAGCAGGGAAGATGTTCACAAAAAGTTCGAATCCTCTATTGAAACTATCATAGATTTTGTGTGCGCAACGATGGACTCTTATTCGGAGGACAGCAAGGTTACATGGAATGTCATAGAGAAAAATGAGAAAGATGTCATCTATGAGTGGTATCTGCATAGGAGGCATAAAAAATCTCCCGAGCAGCATGTAGTTGCACGTAGTTTTTTAACTGAGTCGGGATATCATACGGTGCGCATAAGCCGGGGAAAGGGAGAGATGTCTTTGGAGGAGAGAGGTAAGAACATCCAGTTACTTAAAGAGACAGCCAGCATTGTGCCTTTTGAAAAGGCTGCGCTTCATCCAGAAGGGATTTCCTTAGTTGAAAGGCTGAATGTCCTAGACTTTGGGGATGCATTTGAGGGCTGGAGGATGTTTAGGTTTTCGATATATGGGAATTATTCTCTCGTTTACGACTCTATAAAAAACGAGGAGGCTCTTCACGAGAGCCTTAAGGTGGCGATGAGGCGTATTGTAAATGGGATGACCATCTGCCCATTCTTTGAAATGGAGAAGATGAGTATCAAACGGGGAGCTAAGATTCGCATTCTCAAACGATCCCCAACTGAAATCATATATTCCTATACATACAAAGATGACGGAGACCACTTTGTCGGGGTGGTCCGATCTTTCGTTGAAGGCCAAGGGTACTATTCGATCTCCTATGAAATTGAACTTCCCCATAAATTAAAGAATCAAGCTATTTTGCAGGTGAAGGAGGAGTTAGAAAAATTAAAGGTCTGTAATGGGGAAAACGACAAATATCCCCATTTTATCAAACTGAAAAACGAATCATGCTTTCATTAGCCCTAAAAGTAGAAGAATGTACAGATTCCAACGGTCTGATGACTTTTGGATTGAGATATCGCAAACCAAACAAATGAATCAAAAGGTTCTATGAGAAAAAAAATATTTTTCCTGATTATGGCGCTTTTCTTAGTGCTTTCGCAACGAATGGTGTCCGCCGATTATATTGATGTTTGCCTCGCGCGCATGCCTCTGGAAACGATTCTTTTGGAGCTGCCTAAGGATAGCTATCCCAATTGGAAAGAGATCTATCGAGTGGTTGATAGAAATGAGGGTCGGGTTGAATGCTGCCCCTTCGATCAAGATGTTAAAAAGATCACCGATAGAATCCGTATTCACTATCGCGCCCGAGAGGTGTTTAATAGCAACATGGGTCGAGATGGAGACAAGGTACTGGACTATGTGCAGGAAGAGGTGATCCCTTGCTCAGAAAAAGCCCAGGTGACGTGGGCTGTCATAGAGGAAAATGAAAACGACGTTCTATACGAATGGATCCTGCATAAGCGACACCACAAGTTGCCTGAAAAGCATGAGATTGCCCGTAGTTTTTTGACCGAAGCAGGATTCCATACTGTAGGGGTGGTGCGAAAGAATGGAGAAATGAGCTCTGATGAGAGGACAAAAGCCATTAACTTGCTAAAGGGGTCTGCGCGTGTGGTCTCTTATGAGGAGGCTTCTAGTCACTGCGAGTCTTTATCTCTGGCTGAACGACTTGATGGCTTGGAGTATGGATCCGCTTTTAGGGGTTGGTCGAGTTTATGCGCCCTCCGCTATGATTTTGGGCTTATGCTCGTCCGTCTTACTCCGCCCCTGACCGGATGGCTTCCTTTTTTTGGAGGCAGTTTGTTTGACAGTGTGGGTGTGAAAATGAGGTCTGTTGTGAATGGGACTTCCATCGACCCACTATTCGAGTTCGAGAAGGACACTATAAAGAGGAGATCTGATAACAAGGCTGTGATCCAGGTTCTCAAACAGTCTCCCACCGAGGTCATCTATAGCTATTCTTATTGGGAGGAAGATAGCTGTCATATTGCTGTGGTGCGTTCTTTCATTTCTGAGACAGGATATTACACCGTGACTCACAAAGACCGACTTTCTGATGAAATGAAACAAGAGAAAATATTGGCATGGAAAGAGGGGTTGGAAGGGATTACGATTGCTGAAGGAGAACTACCGCATTTTTTTGGTTACATTGAAAGAAAGGAATGCAAGTAAAGCAGCCAGCTACTAGCTGATAGAATGGTTTGCATGATAAACTGGGTATATATAAACTCCTGGAATCGCTTTGATTGGGCTGAAAAGAGCTTTGTGATTTTAGACCATGCCTTTATGGGTTCAAAATTTTAACGCGTTTTTAGCCCCTTGCAAGGGTTTTACAACTAGGAGCTAGGTAATTGATGATAGCAAAAACTGATATAGAAAAAAAACGGATCGATGAGCTCAATGAGTGCATCGCCGCTGCAATGAAGAAAGTCGGGGTACAGAAGGAACAGGATCTCCGCCACTATATTCCCGGGGTAAATGGCCAACTTCATCATCTTTCTTTTATAAAGCTTAGAAAGACTGATCCCAAGGAACTACAAAGAATGGTTCAAAAGCATATCCTTGAAAAAGAAAACCCTGAGGCTCTGTCTTCGCCGGCTATGCCTGCTTTGAAGGTGAAAAGGACTGTAGACCTCAAAATAAAAAAAACTATGATTAACCAGCTCGTCAATGCGTTGAAGGATTCAAAGATAGAGGGGATAGAAGAGGTGATCGCAATGCTCTCTCCACATCAAACGATGGGACAAATCCAAAAATTGATGCTGTCTATGATCCGAGCAAGAAAAGTCGACGTAAATCTATGGGAAACGTACGTACGGCTTGTTAAAGAAGCCAGCGCTGTTGCGTCTTGATAGGTGTATGCAGCGGCAGGGTAGCAGGGAATTGTTAAATCCTCGCCCTTTTCACAGCTAGGTATTGGCTGTTTAGATGTTAACTGCTTAATTATGAATATGTTACAATCTTCACATGCTTGACCAGAAATCATTATTTCTTTAAATCTTTAAATCTGGTATTATGAAAAGAAAGGAGAGTGACTATGTCTGTAAAGAGTAATTTGTCTCGTATGACTATAGACCTTCCCAATGAAGACCACAAGCGTCTCAAGGCTCTTGCCGCTGTATTAGGAAAAAGCATGCGAGAGATTGTAGCGGAATGGATTCACGGAAATCTGTATAGTGAAAACACACCAAATGCGGAAACGCTGAAAGCTATTGAGAGCGTAGAAAAGGGAAAGGGTTTAGTCCAAGCTGACGATGTCGCGGACCTTTTCCGTAAACTGGGGATCTAATGCTAAAGCCTGTGTATTTGCGTTCGTTTGAGGACGAACTTGAGAAAGTAAAAAAACGCGGGTATGACATGGAAAAAATCAAGCCCGTTTTGGAACATTTAATTAATGAGAAACCATTAGCTCACAAGCACAGAAACCATAAGCTAAAGGGTAATTTCGTGGGATATTGGGAATGTCATATCACCCCAGATTGGCTTCTTATTTATAAGAAAGATAATGAACGAATTTATTTTGTCAGAACAGGGACTCATTCGGATCTGTTTTAGAGGAATGAGCAGGATTTTAAAATTCGGAAATGTTGTGCGGGTCCGAGCCCGTCCTAGGAGTAAATCTAGATGGCAACCTTGATACATGAATTACAACAAAAAATCTTTAACAAGGATCTATCTGTTTCAGAAATCTTGAGATTTGCACTTTTAGTAGCGAAAAAACTCAAATTATCAGATTTTGCAAAATGGTTGGAGGCGGAACTAAATGGCTATCAGGGAACCATTGAAATTCCTTCCTACCGCCAACTGGCCTCAAGTCTTAAAGGATGGAATCATATCCTCAAGATATGGCAGCCAATATTCACTCCAAACGATCCCGATGCATATTCAACATGTAAAATAGGGCAATCGGTAGGAGAAATTGAAAAACTCCTTACACGCGAAAGCCCCCAATCAGGCGCATTAAGAATTCCCTTATCGCAGCATGAAGTTCTTAGAATCATGAATGAGATCGGGCGCCCTTCTCCATCTGATATATCGTTAATCGTTGACTCCGGCCAAGTCCATGGAATTATTGATAAAGTTAAGACAGCGCTGCTAAACTGGACTTTGGACTTAGAAGAGGCAGGGATTGTGGGGGAGGATATGGCCTTCACAGTAGAGGAAAAGGAATCAGCTCAGAGTGAGTCGATTACTCATAACAATTACTATGCCGAAGTAGTTCAAACAGTTGTTCAGGCCGCGCATAGTTCTCAAATTCAGCAGGGTGGAAGGGGGTCGACACTGTCAATGATCAATGAATCTATAGATCTGGAAGTCATTTCTAGGGTAGTCGAAGAGATCAAAAATGGATTTGCTTCTCTAAATTTATCCCCAATTCAAAAGACCGAGATGCAAGCTGCCCTACAAACGCTAAACGAGCAATCTGCCTCACCTAATCCTGAAAAATCCATAATTAAAGAAGCCTTCCGTTCTATCCGGACTATCCTAGAGAGCGTTGCTGGTCAAATATTTGCCTCTAGTTTATTGGATGTCCTTGCCCGGATCAGCATGTGATAAACTGGCTAAAAGAAACCTAGTGAAAAATCTAATAGCAAATCTCTATCGCTGGGTGCTCCTAACGGTCTTCGTTTTCTTAGGACTTATGTTACCTGTTTCCGGGTCGACTGATAATCATCCTCTTGATGAAAGAATTGCATCTGTCGATAAGACCGATCTGGTAGATATAGAAGTGCTGTTTAGGAAGCTGGTGTTTGAGGATGATTTTGGGTATACCCTGTTCGGGGAAAAGCCTATCTCCCTTGCAGGTTATTTTACGGAGCAGCCGGTGGGGAATATTCTATTGGGTCATTCTGGGCGTTTTCCTGTGGGATCTCTATGGAAAACGTGGTCAAAATACCAACAGTCCTTTGTGGGACAGAACTTTCTTCTTCTCAACGAACCTGATTCCTCTTGCGAGGAGATCAGAGTGATCACATTCATTAACAAAAAGTACTTTGTTGCCAAGGTTAATGAGCATCTGGACCTATTTAGGGAAGAATTAGGTGACGATGTGACAAGCGAGGGCCTGCTTGAGAGAATTTCTGCCGGGAAAGAAACCTTTTTTGAAATTCTGCATGACAACGAGGTGCTTTATGGCATTTTACTGGGATATGGGAAGGATAATGCCTTGGCATTTGAACGGCGCTATGAATTAATGAAGGCGCTTTTGCCACATTGTCTGAGTGGGTCCCATGACTACACCTTGCATATTCCGAAAAAATTAGCCAATTTTAGCTCGCTGCAGGACGAGCTTTCCTATTGGGAAGCAAGCATCGATGGGTTTGCTTGGCCCAGCAAGTGGGCGCTTGTTCGCCCCCCTGGATTTGTGGCACTAAAGGATACTGCAGAAACCCTTGAGCTTCAAAAAAAGTATCGGGAAACCCAAAGAAACCTGACCGCTCTTTATTCAGAGGGGGATTTTCTGAACACAACACTGCGGCAGTTGTCTTCCTTAGAATAAGACCATTCACGGCATTGCAGACTCAAAAAATGCTGCCTTGGGCTTTTTGGTGGGGGAGTTTTGGTCAGTGGATGATATGCTTCAACGAGGGAATGGATCTTAGGCACCGCGGAACCTCTGCGAATGCATTATGCTCGATATAGATCGAGTCGAGCCTCTCCAGTTCTTGCATACTATCAGGAAGGGTTGACAGTTGGTTGTGGCCAAGGTACAAGATCTCCAGTTTCACCAGGGAAGCAATCTTTGCGGAAAGCGCAGTTAATTGATTGGATGTCAGTACCAGGCAAACCAATGAATGCTGCCCATACAAAGCGTCAGGAAGTTCAGCAATTTGATTGTGATCAAGAAATAGCAATTCTAAACGAGGCCATGAAATTGCTGAGGGCACCTTTCGAATCCGGTTGGTCGTTAGGTTCAAATGCCTTAGACCTTCAAGATTCTCTAGCACATCTATATTTTCTAGTTCGGTTTCGCTGATTTGTAGCTTTTCTAAGCTGCGAAGATTTTGAAATTCTGGGCATAACTGCCGCATGGGAGCATGACTGATATACAAATCTTTTAGCGCCGTGAGCTTTCCGAATTCGGATGGAAGGGCGATTAGCGGTGTTTTTGCGATCATTAAGCTTTTGAGTTGTGTAAAAAGGCCAATTTCAGGAGGCAGCCGCGTGAGGTTTTTTTTGATGATTAAAAGACCCTTTAACGCCAAAACAGCCGGTCTTTGTCGCATCCAGTTCTCTAATTCCGAGGCTAGCTGAAAATGATCTGTTTTATCGCTTAAATACTCTGCCCCTCCAGGAAGTAGCTTCCAAAATTCCACTCTATTGTGGGCAAGCAGGTATGCCTTGCGTTTGAAATAAAAAAATGGATCGGTAGGGTCTGAAGGGAGCTTTGCTAAGACTTCTTGCCCGCAGGGAAGGAGGGAAATCTCTCTTTCCTGCTCTTTGAGGAGATCGATGACCCGGAAAAAGTGCTCGGGCTGGGGATTACTCGACGATAAAGATCCATTCCACACCGGGAGAGCCAGCCGAAGAAACACAGTCCAATCTTGGTTAGACCATTGAGTGCAGACATGGTTAAAGCTTGATGGTTGAGTAGGATACATGGCCGGATATGGTATATTAATATTGATTTTAGTCAACTTAAATTAATAATTACCATATTAATTAAAATATTTCTGCGTGCAATTTATTGTATAAGATAATAGTTTAAGTTTATTAATAATTCGAACGGTTTTATAATATAGGTAGATTTTAACAAAAAAAGGTTGAATAAGATGAGCACTAAAATAAGTCCTTTGTCTCCTATCACTTCGCGAGCTCTAAATGCGCAGTCACCTGATAAAAAAAAGACAAAAATTTCCACGGAAAAGGGTGCAGGCCAAGAAGAAGGAGCCGTTTCTCGTGTTTTTAATGGACTGCCGCAGCCATTTCAAAAAATAGGCCCAGCCTCTGGGCAACCTTATATTGGATGTAACGAAGAAAAGCAGAGCGAGATACTGCAACTTGTGGACGAGACATCGCACATTGCCGCTGATCAACGAGTACATGTAGGATTTTCTGTTTGGTTTAACCTTGACCTGATCAGCGTTAGCAAGCCCGCCTATGCGATTATTTGCGATGTGGATAATCATGTGATGGAGATTTATGAGGGGATTCAAAACTGCCTCCTGGAGAGCGAAAGCCCGGACAGCTTTGTGCATAAATTTCGTCTTTTTTTAATTGAAAACGCCGATCGCTTTTTTTCTGGCCTTCCAGAGGAAGAGATCAGTAAGATATTTGACGTTAATGCTGAACTCAGACGACCCGGTAGCTGGCTCATGAGCCAAGACAAATTTGCGGTGATTAAATCCCTGCACGAAAAAGGGCGCGTGCTGTATCTCAACCTTGATATTACGGATCAAAAGGGAGAGTTTGAGCGCATTCATGCATGGATGAGGGACAAAGATCTTGCACTTGACACGCTATACGTTTCTAACATTGTGGAATGGCTCAAGACTTCCGAAGCGCGCGCAGCGTATATTGGAAATCTGACGAAGATCACGGGCGCCAATACCCGATTTATTCAGGCCTACAAGCCAAAATTGTATAAGAAAGGGGCTCCCGTTCTACATCTAGGAACAGGCCGGGCCGCTGTTGCCATTCCAGAGCAGCAATCGTTGACGGCAGCGAAAAGGAGTCCTTTGGCTCCTGTGAACATTCTCCCTGGGGATCGGGCTCTAAGAAAGATTGATTTTCTGCGGTAAGTTTGAAAGAGATGATATTGTTGAGGATATACCAGTGATTTGCTATAACTTGGGTCAATTCAGGAGATGACAAATTGACCATCAACCAAGATAAAGCTACAAGAAAAAAATTGACTCGATGCATTCTGGTGACCTCTATCAGTGAGTTTATATTCATTGTGAGTGCAGCCGTCTTTTTCCACTTCAACCCATCAAAGCTTGAAGGGTTTGGGTGGGTATTTGTTGCTATTCTTGCTCTAGGAAGTATAATAACGATTCTCTGCGAAAGAAAAAGAGGAAAATTAGAAGAACAATAGACTGCTAGTGGTTGTGAGAGGTTTTCCATATTTGATCTTCACTTCCAGCTCTTGTCGCATTGTTTTGCGCCCTAAGAAACCCCGAGCATTCCATCACTGTTTTCAAAACAATATAAAGACAAAAATATTGTGATGAATTACAAGCGAATTATGTCGTTAATACCACCTATTGGACACATTCAGGGTTCATATCGTTCCTTCGATGGAGGGAAGGTTCAGGCTGTGCTCGATCGCCATTGTGAAGACTATCCGAAGGCGATTCCCGTTGGGTGCAATTTGGTGGTGATGCCAGGAAATATGCCGGACAAGGACTCCTCAACGCTCTTACACGGGGGGAATATCCTTCCCGATGGCCCTCAAAACTGGGGGTCTACCTCAAAGCAATTCACCGCTGCATGTATTGACAAGTTAGTCAAGCGGGGAAATATTAAATATGATCAGGATATCCGCGAAATCTGCCCCGATCTTCCCGTATTTAAGCTGGATGGAGTCGTACAAAAAGTGACTGTCGATGACCTCCTTCATATGAGAAGCGGACTGCCCGAGGTTTGGGCTACCGCTCTCATGACCGGAGTTGATGCGGAGGGTCTTAACAACAATCAGCTATTCGAACTCTTAAATAAACATCCGGGTATGGTCTTTCCTCCCGGTTCAAAGTTTATGTATTGCAACACCAATTACTACATTTTAGCTAAAATTGTTGAAAAAATATCCGGTATTGCCTTTCCCGACTATGTCCGAGATGAAGTGTTGATCCCCTTGAAGATGGACACCCGGTGCTCCGTAGATCCTTCCTGTCCTAAAACAATCCCTGGCTTCGATGGTGACGCGACAAAAAAAACTTATATGCAAGAGGTGACCTCGCCCAATCGTTCTTATGGCACAACAGGGCTTATTGGGCCTCCGAGCGACATGATTTCATGGAATGCTGCGATTGCGCGCAGAGATTTTGATCTTTTGGAACCCCCCAAGGGAGCCGTGGGAACTCCAAAGGAGGTTTATTGCCGGGGACTTGTTATTGACCAAATCGGGGACTATTTTCGGATTTCGCATTCCGGTGCGCTTGCGGGAGCGGTCACCATTTATCGCCGTTATGAACATCCGAATCCCAAGCAAACGTTTGCATTTTTTTTAACCACAAATGCAGATAACATTCCCAAAATAGAAAAGACAGCAGACGATGTGGCCAATGCGTTAGCAGGCAAAGAGATTGAGCGGACCCACCCATCCAAAGGCCACCAAATGGCTAAAAATCAAAAAAGAGATGCGCAAATCTTTAGCGGCACATACCGATGCGAAGAGCTAGGCACGGAATGGGTCGTAAGCCCTAAAGAAAAAGAGCCCGGCAAATGGTCCGTGCACATGATTCCTGCGGACCGTAGAGCATTCCCCCGACTGGATTTTGACCCCGAACGATCTAGAGAGGGCAAAATTGTTTTTCAATCAGGTTATGGAGGCGGCACCCTCGAACGCACCTCAGATGGCTTTATTTACCATGCCGGGAACATAGCCCCTCTCCATTTCACGCGCGGGCCATTTATCAAAACCCCAGCGCCTCGGAAAGATTCTTCAAGCAACCCAAGATAAGATTTTTTAGGCATCAGCCGACAAGTGTTATTGGTTTGCTTTCAGCCATCGAACTAGTTCCTCATTAAAATTGGCTGGCTCCTCATATTGCGGCGAATGGCCGCTATGTTCGAAAACCCGTACAGTAAGATTCTGAAATTTTGGACGCACAGAATCCCACGAGCGGGGCGGGGCTACAATAAAATCGAATCGTCCAAGGGCTAGCAACACCGGCGTATCGAAGGTTTCTAGTCCGCGAGTGATATCGAGATCGCGCAAAACAACCCCATATAGGTAGTCAAACATAGGCATGTTCGGGAGAACGCCTTTCCACAAACTGGAAGAGTTGAAACTGAAGTCATACCATGCTTGGGGATCACGACGTACATACCACTCGACAAAGCGCTGGGCTGGAGGAAGTATGGCAAGTTCCTCATCTGGCAAGCGCTTGATTCTTTCCTCTAGGCAACTTTCCGTTCCGGCCACACCGACTCTTGCCAATTACGATCAGCCGCTTCTGCATGAGCTGGGCTCAAATTGGGTGAGATACCGATCATCACTAATGAGTGACGCGTTACTCCGGGCCATTTTGCATAAGTGGGCATTAGCTCGTAAACTTGTTTCTCGATCTTGGTGGTAGTGATCTGAATAAAGAATAGCCCATTTAGGCGCTCAGATCTTGAGGATCTATTTCTGAGGCATATTGAGACCTTGCAACTGCAATTCCATTACACAACACTCCTTTTAGGATGAGTCCATATAAGAAGAGCTCTGGATTTTTATCTCCGATAACAAGGCATAGTACTTGAGTAAAAACTGCCAATGCATATCCTGCATTTTCCGATAGGTAAAGGCGCGATAAAAAAACCTGAATAGGGGCTGAAAGAAATTTACATCCAAGGAGGATGAGGAAAAAATGCAAGGGGTTCCAATTGAACCTTATAGCTAGGATAAGGAATATAGCATCAAATAAAATTTCTGATACGTAAGCCAACAAAAAATATCCACCAGGCGGGCGCGGATTAAAAGCGCGTTTTAGCCAATCAAGGAATGGCATATTTTGAGTCACTTTTTTGTAACAAAGAAACTCCCCTAAAAGAATCGAAGCAAGGTAGGTCGTGATCAAGAACCCTAAAGGAGCTTGCATCTTCCCAAAAAATAATAGCAGAAGGAAGCCTAAATGAGGCACAAGCCCCAATGAGGAAAATATTCCACTTGACAACGCACCGTCAGATTTAGGCTGATCCATATATTTTTCCTTATCCCGTTATTTACTATGCAAATCTCATTTTAAAACAAGCCCTTGCAGGCTGGCATGCTCATTGGAGTGTAGCAAAACAAAGAAATTTTGTAATCTCAAGTTCTCGATTTTGTTCTAGCCTGCCAGGTATTCTTTAAAAAGATGCCCCAACGGTTTCTATGTATCTTGCAGCTTCATCTACTCGGGACAGATTAAATGGCTCATGTTCTGGTTCAGAGTTACTGCCTTCTAGGCGATGAAAGACTTGGCGGTGAAAGACATGAAAAATTATATCCCCGTCAGCTTTGGGTTCCTGCTGGATAAATAGAACTTTTTCTAGATCTCCCCCAAGTATGGTCTTTTGATATACGTTAGCATCACCTGTTCCCTCGTCTGTATCTATGCCAATTGCCAAATTAGGTTTTATTGCTTGTGCTTCTAATGCTGCCTGTAGTTCTGGATAAGAACCCCATGCGTTGATCTCAAGTTGAATCCCTGTGGGAACGATCTCTTGGGCATAATTTCCCAAGGTTTTGAAAAATGAGATGTTCGTTTTATAAAGGGTATCAACGAAATGGAGGTGAAGGTGTGAGGGAAGAGTACTCTGAGAAAATAGTTTTTGAAGCCACATAGCATCCTGAAGTAGTCCACCCGAACCCATTGAAACCACATGAATGTGCAGCTGTATTGCTACAGCATCGCGGGGAACAAGTTTTTTTACTGCTGCAACGACGGCGTTTTCGTAGGCCTCTCTAATGCGTCCTCCATGATCAGTAAATCGATCTAAATACTTGCATGGACACTCAGTCAAAATTCCGGATGAATGTCTTATTGTTTTGCTCGGATCCTCTGGGTGCCATTCTCCACGTGTTATTTTGATAAGCGGTGGTGTGTATCCTGATGCCTGCCCTAGAATTGTAGTAGAAAAAACGGTCATAAAAACCCTCCTGAAGGTGAATTAAGAGGGTTAAGTGTTTATCTTTTTTCCAAAAAAGTCAAATTAGATCTGCGTCTTTCTGGATAATTTTGAAGACAAAGCACCTAGATTAAACATGATTTTTTTGTGACGTTTTCTGCTAGGTCGGTTTTATCATATCTATGGACCATTTCACTGCTTGAATGACCAGTGGCCTTCATGATAAGAGAGTCATTGAATCCATCTTCCTTCCATAACGTCACAGCTGTAGCTCTTAGGTTGTGAGGGCTGACTCGAAAGGGGATTCCCGAGCGCCTCCCAGCTTTTAAAAAATTGCGGTCAATCTGATTTTGTCGTAGCCCTTTTCCGTTGGCCGTGACGAATACCAATTCTTTCCTTTCTCCTATATAGTTCCTCAGTTCATTGAGTAGGGCAAAAGCCGCCGGTTTTTCAAAGCTTATCACCGTAAAATCCTCGGCAAGTTTGCTTTTAGACTGATGAAAGATGATCTGCTTTTTTTCATAATCGATCTGGTGAACCTTGAGAGAAAGGACCTCATTTATACGTTTACCTCCGTGGAGACACAAACGTGCAATCATGGCATCTCGGGGGTTAAGCTTATCGAGCTCTTCTAAAAAACTGACAATTTGGCTGCGGGTCATCGCATCGGCTTTCACTTTTCGAGATCTGGAGCTGAACGTTTTTTCAATGCCATCCCTGCTCGGAACTCCTCTACGTATCATCCCCTCTGTTTTTCTGCTCAAATAACGACTAAAGGCTAGAAAACAGGCGATCCGGGCTTCTCTGGTCCTCATGGCCCATTGTTTGGTAGTATCCTTCCCTTCGCGATCTCTAATGAATATAGGCATAGTCTTTATGTTGTCTATGACCATGTCTGGAGAAATAAGGCTAAATTGCTGTAAAGAGCACTGGGGATCCAGAAAATTCCTGGCGATGAGCTCCTCCATGGTCAGTTGGTAGGATTTTTTAGTCCGGGCATTGAGTATGGATTCTAGCCATTGGTCGATAGCCTTACTTAATTTGACGTGAGCCAGGCTGCGCCAGATGATCTCTTCTTTCATCTCTAGAGTCTTGCGATAGCTAGGTGGAAGTGAGGTTGGGGTTACCTTGTGGGCTGTAGGGCGTTCAGGATTTTCTTCACGATGAATTCTAGCATCCGTAGCCATGAGGTTTCCATCGGGTCTAGGCTTTCGAGGACCGTTCTGCAGGGAACGCGAAGAGAGTTTTTGACCCGGCGGCCGCTGAGTCGATCGTTTTAGAATCTTTTGGGCCGACGGAACCGTAATCTCGGACTTTGACCTTCTTTTTTTCATCCCGACCCTATTTTTGAGCATGTGTGTGTATAACTAGCATTATACACACACCTGATTTTCTCAAAATATAATTTGCAGAGATTCTGGCTCGCTGATCTGGTTTCAGATTATCAGACGTTGAATTTTTGGCTGTGGTACGAATTCACAAAAAAAAGAAGGCTATCATTAAACAATCTTTACGCCTTTCTCTAATCAACCTTGTGTGTTATTATGGCCCCGCACACCTAACGATAGGTGTAGGTTAGAGCAAGCATATACATAGCTCTAATCAAGATATCTGAAGTGGATTGTTTTCCCTCCTTTACTGGAGGGTTTTTTTTCCTTAATTTTATGGATTGGAAAAAGTCGAATTTTTTCGGAGAATGTAATTTAAGTTGCAGAGTATGCAAATTCCTAATTTACACCGTCGGAAGTCTTTAATAGATTATGTAATTCGTTTATAGGTCAATTTTTTATAGAGTTTATCTAAAGATTTTTGTGTGTAGATTGAGAATATCCAGAAAGAAGCGAGGGTTAAAATAGCATAAAATATCGCTTCGATATTAGAAGGTTGCCTCTCTAGTGAGATAGAGAGACGGCCATATTTTACAATATTAATAAAGAATATAGGCAAGTTGCAAAAATGCTTAAAGATCGGCATCATCTTTCCAGTCACCAATTGAATATAGAAAATAAAAGCATAAATAAATGAAAAGATAAAGTTTAAATTATTTGCTACTAATTTTCTCATGATACTTCCTCTTATACATTGTTGTATTGGCTCATAGGAGGTTATATCGGAAATGGTTATTTCACTGCTAGCACAGACCCGCAAAGATGATTGATGCTAATTTATAAAGTTGCCCTGAATTTCAATTTTTGCATTTTACAGGCCGAATTTTAGATTTTTTGAACTCCCTAATGCTTCGTGCTGGGCAAGGTGCAGATAATTAAATTTAGGGCGGTTTCTGCAAGCATGTTTTTAAAGCGGTTCCATTTTTTCGGCATGTCGAACGTTCGACATGTGTGGCTTTGACACCGAAACTGATCCGAAAAGCCCTTGTCGAACACAATTAGTTTTTAGAGAGAAGCTGGTAATGACCAACTTTATGCCCGTCCGTAAAGAGCAACACTCGGTGAGGTTCAGCATCGCGCCGCAGCGAACGGCCTGGCGCGTTATAGTCCACCGCACCCGCGATTCCTCTGGCATTAGTAAACTCGTGGGTCACTCGAACTACACGTACCGGAAACTTCAGCGCTTTCACGATAGCTACAATCATCGGTTCCTCGGCCCATTCGCCCATCTTGCGTAAGTCGCCGACAAGTTTATCAAAAGTGTGATCATGATCAAAGAAAAATTCGCTCCGGTGTTCTCGTACATACTGAACCCCGATTGCCCGCAGACACTCAACAAACTGGAGCATAAGCGTATCTTCTGTGTGGATATTGATTCCGTTCAATAGAGAACGAAAAGCGGAAATAACAGCTCTCTTTGCCGTTGCAGAGGCGAGGCATCGTTCAAACTCCCCAATGAGTTCTGTTTTTTGCTCCATATTTAAACTGCCAAAACCTAGCAGCATATGCATCGCATAAGAGGTGTAGAAACAGTTGCCGTCTCCTCTAATAGGTTGGACAAACTTGTACACGGTACTAAGATTTTCCAGCTGTTCTCTGAGATGCTCATTGTCCTTATAAGAATCGATCCATGATGCCAAAGGAATTGTGTCTTCCACCTGAAAAAAAAAGCGATTTTGACCAGGCCGAATAGAACCTTGTCGCTCTTTTAACGATGCCAAAATTGCCCGCTGAAGAGCCTCTTCTTCGTTAGAACTTGGAGACTGCTCCACCGTCGCTATAGGTGCAGCGAGTGACCCTTGGATAGCTATTACACGCTCTATCGGTGTGGCAAGAGACTCTCGGATGGCTCTTTGCAGACCGCCATCAGCATCGTCGCTGGATGCGGAAGCAGTCACGCGGCCCCTTAGGTTTTGCACTGCTGAATTTGTTGGAGCTACGGAAGAAGCTGAAGTGTTTACGGATGAAGTTCCATAAACCATGTTATAGATTGAGCTCCCTAAATAAGATAAAGAATTATATATGACGGACATTAAAACACCTATTTTTTATTATTCATATATAATCATATTAGCACAAAAGCTTAATTAATTAAATTAGTTAAAATGATTATATAAATTAAATAATTTAAAATTCGAATAATCTGTCATAGTGAAAGTCGTTAGGTCACTAGGCAGCCTTACGCAAGCCTCAAGCTTTTTGACGGACAAAAATCTGTTCGGGACTACAGCGGAATTCCCCGAGTAAATAGAAAGTATCATGACGTTGTTTTACTATTTAATTGACAATGTCCAAACTTTATTTTAGTTGATTTTACTTATTTATTAAGATAATGTTCTCTCAGTATTATTTCTTAGAGGAGAAAATAGATGAGCAAATCTACACTTTTACTATTTCTGATTTGTAGTATGACCGGGCTTTTTGCCGAAAACAGAAGTTGCCAACCCGATCTCAAAAATAAGAGTTCGAATACGACCAATAATTCATCTGATCAAATGACCCATAAAATCATACCCAATATACCTAGTCGCAGCAACGCAGCCATGCTTTCCGAAGAGCAAAAGGCTAAATATAGTATCATGCGTTCTTGCGGAGGATATTTTGACGTTCCCGATCCAGAAGATCAAGATGCGTCTTTAGAACAAATTTCCCTCATCGAATTTTCTGCAAGGCCGAGTGCTGTTTCTAGTGGAAACAAAACAAAAATATTAACGCCTTCAAAAGCAAATCCCTCGGACTCAACGAAAATTTTCGATGACCATATAGATGCGGCGCTGTCTATTTTTCGAGTACACAGCAAGTATTTTATGGAGACTGTGCCTGAATCCAAAATGATCGGATATGGGGGAAGGTTCGTCGATAAAATTCAACGACTCGAAATGGTATACTCTTCTAAAAAAGTGCCTTTTAATGAAGAGCTGTACGCGATGATGCTGTTTTCTTTCTTGGAAGATCTAAACAACCACAAAGAAAGATTTGGTTCTCATCTTGCTAAATTTCCAGTCACATCTGAGGAATACGAGCTTCGAATCATGTTGCCAGATTATCAAACGCTCAGTCCTCCTGAAAATCCCAAATTAGCTTTCATTTTCAATATTGGGGATACTATTTTCCTATGTCATAGAGAAACTGTTTCAAAACGCCTTCGAATTTATACAAAAATGAATTTTGGAGACGTTATAAATACAGTCAACCAGAAAATCAAGCTAGAAGCTGAGCAAAAAGCCGGTTAGAAGTATTTGTTCAACAAGTCTTCCTACCCACTGAATAAACACCTAATATCTAGCTTGTTTAACGACCCAAGTCGACATGTAGCTCCTTGGAGAAGTCGATCAATGTTAAGGCGCGCAGTTGGGGATGTCGGGAGAGCTTGGAGGCGTCGGCTGCAACCAATTTGTGGCACCATCCGAGCACAAGTTTTTCTAAGTTTGGGCACTGACAGAGCGCTAGGTTCAGCCCTTCAAACGTCAGCTGGTCAAAAAAATTGAGCCGTAGCGTCTTAATTTGCGGACAGCAGGAAAGGAGTTCGGCCAGCGCTTGAGGATCCTCTATTCCGGCAAGCTCGGAGATTCGTAAATGGGTGAGCCGAGGGTTGTTCTTTAACACCTCCATCACCGCCTTTTTCTCCGTGCTGGAGCTGATACTGCTCAGATTTAAAGTCTCGATGGCATGGGCATTTTTGGCGAGGGCCTTCAGAGCAGGAGTTGTCACTTTCCAGTTATTGCTCACGTCGACATGACGCGCCTGCTTCAACTGCCCCAAAATCTCAGGCCACTCCTCTTTTTGGATCGAACAAGAGTCGCTCATATTGAAAAAGGTCACATTGTCAAACAGAGTCAACAAACGCATCACTTTCCATGCTTTCAGACAGTTCACTCCCTCGAGGTCAAAGGCACAGATTCTGTCCTTATTGAGATAAAAAAGATCCCAATCCGTCCTGGGGATGCTGTCCAATTTGCCCGAGCAGCGCCGCACAGCTTGGCACACCCGCTCTTTGAAATAACACTCCTCCCAACTGAGCACTTCATCTGCCTCTTTTCGGCAATACCCAGCCTTTTCAAACAGCCGTTTCCAGACGCCGTCCGTACGCTGCGTCAGTTCAGGATACCGCTTTTGCAGAGCGACCACTAAGGCGGGCGAGCGGATTGCTTCCCATCCCTCCTCTCCTTCTCTCCGGCTCAATATGGGTCCAAGCCCTTGAGTAAAATCAGGACGGCTGCACTGTTTGAACCACGCCTTGATCAAGGTCGTCGTACGCGTATAGCCAGTGGCATGGAGAGGATCGGTGCGGCAGAGCTTGTTGAATTCTGCCTCGGCCAAGTCGTTGCGCTCTTTAAAAGTGAGGAGGGAAGTTAATGGAATATCAGAAGATAATGCTAAACTCATACTTAACCTCTTGATTTTCAGTATATTTAAATACAAAAACCCTGTTTTATCTCATATAATTTGGCAGTATTATCTCATTAAACACGTTCAAAGACAATAGAAAATCAACATTCGGCAAATTAAAACGATTTCGAATTAACTCGACATCGATTTATAAATTATTAATATACATAATTAAATAAATTAAAAGATTTTAAAAGTAAGTGCAGAGTACAGATTGACATATATAAAATTGTTTAGCATAACGAAAATATAAGGGTTTAAAAGATGTCTAACGAAAAAACATATGGTTATATCGTCAAACCCCCTCCTCCTCCTTCGGCTCAAATAGGGCCGGCTCCAGCACCGCTCCAACGGATTACGGTTGTCGACAAGACAAAAATTAAAAATGCCGACCGGATCAAGGTCATCCAAAAGGTCTATAAAGCGGGGCGAAAGGAGTTCACGATCACGCGTTGGGATAAAGATGCGCATACAGCCACTGTCCTTATAGACGATGGTACGACAGAGCGCATCGACGTCAACGTGATGGAGGACGACGCAAAGAAAACTCAGGTCGCTTTGGCATTTAAAAAACAGGATCGAAGCGGTTGGGAAGCCTTCGTCCACTCCTGCGGGAAGCTCTTTTCTAAATATAGTAAAGACGAGTTCAACACCTTCGAGTTTCTGGCAAGGCTCTTGATCCTTCCCATCTGGGGACTCTATCACATGATGACCTCCATGAAGAAAAAAGAGGCGCGCCTCCAAACCCTTCTGGAGAGCGTTGCCGCACCCACACCTGAAAATTTTCTGGAGACTTTGGCCCTCAGCCTTTCCTATATCAAAAAAGTGAACCCATCGGAAGATCGGGAGAAAAAGGTCCTCGAGCCGTTGCAGAAAGGGATTGATCTGGGAAGAGATTTGCTCAACGCGGTGAAAAACCCCGAGCAGCGGGCCGCCTTCATGAAAGACCTGAATGGTATGATTAAAGAGTTGCCGCCCGATAAGCCGATACTCATTCCGGCAGGGTACTATGTCGAAGATGAGTACCACCCCGTGCTCCTCTGCGTTCACAAGGAGGGAGATCAGCTCATTGTCCAAAAATACTCTGTCTGGACTCCGGATGTCTCCCATACCGGAAGGATCTCCGCCTTTGAGGAATTCAACTTACCGGCAGATAACATCTCAATCTCAAAGCTTACGGAATGTGTGGCCGCCTTGCTTGAAGAGCCCAAAGCGGGGGAGCTCTCCGAGGAGCGGGTTCAAGCGTTAAAAGCAGCAGGCCTGAATACGGAGACATATCAAGCAGACATCAAAGCGCACGCCGATCCGGTGAGAGCGGTGCTCACAACCCTGGGAACAGTACAGGCCAAAAAGGGAAAG